>Ga0334899_1001095_pt1 | contig 27787 bp, 22 predicted proteins | sample GraSluR3_MG_FD_207219 | JGI IMG/M metagenome (GOLD analysis project Ga0334899, IMG submission 207219) | Sludge microbial communities from methane-producing bioreactor in Wageningen University, Netherlands - Granular Sludge_8_08-R3 | ecosystem: Engineered > Bioreactor > Anaerobic > Unclassified ...
ATATTTCGGTAGCTACATCGATGCCAACATAACGATAATGCCATGGTTCATAAGCATAACCAGTAATATGTTCTTTACCTTTTGGATAACGTAAAATAAATCCATATTTATGAGCATTTTGTTGTAACCATGCAAATTCTTTGGAGTTTTCAAATATTGTTTTAACCGAATTAATATCGATTGCTAAACCAGTTTCATGTTCAGAATGGCCACTTCTTGCGGAATATTTATCAGCATGTGCTTGTCCGTTTTTTTCCACTGACTTATTAAATAATCCTTTTTGATAATCCCAAGTTCGGTAAGTAGAAACGGCTCTCATTTTTAACCCTTCTGCTTTTGCATCATTAGCCATTCGGATAAAAGTATCGTTAACCTCTTTGACTAAATAATAATCTTTGTAATCACTTTTATCATAATAACCATCTGGCATATGAATTAATTCATACGGAGCAAATCCATCAGGTAGTTTGTTATACTTGTTACATAATACTAACAAATCATGAGGATTATTAATGATGTTAATATTAGTAAGAAAAGGATAATCCAAACCAATATTCACGTTAATTATTGCTCGTTCTAACAATATATGTGGATTGTTTTCCGTATATTTTAAATATCTTAGTAATAATTCTGGGTTAAAATATGTTTCGTATTGATGTTTTAATAATTCATTAATTAATTGATAATTAATATTATTCTTTTTATTTTCTATTAATTCAAGTATCTTTTTAATATAACTAGCGGGAATTAAAGTAACATCATCAACAATAATAGAATTGCTTTCAAATTCGATTGTTTCATCATTAAATATAATTTTATTTGTTTTTGGATAGTGCTCAATATAATCGCCAGTTGCTGAAATAGCAATAATATTTCCTTTAATATAATTATAATAAATAGATAGTCCTAATTCAGTAAATGCAGTTCGTAGTTGCGTATATGGAATGCCTTCAATAAGAGTAAAATCTGTACTACTAACGGGCTTTGAACTAGTTTCCTTTGCTGGTGGTTGTGCGAAAGCAGTTTCCTTATTAATTGTACAATTTCCGCAACTAGTAAGAACGGGTAATACTAAAGATAAAAATATTGCTTGTTTTTGTTTGGCGGTTTTCGACATAATATCTCCTCCAATTAAGTTTGTTATTCTAATACAGATTCCTATATTTGTCAAATTTAATTATTTTGCTGAAATGAAAAGATAAAGGCAATCGAATGAAATAAATGGGGGGATGAAGAAGAAATTGCAATAAAACTTAAATTTTTAAATACAAAAAACAAAAAATATGGTAATATATATGTAATAAAATCAAGCAAAAGAGGTTTTGCCGAAAAACGTGAAAACTAAATGCATATAACTGTATATTGATATTCTGCTTGTTTTTATTACAAATGAGGTGTTCATTTGTAATAAAGATAAAATTATTTATCTTTATCGTTTGATTTAAATAAATCAGGCTTAAGAATGACATTAACGGAATTAATCTTTTTAAAATTTAAAGATTCAAAAAACTCTTTGGAGGCCAAAATTTCTTGGACTTCAAAAGAAGTACTACCTTTAAATTTATCTCGAGGAACTGAATTAATATGATTAATCATAAGCAGTATGTCATTGTCTGAGTATTTTTTGAAAGATTTACCTTTAGGAATAAATCTTCTGATATACTCATGTGTAACTTCTAAAGAACCTTTTTGTTGAGATTGTCTAGAATCACAATAAAAGACTTTAAATTTTTTTATAACGGACCTTTCTTAGCAAATCGATGTTTAAAACATCTAAATATCCTTTCTCTTGGTAATTATATAAAGTTCTTCTACAAACAGTTATATCTTCTTTGTAGTTATTAATAATCATAGAAAAAGAATGTCCCTTCGCTATGCCATCTTTAACCAACTCATTAAGGTTTTTAAATTCTTCAGCATTTAAATCAATGTTAGATCTAGAGTCCTTTAGGTTGAACAAATAATTTTTGTGAGCATCTTTAGCAAAATATTTATATTTGTTTTTTCTGCATCCTTTATTAGAAGGGCAGGCATTACATACGTAGGGAGGTCTATTAGTGGTGGGACAATTCATATTATAATTTTTAGACACACCATATCTATTGCATTTTATTAATTGCCTATTTCTTTTTATTTCTCTAGAAATAGAAGTAGGGTGCTTGGAAATCAATTCAGAAATTTCTTTAAAAGATTTCCCTTCATTTAAATATTGTTCAATTTGAATTCTTTTAGATAGATTTAAATGTTTTTGATAAACATTACTTGTTTGCATAATATTTCACTCCTTAAAATAAAACAAGCAGAATATCAATTGTATATTCTACTATAAAAGTAGTGAAATACTAAATTCTACTTTGCCATCTGAATGTTGCATTTATCTTTTCAATTGAATTGATTATTTTTTTAAATGATATTTCTTTTAATTAAAATTATAATATGATATAATCAAAATATAAATGATAGGGGTGATATTAAATTGAAAAATTTAATTATAATTTTAATTTTTATCTTTATTGTTTTTCTACCTGATGTTGTTAAAGCCAAGGAAATAGATTGTCCATATATTGAACAAGTGAGATTACGCGATATAGCTGGAGCAGTTTCTTTTAATTATGAATTAAAAGAATTTGAAGGAGCCTATTATTTTGATGCATATATAATTGGTCTTACAGAAGAAATCTATTTAAAAGATAAAGATAATGATTTTAATATTCGTTATAATAAAAATGAAAATAAGATAGTTTATTCAGGGTTGAATCCAGGATTTAATTATACATTTGTTTTTTTTGCTTCTGATAAAAGTACATGCCCAGATTATAAAATTATGTCAAAAATTATTTTGGTGCCTTACTATAATTTTTATTCAACGCAACCTTTATGTGAAGGACACGAAGAATATATTTTATGTCAAAAATATGTTGATATACATTCAATGGTCGAAAATTTGCCGGATTTTATTCAAAAAATGAATAATTATATTGCAAGTTTAGAAAAAGAACCAAAAGATGATGAACCAATAATAGAAGAAGATGAAATTGTAAATTCATGGGATAAAATAATGAATTTTATGGTAAATTATTATTTTTATATTTTAATTACGATAATAATTTTAGGTATAAGTGGTATTGTTATAATTGAATTAAATAAGAGGAGAAGTATATTATGAAAAAAATGCTTAAAATAATTTTTTTTGCTTTCATGTTTTTTATTATTGATACGGAAATGGTTGAAGCGGCTGATTATTTTTATGATATTACTGAAGTAAGGATAGAGGGTGCCAATCTTGTAATTCAAGGATGGGCAGTTTATCGCCCGGCTAACAGAGTCCATCAAGTACAACCTAATTTTTCCCTTGATATAATCGATTCAAAAAAAAGCACCTTATTAATGACGTTGAATGATGTTGAAGAAGCTAAAAATAATTACTCAGAAAGAGAAACGAAATTTAATAAAACATCGACTAACTTTACGATCTCTTATTATCAGCAAGTATCAGGTCAAATGACTATTGCCCAAATACATCAAAATTATCCTGATGAATTTAATTATCGGGTAGCATTGGCTGTAAAAAATTCTATGTCGTCATCAGATAATAGAATTTATGTTAATAATAATTTTAAATTTGAGATTCCGATGACGGAGCTTATAAAGAAAATAGAACAAAATAATGTTGAAGAGATGCATTTAAATTTGACAATTAGTCAATCGGCGCAACCTAATGTTGAAGTATATGGGGTGACATTTAATTTATCAGCATTTAATAAGGAAATAAAAAAAATAGTAGCGCATCCAAGAGTTATGAAAATTTTTAATTACACAGATGCAAATATTGGTTTTAACGTTAATTTTGAATCTTCGTATAATCAAGTAACTATTGGCATAAGTGATGCTTATGTACAAATGTCACAGATATTAGGATTAAAGCGTTTTACATGTAAAAGTATAGAAGATGGTTTGTGGGGGCCTATTGATGCGACTAATCTTAGTTATATGCCTTTTGCGAAGTTTATTAATGGATCTAGTTATAATGTAATAGATAGAATTACGAGTGATCAAGAATATATAAGAACGGGTTTTATGTTAGGGATGTATAACGTATTATTTAATCCTTATTGGCGTTCAACTTCATTATGTACTGCAGAAAATAATGGTTCTACGGCAGGTTATACTCCTGCAACGTGGATTATTCCGGCTTCGGGAACTTTTTTCAAACTAGTTGTTGAAAATAAAGAAGAAGATGAAGAGCCGTTACCACCTCCTGATGAATGTGATTATGATGATGCACTAAGTCAATATTGTTGTTTGTATCCTGAGGATAGAGAATTATGTGATGATTTAATAATTCCACAAGATGAAAATAATTTTCGAAATACCAGTTGTTCTAGTAATAAAAAAACAGAAGAAATGTATAAATATCCAAAAAACCCAACAATTAGCAAATTGGGGCATCCATTAGTTATGTATGACGTAAAAGGGCATACTAAAACTAATTCAACTACTAATAATTCTGCTTGTTATATTAGTTGTCAAGAAAAAATAATAGTTAAGTTTGAACGTGAACCAAGAGTAAAAGCAGGGATGGGTTTTAAATATCCAGTTGCTGTAAATGGTACTAGGATTTGTGGTGCTATATATGAAAATGAAGATTGGGTTGAAAATTACAATGATGTAATTGAAGGTGTTAAAGATTCTTATGATGATATGATTGAATATATAAATAAAGCTAAAAAATTAGATACCGATTGTGGAACTATGAAAACATTAACTAAACCAGTAAAATCGTGTCCTTCTGATTGTTCGAGCAGAAGTGGTTTAACTTGTAATGGTTGTACTTGCTCAGGTAGTAGTTGTAGTAATTGCGGAAGGAAACCAGATTATCCATGTCCTACTGAAAATGATCCAAGCAAAATGTGCCGTGGTAGTTGTAGGTCTTGTTCATGGACATGTTCTAAATCAACATCTTGTCCTTCGGGTTATTCTTATCGAAGTTCAGGTGATATTTGTATTAGGGAAGTTTGTTCACGTAAAGAAAGTTGGCTTTGGTCTTCTGCCCAATCAGATATTCAGAGTGAAATTAATAAAGCTAATAATGCAAAAGATAAATATGAAAACTATATTGATCAAAAAGATAAATTAGAAAAGGATCAAGCTTTTTGTGATGATTGGGTTAATAGTAATACCTATTTAAAAAATCCAAGGACATCAATTACAACTAGTGGATTAAATCCTCAAAATAGTTATAGTTTGATGTCTCCAACTAGTTATTCGGCAAAAAACTCAAGTTTTGCTGCCAAAAGGTATTATACTAATACAGTTTTTCTTAAATCTAATTGTTCAAAATCTAATTATAAGGCGCCATCATTAGTTGGTGACAAAAGTGTTTCTTCTTTTTCAGGGTCTTATTGTTCTGAAATTTCCTCTTCTAACATTACTTATAAAGATGTTTGGGTCGAAAAATCAACTAGGGATTTAGATTATGAATTTTACAATAAATATTATATACAAAGATATACGGGTGATTATCAAAAAACATCTCGACCTGGATATGATTATCATGGCAGATATTTTTATACTGATTTTTTTGCAAAAAGCGATAAATATGGCTATTTACTTAATACAATTTCAATTGGGCCAAACATTGATCCAGCTTTAACGAAAAATTGGGGGTTAAATTTAGTATGCGCGTATAATTTAACTAATTGGATATTTCCACCAAAAGGAGATCCGCAATATGATTTGTATGGTTCTACTACATTTCGTTATCGAACGGTATTGCTTGATAACCCATTTCCTAATAGAGAACCTGGATCTAATTGGAATTTGAGCAATAATCAAATTGCCGCTATAATGAAGCCGGCAAATCCTAGAACCTATCAAATTGTTTTAACTTCAGGAATGAGAGCCGATATTAGAAACTTTAATATAGGGAAAAGTTATAATTATACTTCGTTTAATTTAAATAATCCCTATGAAAGCGAACTTATTAATATTACACAAAATAACTTAATTCAAATAAATAGTTTATATAGATAAAGGAGGATAAAAAGATGAAGGAATCCTTTTGGGGTATTTTTATAGTAACGTTAGGTGTAATTGGTATTAGTGTTATTAACATGTTTCAAACTATTGTTACTACCGGGACTCATGATTATTATTTATTGAAAGAGGTGACAGAAGCATCGATGATGGATGCTGTTGATTTAGGTCATTATCGAATATATGGTGAAATAAGAATAATTGAGCAAAAATTTATGGAGAATTTTTTACGTCGTTTTTCTGAGTCTTTTGGTCGCACTGGTGATCGAGAAGTGGTTTTTTATCATATTAATGAAAAACCACCTAAAGTAACAATTGGTATTGATGTTGGATTTGATGCAAAAGTATATAATTTTGATGCTGTTGATTTTAATATATCTAATATTATTAGTGGTATATTAGAAATGAAAACCCCTTTTTATGTAGGTGAGCAAGAAGAAGAGGAAGAGATAATTTTAGAAGTACCGGATACTCCTGGATCATTTACTAGTCCTACTAGCAATACTAGGATTGATACTGGTATGACAATAGGTGTAAAATGGGGAGCAGTATCATATTGGGGTAACCCTAATTATAATCCAAACTATCGTTTAGAATCTAAATGTTCAGATGGTCCGTGGGCTATAGTTGCTAATACTGGAATATCATCTCACCGAACCGATATTGTTAAATGTTCTAGTGGTACATTGCAATATCGAGTAAGAGCTGAAAGTGCAGGTGGCGTTTCAGAATGGCGTTATTCTGAAACTACGAAACCAATAATAACAGAGTATGTATTTAGTTATGCGGGGAAAGTACAGGAAATTGTTGCTCCTGTTACTGGCACTTATAAATTAGAAGTATGGGGGGCTCAAGGTGGTACTGCATATGGTGGTAAAGGTGGTTATGCATCAGGGGAAATAAAATTGAATAAAGGTCAAAAAATATATGTTTATATTGGTGGGCAAGGTTCAAGTTCTAAAAATGTTATTAATGGGGGTTGGAATGGCGGCGGCAAAAATGGCGATAGTTCAGATAGTGCTCAATCTGGTAGTGGTGGTGGTTCCACTGATATAAGAGTCGGGGGTACGGCTTTATCAAATCGATTAATTGTTGCTGGTGGTGGCGGTGGCGGTACTTCTGAAGGAAATAAAAAAGGAGGTATTGGCGGCGGTTTAACTGGTGGTAATGGTGAAGCTAAAAGTTCATCATATTATGGTCGTGGTGGGACCCAAACTGCTGGTGGTAAAGGAGCGACAGGTGCTACTAACGGTTCATTAGGTATTGGCGGTAATGGTGATAAAGCAAATGGATCGACAAGTGATTCAGGTGGTGGCGGCGGCGGCGGCGGCTACTATGGTGGTGGCGGCGGTCACGGTTGTGACAATAATTCTTCTATGGGCGGCGGTGGTGGCGGTTCAAGTTATATTGGCGGTGTTACCAAAGGAACTACTCAATCTGGTGTTAATGCTGGTTATGGAAAGGCTAAAATTACATTGATTAATTAAATTTATATATTACTAATTAAAGGTTATTAATATTTAAAATTTGTGTTATAATAATATTAGTAAAAAATAAGAAGGGAGGAGTTGTTAAGTGTTTTCGTTTTATAATGCTTAACAACTTATGTAGCAATGAAAATAGTATATATTAATTATAAAAAGGGAAGAGGGAAAAAAATATGAATAATATAATATTTAATTTTAAAAGATTTTTAGCAAATAAAAATACGGTTACTATTCTAGGGGTTGTACTTAGTATTTTAATTCTTTATTTTGGTTATAATTATCGCGTTAGACAAGCTATTAAACCAGTGCGAATGCCATATGCTAAAGAAACTCTTCAACCGAGGGAAAGAATTACTGAAGAAATGATTGGGTATGCTGAAATTCCACCAGGAATGATTATCGGGAATGTAATTAGTAATGCTAATTTAATTGTGGGCCGTTATACTAATTATAATACTGTTATCCCAGCTGGAAGTTTATTTTATCGTGATTCAATTGTTGCTGCTGAAGAATTACCTGATTCAGCATTTTTAGATATTCCAGAAGGAAATACACCATTTAATTTTCCAGTTGATATAGAAAGTACTTACGGTAATTCAATTTTTCCTGGTAATTATATAAATATATATTTTAAAGCGTTAGATGTGGATGGTAAAATAATTGTTGGAAAACTTGCCGAGAATATAAAGGTTTTAACAGTTAAGGATCGAACTGGAAAACACGTATTTGAAAACACAGAAGAAGAACGAGTTCCTAGTACGATTATTTTTGCCGTACCAGAGGAAATTCATTTATTATTAAGAAAAGCTTACTATTTAGGCTATGTTGCTAATATTAACGCTGAATTAATACCAGTTCCTAATACTGAAGCTTATTATACAGAACCAGGAGCAGTTACGATTACTAATCAATATTTACAAGCATTTATTAATGCTAATACTGGTTATGTACCAGTTGATGAATTACCAGATGTAGGCGAAGAACCTGAATATGAAGAAGAAATTGAAGAAAATGGAGAAAACGAAGAGGATGGATTTGAACAATAATTTGTTTTAAAGAATAGAGAGGGAAGTATATGTACAACGATAGTATGTTTAATAACATTGATTTTGGACCATTAAAAGAATATATGGATAACGATGATATTACTGATGTTTCTTATAGTAATAATGGTCAAATATGGTTAAAAAGTCTTTCTCAAGGTATTTATCGTGTAGAGAATCCTAATGTTAATAATGCTCTAATTGAAAAAATAGCTTTTCAATGTTCAAATGTAATGGGGAAAACCTTTAATATGGCTCATCCTTTTCTTGATGCTGAAAGTGCTGAATTACGTCTTAATTTTGTTCATGACTCAATTGCTCGTAATGGAATTGCAATGGTTATGCGTAAAACGCCAGCAAAAATTAGATTAAAGAAAGAAAAGATATTAGAAGAAAAATATGTTACGGAAGAATTACATGATTTTTTAATTAAATGTGTAGAAGGTCATTGTAATATTGTAGTTAGTGGTGAAACTGGTTCTGGTAAAACTGAATTAGTTAAATATTTAGCTTCTCATACTAAAGAAAATGAAAAAATGATTACAATTGAGGATACATTGGAATTACATTTAGATCGTATTTTTCCGCATCGTGATATTGTTGCTATGAAAACTAATAACATTGCTTCTTATTCGGAAGTATTAGTAACATGTATGAGACAGAATCCTAAATGGATATTATTATCAGAGGTTAGAAGTGCGGAAGCAGTAACAGCTGTTCGTAATTCAATTTCATCAGGTCATAACATTATATCTACCATTCACTCTGATAAAGCACAATCTATTCCACATCGTATGTATAGTCTTCTTGAAACTAATCTTGATATGGATCAATTTTTGAAATCTATTTATCGTTATATTCAATTAGGGGTTCATGTTAGAGGATATCAAGATAAGGGAACTAAAAAATTTATCCGTGAAATTGTTGAAGTATGTGAATTTTACGTTGATAAAGATAATAATCAGCAATATAATATAATTTATCGTAAAACAAATGAAGGTCAAATTTTACATAACAGTCCTAGTAAATACTTAATTGATTACTTAGCTATTAGTGGTGTAGATATTGAATCTAATATATTTGGAACCCAAAATGAAACAGAAGTTGAAACTTTAATATAAAATAAGAAGGTAGGTGTTAAGATGGAAATCATTTTAATTGCCTTTATTGCTATCTATATTGTAGTATATCGACGTAATACAGGTGAAAATGTTTATAAATATATTATTACACAAGCAACATCGATATATGATAGATATGCTCCTTATTCATTTAAAAACGTTCGTGATAAGGTAAAGGAATTAGGATTAGAATATACTACTAAGCAATATACAGTTCAATTAGGTATATTTGCTGGTGGTGGTTTTATTGTTTCTTATTTATATTTTTATAATATATTAGTTAGTATTGTATATTGTTTTGGCGCTATTGCTTTTATTCCTTATTTAGCATACTTAAGATATAAGCGAATTTATAGTGAATTTATATTTGAACAAATTCAAGTATATACTACTAATACGATTATGGAATTTGCTGTCACGGAATCTTTTGTTAAAGCTTTAGAGGGTGTTTATTCTTCTGGCGTTTTAGAAGATCCAGTGTTATCTGATGTTAAACACATGATTGATTTAGCGTATCAAAATGGTTCGATTGATGAATCGATTAATTACATGAACTCTAAATATGATTATTATATGGTTCGTAATATGCACCAATTATTTTTACAAATTACTAAAGAAGGGGCGAGAGATGCAGCGCGTGAATCATTAGATAATATGCTTCTTGATATTGATACATTGGTCGAAGGGGTATTAAAAGACCGAATGGAAAGAAGTACTTTTCATAAAGCCTTTCTTCAATATGGTATATTATTATATTTATTAGTAATGTTAGTTCAATATTTGTTAGGAATTGATACTTATTTAACTTTATTAGATATGACAATAGTTAAGTTTTTATTACATGCTATTATTTTAGTTAATAGTTACTTCTTGATAAATGGCGAAAAATATTATAATGAGAATGTAGGTGCTGAATAATGGAGATACTATTATTAGGTTTAATAATAATATTTATTTTAGAGTATAATAAAAAGGTAAATACTAGTAAATTTATTAAGGATAATGAGCATTATTTTTTGATTTTAAAGGAAGATAATTATGATTTTTTGGTAAAAGCAAAATATGGTGATAAAGTTGATCCTAATATTTTGTTTTCCCAAAGAATTAAAAATGGGTTTATTACAATTATTGCTTTTATATTTATGTTTTTGACGCAACTAACATTTATTAATTTAATTCTTTCTGTAGTTTTAGGTTTTTTTGTATTTAAAATGCAATACAGCAGTTTGCGTTCATATTATAAAAAGCATTTACATCAAATTGATTCTATGTTACCATATTTTTTAAAAAACATGGAAATTTTAGCACAGCATTATACGATCCCGGTAGCTATATCGCGTTCAATTGAAACGGCACCTGATATTTTCAAACCTGGATTAAGGGAATTAATTGAAAAAATTAATGCTGGTGATTCTACTATTGATCCATATATGGAATTTGCTAAGCAATATCCGGTAAGTGATTCAATTCGAATGATGCGTTTACTTTATCGTTTAGGTCTTGGCAGTCAAGAAGACAAGCATGAACAATTAATTATGTTCTCTAAAAGTGTTTCTGCTTTACAAAATAAAGCGCGCGAAGAAAAATATAAACTTCGCTTACAAACGATGGAAAGTAAGACAATGTTAATGCTTGGGGCAACTGGTGGTGGTGTAATGGTACTATTAGTACTGTCAATGGTGTCAATGATGAACATTTAATTATTGATTATTATAATAATGTATTATATAATTATGTATATAATGAAAGGAGGTCAAGTTACTAATGAAGGAAGCGACTGGAGAATTAAATATGACAATTATTACAGTTATAGCAATTGCAGCAATCGGTGTGTTTTTATGGAATTTCCTTCCAGGTATTTTAGAGGGTATTCGTGATAATTGGGAACAAGGAACTGATACGACCCCTGGTGGTTTACAACCTTAACGTTTTTTATTTAAGAAGGTGATGTAATGCGAGAATCGATTGGCGGGGCTTTTTTATTAAAACTCGTTGTTATTTTTATAGTTATTTATAACAGTCTTTTAGCTATAGCTATTAATTATGCTATAGCTTTTCGAGTTAAAAACCAAATTATTAATTTACTAGAGCAATATGAAGGTTGTAGTAATGTTGGTAATCGTATTAGTAATTATGTTAATAGTGTTGGGTATTATCGTGCAGCTACACAGACCGAAAAAAGTTATAAAGTAGAAGCCCATACTACACCAAATCGAGGAACTTATTATACTGTTACTACTTTTATTAAATTTGATTTCCCTTTTATTCGTAACATGTTTAGAATTGATATTATTGGAGAAAGTAAATTAATATACGGTATTTATGAAAGTAATAATAAATGTATAAATATATAACAGAAAGTTGGGATGATAATGAATGTTATTGTTTCTAATAAATATAAAGAGTTACTTAATAGTTTAGAAATTGATATTATAAAATCTATTGATGGTGAATATGAGGTAGATGAACTAATTAATATGTTTGCCAACTTTTTTTTCCAACGTATGATTTTAGATATTACTGCTATTAAGAATTATAAAGATATTAAAAACTTACAAAAATTATCTATATCTTTAGATATGAGTAAGATAATTTTATTATTGGATGATGATGAGGAGAGTTCTTCATCTATTTATCTATCTAAACTAATTTCGATGGGAATTTATAATTTTACTCGAAATAAAGAAGGAATATTATATTTATTAGATCATCCTAATAGTTATCGTGATGTTGCACATATTCATCAATTAGAAGAATTAAAAGAAGTAGTAACTGAAAAAGTAACTAGTAAAGGGTTAAGAGTACTAGGAATTAAAAATTTAACTGATCATGCTGGTGCGACATCTTTAATTTATATGTTAAAGAAGCAATTAGAAATTAATTATTCAGTATTAGCAGTAGAAATAGGAAAAAAAGATTTTGCTTATTTCAATGATAAAAACATGATTTCAACAACAAAAGAAGAGTTTTCTAATGTTATATTGCGTAATAAGAATTTTGATATTATTTTAGTTGACCTTAATGAAAGTCAAAGCGAAGATGCATGTAATGATGTTTTATATTTATTGGAGCCATCTTCAATTCGATTAAATAAATTAATGCGTAAGAATAGAAAGATATTTGAACAAATGGCTGAAAAAAAACTAGTATTAAACAAGAGTTTATTAAATTCAAAAGATGTATTAGATTTTGAAAATGAAGCGCGTACCCAAGTATTTTATAATATCCCGCCGTTAAATGATCGTGTTCATAATAAAATATTAGATTCTTTTTTAACCAAATTAGGTTTTGGTCGTCAAAAAGTTGAAGATATTGAGCAAAAAAACAAAATTTTAGGGCTATTTAAGTTTTAATGTTAAAATAATTACTAAATAATGGTCTAAATTATTGACATTTACTATAAATAAAAGTATTATATAATTAGTGAAGGAGGAATAATAGTGGAACATTTATGTGATTCGGATGAATTATTAACTATATTTTATTATCTTAGACGAATTTTAACACTTATTCAAATTTTAATCCCAATTGGTTTAATTATTTGGGGTACAATTGATTTGGGTAAAGCAGTAATTGCAGGTGATGAAAAAGAAATTAAAGCTAATCAACAAACATTACTTAAACGTGTTATTGCAGCTATTTTAGTATTCTTCGTAGTTGTAATCGTTGGCTTTGTGATGGGTTTTGTTGGTAATAAAGAATGGGATACATGTTGGAGAGCTTCAAAAAATCATGATCCAGATTTAGGCAACCCTGTTAAATCAAAATAATTTAAATATAATGTGAAAGAATATTTTTATCAATGTAAAAAATACAAGTAATTTCAAGAAGTTAAGTTATAATAATTAACTTCTTTTTATTTTTATTTAATCCATTTTCTAAGCTAACTCTTTCTTCGTAAGAAAGATGACAATAATTATTTGCCACAATATTTTCCCTCCTTTTAAATGACAAATAAATTGCTTAAAAATTATTATATATAATTACAAAATTAATTGCACTAAATTGTGCACTTTAAATTTGAATTTACAATCAATTTATATTTTAAAAAAATAAATGGTTTTTCTTTATTATTGTTATTTAATATGTTATACTATTTATAATATATTAAAACTATATAAATTTATATATTTTTTGTGTTTAATAATTTAGTATGTATTAATTATTGGGAGAAGGTTTGGTAAAATGAAGAAGACAAAAATAATATTATCCATATTATTGTTATGTTTTATTTTAAATATAAATGTAGTTAATGCTGATAATGAACGTCAAGGTACAATTGTTACTGGCTATATAAAATGTATATATGAAGATGGGATTATTATTTCTTATCGAGATGGTGCTATATTTACAAACAAAGATGATACTATAAAATATGAAATTCCAGTAGAAGTAGAAACAAGTGCAATAAAAGCAAGTGATTTTGTTGATGGCGATAAATTGATTTGCGAAAAACCTCTTTATTATTATAAACGTGACGCACAAAAAGGATATCATGAATTTCCTACTATATCAGAAAAATGGATTTTTTCTTATAACAGTAATGATATCCCTAAAGGATTAGAAGTTAAACAAGCTGGGCTAACAGCGGCTTTAAATTATTCTGATGGTGATATACCTCCCCCAGGTCAATCAGAGCCTATTTTATGTGATGATTTTAAAGATGATGTAGGTAATATTATTCATGAAATATATAAAATTATGTGGATTGTGGTTCCGTTATTATTAATTGGTTTTGGGACATGGGATTTTACTAAAGCTACATTAAGTTCTGATGATAATGCTTTAAAAAAAGCGGGTAGTGATTTTTTTAAACGAATAATTGCTACTGTTATTTTGTTTTTTATTCCGTTAGTAATTAAACTTCTTTTAAATGTTGCTTATGATACGGGATTAATTGAGCAAAAACCAGATGTTTGTATTAATGAATAATTATGAATGGATGTGATTATATATGATTGCTGCTATAGATGTTGGTAGTATATTTGTTAGTGCTTTTAGATCATTAATGTTTATGATTGATTCAATAATATATGGTTTAATTGCCCCTGTTTATAATCTTATTATTGTGTTGGCGCAAATGCCATTATTTGAAGATGGAACTACTATCAAAACATTTGCTGATAATATTTATTCTTTATTAGGTATTTTTATGTTATTTAAATTATCATTTAGTATTATTAATTCAATTGTTAATCCTGACCAGCTCTTTGACAGTGAAAAGGGATTTGGCAAAATTCTCACTAGAGGAATGGTTGCTTTAGTATTAATAGTTGCTATACCGATGATTTTTGGATATGCAATGAGATTGCAATCGATTATTGTAGAGAAAAATATTTTTATGCGTTTATTTCTTGGCGCTGGTCCAATAGAGGGTGAAGTTATAGATGAACAATGGCCAGGCCGTTTTTTAGCGCGCGAATCTTTTTCGGTATTTTTATTTTGTGATCCTTCCGTTAGCGATTGTAAGGAAAATGATTTGAAGTTTTTTTTAGGGGATTTAAATAATTTAGGTGCTCAACAGTATGCTACTGAACTAATAAATAAAACTGATGATAACGGGGTACGAGTGTATACTTATTGGTTTTTGCTTTCAACAGCTGGTGGTGTTTTTATTCTTGCTATTTTAGCTATTTTTTGCATTGATATAGCGGTAAGGACCGTAAAATTAGCTTTTTTACAAGTGATTGCACCAATAGCAGTAGTATCATATATAGATCCGTCAGGTAGTAAAGAGGGAACTTTTTTTACAAAGTGGCTAAATGTAACTAAGACTACATATTTTAACTTATTTACTAGATTAGCTGCGGTTGCTTTTATGGTTTTTATATTTACATTAATTCCAGCTATTTTTACTGATGGAGGTCCTTTAGCTGAATTTGAACTTGGTATTATTTCAAAAGGATTATTAATGATTTTGCTATTAATTGGTATATTGATATTTGCTAAAGAAGCACCAAAAATGATTGCAAATTTATTTGGTTTAGATGATATTGGAATTAGTACTTTAAATCCATTCAAGAAAATCGAAAGTGAAATTATCGGTGGTAAAACAACAACGGGCTCAGTGATGAAAGCAGGTGCGGCAGCAACAGGCTTAGGAATAGGTATGGGTAGAGGTTTTAAAAATAAATTAACTGGTGATGGAACATTTGGTGGTGGCTTTAAATCAGGTTTTACAGATAGTTTTGGTGCAGTAAAAGTGAGTGAAGGATTTGGTAATGTTCCAAGGTTATTAAAGGAAGGAACTAGTGGAGTACGTAGATATGATTCTGAACAAGCAAAAATTGTTAGTAAAGGAAGAAATATTTATGCGCCAATTAAAAGAGATATAGATGCGATAAAGAATAATCCAAATATGACTGCGCAACAGAAAAAAATGGCAGAAATTAACGCAGAAAGCAATTTATATTCACGTCCAATTGCTGAAAAATTTAAAAACCTTGAAATGGCAAAACACAATGCTAATCAATTAAAAGAAGAAGTTAAAAGAGATGAATTTAATTTAAGAAGTGGACAAGGTGATATTACATATCAACAATTTACTGAAAAGCAAAAACAATTAGAAAAAGCACAATCACATGTTGCAATTTTTAAGGCTGATTTTGATAATTCAATAAAGAAATCTTCTAGGGATTCCGAAGTTCATATAGCGGTTAGTACATATAAAAATTATGAAAAAATGAGAGAATTTGATAATAATCTTACCAATGTTCAAAGTGCTCAAACATCACCAACTGAAAGTAGTTCAAAGGCAGAACAAGATGCAGAAATTTTAGATGTTTCTAATAATACATCTAAAGAAAATAATGATCAATCAAATACATATCATCCAGAATAATATTAATAAATAAAAAGAAAAATTACGTTAAAAGAAAAGGAGTGTGATACTAATGGACGGGAAGACGTATTTAATTCCTGCTAATACGAAAAGGGGTCAATTAATTTTTAATCTTTTTACAAAATTAGATTTAATAATACTTAGTATTGGTGTATCTATTACATTAATTATGATATTTTCCATGACTGCTGATAACTTAGTAAAAACTATTATTATTTTAGGCCCTGGTTTATTATCTGGTTTTTTGGTCTTACCAGTACCAAATTATCATAATGTGTTAACAGTTTTGTCTTCCGCGCTTAGTTTTTTAACTGAACGAAGACGATTTATATGGAAAGGATGGTGCTTTTATGATCAAGAAGGATTCGAGAAAAAGTAGATCTAAGTATACTGAAGATTGGATTCCAGTAAAAACAATTGCTAATGGAATGATTGTATTAGATAATAATTTAAAAGTAACAGGTATAAAGATTAGACCAAGAAATATTTTTATTCTAGATGAAGATGCGCAAGTAAATGTAATAACAAGTTTAAAAAACTTTTATAATACGTTGGATTTTGAATTTTGGATTATTGTTGCTGATCGACCTGTTGATATTAATTTATATCTTTCGCAATTACAGCTGTTGTATAATAATGTTAATAAGCCATATATTCGTAAATTAATTAAAGAAGATATTGATAAAGCTAATATGTTTATGAATAATAATGTAGTTGATACTGAATATTATTTGATGTTTAAAGAAAAAGATCCAGAAATTATTCAAAAGCGAATTAGACATTTAGTTAATAACTTGGCAACTTGTGGCTTAAATGCAGCACAAACTACTAATGAGGATTTACGTATTATTATAGATAACTTCCTAGGTGGAGGAATGACTACTGAGTTTGGGACGGTGATGCCATTATGAATATAAAAAGTCAATTAGCGCCTAAAGGTTTAAGTTTCAATCCAAGTGATTTTGTAATAAGTGATAAATATTGTACCATTTTAACAGTTATTTCTTATCCAAAAACGATTCCTACTGGTTATTTATCATCTTTAACAACAATGTCTGGAATTAAAATTGTAATTAAACATATATCAGTTCCTTTTTCTAATTTATCAAAAATGATAAATAAACAAATTGCTGATTTAAAAGCACGTTATCAAGAAGAAAAGGATAAAACATTACAGGAAAGAATTAGACAAGATGTTGAATCATTAGAATATTTCATTTCAATGTTAGCTTCTAGTCAAGCACGTATCTTTGATTTTCAAATGCATATTATGATTTCGGCTGATACCAGAGAAGAATTAGAAATCAAAAAAGTATCAGTTAAAAATTATATGGAAGCAATGGAGTTAAAAGCAATTCCACTTCGTTTTGAGCAAGAAAAAGTATTAAAATCAATGTTACCAATTTTCCCAAAACAAGATGTCGAAGAACGAATTGGAACACCTATTCCATCAATAACAGTAGCAGCTATGTATCCATTTATTTTTGATAGTATTAAAGATCCAGGTTTATCAACCTTATTAGGAATTGATTTTTCTGGTGGTGTTATTCTATTCAATCAGTTTTTGTATCAAATTAAAAAAGAGCATAATCGTAACAATGCCAATTTAATTATTTTAGGTACTAGTGGTAGTGGTAAATCAACCACCGCAAAATTAATGTTAAGAAGTCATATTCGTAACGGTTATCAAATTGTAGCAATTGACCCTGAAGGTGAAATTTCCGAAATGACAAAGTTATATGGTGGTAATTTCATTGATTTAGGAAAAGGTGGCGAATTTGGAATGGTTAATCCGCTGGAAATTATTTTAGATGCGGATGAAGATGAATTAGCTCAAGGATTAGGCTACACTGTTTTAACTAAAACTTTACAATTTTTAAAAGCTTTTATGAAATATTATGATCCTAGTATTACCGAAGATGTCTTAACTCTTTTTAGTGAAGTTGTTCAAGATACATATAAACGTTTTGGAATTGATTTTAATAGTGATTTTTCTCAATTTAAAAGTACTGATTACCCAACTTTTAAAGATATATATGCAACTATTAAGGGGCGTCTTGCTCAATATCAAGAAAAAACTCATGAACAAGATATAATGGAACGTTTGGAATTGAAAATTAGACCATTAACAAAAGAATTAAAATATTATTTTGATGGTCACACTACAATAAGTGGTAATACTGATTTTATTGTATTTAATATTAAAGAAATAATGAATGCTGATGTTAATATTAGAAATGCTTTGTTTTTTAACATATTAAAATATGCATGGGGATTATGTTTAGATAAAAATGTTAATACAGTTTTATCAGTTGATGAAGCACATGTTTTATTGGGTAGCAATAATACTTTAGGTGCAGAGTTTTTAGCGCAAGTGCAAAGACGAGCACGTAAATACAATACAGGAACAATTATTATTACTCAGCAACCTAGTGATTTTACTGATCCTAATGTCATTACGCAAGGAAAAGCAATTTTCGATAATGCTTCATATTATGTTGTCATGGGCTTAAAGAAACAAGCTGTTGAAGATTTAGCAATGTTAATTGATTTAAATGATAATGAAAAAGAAAGTATAAAAAGATATAGTCAAGGAGAAGCTTTATTTGTGTGTGGTAGTAGGAGAATGCGAATAAATGTTGTTGCAACTGAAGCTGAACTTGAATCATTTGGTTCAGGTGGAGGTTTTTAATACAAAGTAGGGTGGTTAAATGAAATTTAATAAAAACCTTTTTTCTAAAGAAAAATTAAAGAAAGAATTACAGAAAAAATTACGTAATAAAATTTTAATGGCAATTAGCTCTTATCTTGTTGGGTTAATTTTAATAGTATTTGGGCTCTTTGCCATATACTATATTAATATTAAGTTAAGTCCAAATTTAGATGTAACTTCTTATTTTGATACTTATAAAGAAAAACTTTCTGTTTTTTTAGAAAAAGGATTAAATTTTTTGAAGTTTGCTAAATTTAGTACTGATAAAGAAGTGTTTGTTAATAATACGATGAATCTTTACGAAGAATATGAAGAAAGAGGTATATATATAGATGTACCTTTAGTTTTAAGCACCCTTTTTTATCCTTATGTTGATTTAAGTGATTATGAAGTAGATGGTGAATTAATTGATAAAGAAGATGTAAAGAAAATTAGCGAAGATATGGTCGCTAAATTAATGCGTAACATGGTAATAATAAAAGAATCAACCTATGAGTGTATTAAACATGCGGAGGAAGATGAAGAGGGAAATGAAGTAATATCTTGGGAAGAAAAATTAGTGTCTTCTGAAGAATATTTAGAATTGGAATTACCAAGTAATCATGGTAGTTGTTCATCAACTTCTTCTGAAGTGGTAAAATATTCTTATAAATTGGATTATAATCATTATAAGGATTATCTTCGTGATGATTATATTATTAACAATGAAGAATTTAAAGTCCCAAAAGAATATGCAGATGAACGGTTAGAAGTTCATTTAGATAATTTAATTAGAGAAATAAATGAGTTATCTAAATATTTTCATACAGAATATTTAGGGGAAGAATATATAACTAAATATTATGGTACTCTTTTACAAAAAGGAATATTAAAATATATGGTTTTACCAGTTCACGAACGTTATCGAATTACATCACCATTTGGGCTTCGTTATCATCCAATTCATAATGAATGGCGTCTCCATAATGGTATGGATATAGCAGCTGCTGATGACAATTCAATTATGGCGGTAGCAGATGGGACGATTGATTCTATAGTAACAGGTATTGGTAATCTATATAATGATGATACTGGAGTATGTTCGTCTGGTGATGCTAGAGGAAACCATGTTATAATTAAACATAGATTTACTGATTATGAGGGTTCGGCTGGATATGGATTGGGTAAAGTAGTAGTTGAATTTGAAACAAGATATTTACATTTAAAATCAATAAATGTAAAAGTTGGTGATGTTGTAAAGCCTGGAGATGTAATAGGTGTTCAAGGAACAACAGGTTGTTCTACTGGTCCGCACTTGCATTTTACTGTTTTTATGGATGGAGATTATGTTAATCCAGGTGATTTGTTTAATAAATAATATTAATAGCATATACACTTTTGATTGATTTTATGCTATACTACATATGTATAAGGAGGTCCTTATGAAGTTGAAATTTAGGTGTGAACCAGAAGATTTTATGTATTTTATATATTTCGCTATATTTTTACTTTATGTAGTAGCGATTGGTGTTCTTAATATTTCCTCTTTAACGCAAAAACAAGAATGGTATGGAATAAATCCGATTGAAGCATTTTCACCACGTTTTTTATCAGCAACACTTGGCTTTTATTTGCTTGCTATTCTAGGTATTTTTATGGCAGTTTCTTCATATTTTTTTGAAAGTGATAAAGGTGTTGGTTTTGCTAAGGGGAAGAAAACTAAAGATGGTTATTCGCGTTTAGCTAAAAAATATGAAGTACAAGGGGTATTAAAAAAGATTAATACAACTGCTCCTACATACGAGCATGCAGGAATTCCACTTATAACAGAAAAAAAATATGCTTGGGTAGATGATAGCGAAGCCCATTCCTTAATAATTGGTTCTACTGGTAGTGGTAAAACAACTAGAGTTGTTGAACCTCTAATTTCTATATTAGCTAAAAAAGGGGAATCAATGATTATAACCGATCCGAAAGGGGAATTATATGAGCAACATGCTAATATGTTAATTAATAAAGGTTATAATGTATTAATTTTAAATCTTCGTGATCCTGAGAAAGGAAATGCCTGGAACCCGTTAATGTTACCCTATGAATTATATAAAGAAGGATCAGATAAAGCAAATGAATTATTAAATGATTTAGCAATCAATCTTTTATATGATGAAAAAGGGCAAGCTACTGATCCGTTTTGGGAAAAGACTTCTGCTGACTATTTTACTGGTTTAGCATTAGGATTATTTGAAGATGCAAAGAAAGAAGAAATAAATTTAAATTCAATTAGTTTAATGTCAACTGTGGGTGAAGAAAAATACGGTGGTTCCACTTATATAAAACAATATTTTATGGATAAGGATCCAAGTAAACCAGTATATATTAATGCTGCTAGTACAATTAATGCTCCTGATACTACGAGAGATAGTATTTTATCGGTGTTTAGACAAAAAATAAAAATATTTGCCATTACTGAACATTTATCAGAAATGTTATCTTATAGTGATTTTGATATGAAGGATATTGGTAAACAAAAGACAGCAGTATTTATTATTATTCAAGATGAAAAGAAGACTTATCATGCTTTAGCAACCGTTTTTGTTAAACAATGTTATGAAACTTTGATTGATGTTGCGCATGAAAATAACGGTAAATTACCAATTAGGACAAACTTTATTCTGGATGAATTTGCTAATATGCCACCTTTAAAAGATGTAACAACGATGATTACAGCAGCGCGTAGTCGTAAAATTAGATTTAATTTAATGATTCAAAATTATTCACAATTAAATCAAGTATATGGTAAAGAAAATGCGGAAACAATTAAAGGGAATTGTGCTAATGTAATATACTTAATTACTAAAGAATTAGCAGCATTAGAGGAATTAAGTAAATTATGTGGTGAAAAAGAAGTAAAAGATAAAGAAGGCAAATCAAAAGCAGTACCTTTAATAACAATAAGTGATTTACAACGTTTAAAAATGGGTAATGCAATTATTATTAAAGATCGTGTTTATCCATATAAAACTAAATTATTACCAATGTGGGAATTTGATTTTGGGGAACCAAAATCAGTTAAACCTACATATCCAATTAGAGCAACTAGACCAATTATGACGTTTGATATTAGAAAATTTATACAGGAACGTAAAAAAGATAGTGTTTTTAATATGTTAGTGGAACAAAAGCTTGGTAATATGGGCCCAACAAATCCAATGTTTGGTAATGATAATTTAGATATAGATGCTTTAATTAAAAATATAGATGCGAAAATAGCAGAATTAGAGGCTGAAGAGGAAGGCAATGAGGAAAAACCGGTTGTTGAAAAAAAGACACCAGAAATTATGCCGATTAGTGAACCGAAACCAGTAATTGCTAATGTTAATCAAGATATTAATAATATTATTAATAAATACGATGATAATGATGTTTCAGATGATGCTTTCTTTGACGATTTCTTTTGTGATGATGAAGATGATGAATAATATACATATTAATTATTTTTTTGCATAATATATATTACCACACGGGATAGTGTGGTAGATGGACCTAGGTTTATTCCTAGGTCTATATTTTTTTTTAGATATATTGTATAATGTGGTTATAATAAGAAAGGGAGAGTGAAATGACAAAGTATAAAACAATGGATGGTAATGAAGCTTGTGCTCGCATGGCTTATTTATTTACGGAAGTGGCAGGGATTTATCCAATTACGCCATCTTCACCAATGGCCGAATTAATTGATGAATGGAGTAATGCTGGCAAGAAAAATATTTTTAATGATCAAGTTAAAGTAGTTGAAATGCAATCAGAAGCAGGAGCTGCTGGATTTATTCACGGTGTTTTACAAAGTGGTTGTTTAGCAACTACTTTTACTGCTAGTCAAGGTTTATTATTAATGATACCTAATTTATATAAGATGGCAGGTGAATTATTGCCAGGTGTTATTCATGTAGCAGCAAGAAGTATTTCAACTCATGCATTAAGTATTCTAGGAGATCATCAAGATATTTATGCAACCAGAATGACCGGAGTTGCTATTTTAGCAAGTTCTAATGTGCAACAAGCAATGGATTTAAGTGCCGTTGCTCATTTAAGTGCCATTGATGGAAGTATTCCCTTTCTTCATTTTTTTGATGGTTTCCGTACTAGTCATGAATTGCAAAAAATCAATTTGTTGGGAAAAAATGACATTGCGTCATTACTGAATAAAAAAGCATTACAAAAATTTAGAGGAAAAAGTTTATCACCTAATAATAAAGTAATTAGAGGAACTACTCATAATGAAGATATTTATTTTCAAGCAGCAGAAGTCAGAAATAAAAATTATGAAGTAATTCCTGATATAGTTGTAAAATATATGGAACAATTAGGTGCCAAAACAGGCCGTAATTATCAACCATTTAGCTATTATGGTGATGAATCAGCAACTGATATTATTGTAGCAATGGGTTCTGTTTGCGAAACAATTAAAGAAACCATTGATGAATTAGTAAAACAAGGAGAAAAAGTGGGTTTGATTGAAGTGCATTTATACCGTCCTTTTAGTAGTAAATATTTTTTAAAAGTATTACCAGAAACTGTTACTAAAATAGCGGTATTAGATCGTACGAAAGAACCTGGAAGTAGTGGTGAACCTTTATATTTAGATGTTGTTAGTGTTTTTAATCAAAAAGCAAAGCAACCATTTATTATTGGGGGTCGTTATGGTTTGTCAAGTAAGAATACAACTCCAACTGATGTTAAATCAGTTTATGATTTTTTAAGAAGTGATAATAATTGGCATGGTTTTACGGTAAGTATTGAGGATGATGTTACTAATTTAAGTATTCCATTATCAAATTTTATGTTAAAAAGAGATAATGTTAAAGAATTTTTAATCTATGGCTATGCTTCTGATGGTATGGTAAGTTGTTCAAAAGATATAATTAGAATTATGGGTGATTATACTGATTCATATGTACAAGGTTATTTTCAATATGATTCGAAAAAAAGTGGTGGAGTTACTAGAAGTCATATTCGATTGTCTAATGAACCAATTCGTTCTACGTATTATATTAATTCCCCTGATTTAGTAGTATGTGCGAAAGAAGCATTTCTTGGGCGTTATGATATGTTGTCAAACATTAAAGATAATGGAGCATTTTTGTTTGTTAGTAGTATGTCAGCAAATGAGGTAATTGGACAACTATCTGATGGTATTAAAAAGTTATTATCAGAACGTAATATTAAATTTTATTTAATTGATGCTTATAAACTTGCTAATGAAAATGGTCTTAAAAATAAAATAAGTATGATTATTGAAGCGTGCATTTTTAAAATAACTGATTTAATGTCTTATAAAAAAGTTACATCAATAATAGAAGAAAATATTGTTAATAATTTTGGTCATAAAGGTTCTAATATTGTAGAATCTAATATTAAAGCAATGCAAGGAGTTAATAAATATTTAGTCGAAATTGAAATCGAACAACAATGGAAACAATTAGAATTAGACAAAGAATCAGAATATATAATTGAAGATAAATTAAATGATCCGATATTTAGTAAAATGGAAAATTTAAAAGGAAATGAATTACCAGTTTCAGCATTTTGTGATTCTAAAGATGGATCCTATATTTGTGGCACTTCAAAATATGAAAAAAGAGCCATTGCGGAAAATGTCCCGGTTTGGATCCCTGAAAACTGTATTCAATGTAATCAATGTTCATTTGTTTGTCCACATGCAGTAGTAAGACCATTTTTATTAAATAAAGAAGAATATGAAAATGCTCCTGCTATAATTAAAGAAAATGCTATAGATGCAGTTGGAAGTGATTATAAATTTTATGTTGGTATTTCTAATTTAGATTGTACTGGTTGTGGAGTATGCGCTAATACATGTCCTGGTAAAAATGGTCAAAAAGCATTAGTAATGAAACCATATGAAGAAGTTTCTCCTGATAATGCCTTTGAATATTTAATTCAAAATGTTTCAATTAAAGAAGAACAAATAAAGCCAACGGTAAAGAATTCACAATTTCAAAGACCATTATTTGAATATAGTGGAGCTTGTGCTGGTTGTGGTGAAACACCTTATTTAAGGTTATTAACGCAGTTGTTTGGCAATAAATTAGTAATTGCTAATGCAACTGGCTGTTCTTCTATTTATGGTGCTAGTATGCCAAGTATGCCATATAGTGTACCATGGGCTAATTCATTATTCGAAGATAATGCTGAATTTGGTTATGGGATGGCTATTGCCTATGCAACTATTAGAAACCGAATTAAAGATATTATAATGACTAAGTTAAATGAAGTAGATGAAAAAACAAAAGGATTATTACAACAATGGTTAGATAATTATGATAATGATATTATAACAAAAGAGATTTATGAACAATTAGATTATAATAAAATATTAGAATTAAAGGAATTAAAAGAATTTATTCCTACTCGCAGTATTTGGTTAGTTGGTGGCGATGGTTGGGCTTATGATATTGGTTTTGGTGGTATTGATCATGTTTTAGCTAGTAACGATAATGTTAATATTTTAGTATTAGATAGCCAAGTATATTCTAATACTGGGGGCCAATCTTCTAAGGCTTCAGAAAAAGGATCAGTTGCTAAATTTACTACTAGTGGTAAAAAAACAATGTCCAAAGATTTAGCTAGAATTGCTATGACATATCCTAATGTATATGTAGCGCAAGTAAGTATGGGTGCAAATATGAATCAAACTTTAAAAGCATTTATTGAAGCTGAACAACATCAAGGTCCATCTATTATTATTGCGTATTCTACTTGTATATTACACGGTATAAAAAAGGGAATGGAATTTAGTATGGAACAACAAAAAAGAGCAACTGAATGTGGTTATTTCCCTATATTCCGTTATGATCCAACTAGTGATAAATTTACATTAGATTATAAGGAACCAGATTTTAATAAATTTTACGACTTTTTAAATAGTGAAAACCGTTTTTCAATGTTAGAGCGTGCTGATCAAGAAAAAGCCCAAAAATTATTTAAAGAAGCAGAATTAGGAGCAATGAAAAAATTTAAGTATTATCAATCTTTAGAAAAAAAAGATTAAATATGGTATAATTTTTATGAAATGGAGGTAAAAAAGTGGAAAAAACCTATGTAATGCTAAAACCAGATTGTTATAAACGAGGTTTAATTGGTGAAATAATTAGTCGTATTGAAAAGAAAGGATACCAAATTACTAATATAAAAATGCTGACTTTAAATGAAGAAATACTAAAAGAACATTATAGTCATTTAGCAGATAAACCTTTCTTTTCAGAAATAATAAATTTTATGACTTCAGGACCAGTGGTTGGTATGATTGTAGAAGGCGAAAGTGTAATTGAAGGAATTAGAATTCTAATGGGTGCAACTAAATGGCACGATGCTCTTCCAGGTACAATTAGAGGTGATTTTGCTAACAATACTACGGAAAACTTAATACATGGATCTGATTCAAGAGAAACAGCTGAAATCGAAATAAAAAGATTCTTTGGTGAATTTTAACCAAAGAATCTTTTTTAATAAAAAAGAGACTACACCCCTGAGGGTAGTCTCCAAAAGAATAAAAAGGGGTTGGCTAGTGTGATACTAGCACCAATTCGCCTTTTCGGGAATTGGTAACGTTTATAATACTTATATTAGTGATAAAAGTCAAGCAAAAAGAGTAAAAAAAGCAAAAAATGCCTATTTTTATATTAAAATGTTAATTAATGTAGTTATAAATATGAAATATGATACAATTATATTATGGTGATAATAATGAATGAACTGCAACTAATTAAAGGGATTGGCCCCAAAACTATTAAATATTTAAATAAATTAAATATTTATAATATAGAAGATTTAATTCATCACTTTCCTTTTCGTTATGAAGTATTAAACCGTAGTAATATTTTACAAGCAATGCAAGATGAAAAAGTAATCATTGATGGTAAAATTGAAACCAAACCAGTTATTATTAGATATCGGGGACGTCAAAATCGAATGAGTTTTCGGTTAATGACATCTGAGTTATTAATTCAAGTTAATGTTTATAATCGAGCTTTTTTAGTTAATCATTTATTAATTGGTCGTTATATAACGGTAATTGGTAAATGGGATAAAAAACATAATACAATTATTGGTAATGATATTATTTTTACTAAATTAAGTAATGAACCGTTAATTATACCAATCTACCATACTACTACTGGTTTAAATAAAAAGAATTTACATAATTATATAATAAACACAATGGAAATTTATGATAATTTTAATGATTATATTCCGGATTATTTAGTAAAAGAAAATCAATTTATTAGTAAAAAGGAAGCATTAATTAATATTCATCAACCAACTAATGAAAGTTTATTAAAAAAAGCTATATTAAGATTAAAATATGAAGAATTATTTTTATATATGTTAAAAATAAATTATTTAAAAGATCAAAATAATGAAATTGATAATAAATATATTAAGAAAGTGAATAAAGAACATGTTCAAAAGTTTATTATGAAATTACCATTTAAACTTACTAATGATCAAATTAAAGTGATTGATGAAATTATTGATGATATGCAACA
>Ga0334899_1001102_pt1 | contig 27658 bp, 29 predicted proteins | sample GraSluR3_MG_FD_207219 | JGI IMG/M metagenome (GOLD analysis project Ga0334899, IMG submission 207219) | Sludge microbial communities from methane-producing bioreactor in Wageningen University, Netherlands - Granular Sludge_8_08-R3 | ecosystem: Engineered > Bioreactor > Anaerobic > Unclassified ...
ATTCAACTTCAAAGTAAAATGACATTATCTCCGGTGCATGCCGCCTGTTCTGGATCCTGACATGGAGCCGGTGGATTACTATAAGGTATCGAAGTTAGCTAAGGTAGCAGAAGGAAAACCGGGAAGCCTATCGGTACCCAGGAAATGCTACCGCCGGATCTGGAGGTTTATCGGGAAAGGGAACACCGGAGGCTGGCGGCCAGGACTTATGATGTTAAATGCAGTAGTTGCATATGGGGCTGTCGGATGCCGGTGGAAATAATAGTTGATCACTGGAACCCGAGGGGCCGGAGGAAATATCGGTTTGAGACATTCTGTTATGGTCCTTTGAGTTGTAAATTATGTAAGGCCGGCCCTAATCGTAAAGTGGAAGGCCGGAACGGGATGGTGTAGTGGAGGAAGATTGGGTTGATGAGGAAATGACTGGGCATAGGGAGCCGGATGAGTGACATGAAAGATAAGGATATTACGCCGGAATGGTTTAAGGAGTATTATGGATATTAAGGTGATGTCCCTGCTTAAAATTCTATCCTGGACGGCGGTGGTTCTCTGGGTGGCGCTGATATTTTATCTGTCGCACCAGCCGGCCCACCAGTCCAACCGGGTGAGTACGGGAATTACAGAAATCATCGTCAAAACCGTGGAAAAAATTGTTCCCGGGGCGGAGTTTAATGTCAAAAGTTTTAATCACCTGGTCCGGAAAAACGCCCATTTTTTTGTCTATTTGATATTGGGTGTACTGGTGATGAACGCCCTGGCAAGAAGCGGGGTGTACGGGTGCCGGGGTGTGGGACTGGCCTTGTTGATTTGCGTGCTGTGTGCCGTATCGGATGAAATCCACCAATTGTTTGTCCCGGGCAGGGGGGGACAGGTGAAGGATGTCCTGATTGACAGCGCCGGGGCGGGGATCGGGATCTGGTTGGGGCGTTTTTTTTAATTGCGGAAACTTTACCCCTGGAAGGATATTGGTAGGATGTGTCGAATTAGTTTTATATTTCATCGGTTTTTCCGGACAGGGGTGGGGCAATGTTTAGATTGGTACATATTTTCAGGCTGGTGCCGGGGGTTTTTTTGGCCGTCCTGGCGGTGCTGCTGCCGGCGGCGGTTTCTGAAGCGGCGGCGCCCGGCACGGTCAGGGTGGTCCTGGAAAGGGATGCAGCGGACTTCGGTTTTAAGGTAACGGGTAATTATCAACTGGTTGATTTGTCAACCGGCCGGATCCTGTCTGATTTGAAGCCGGGTACGGTATGGCAGGTGCGCCAGAACGGCAGCCGGATGGAGCTGCGGGGCGGGGGTGACCGCCTGGGGCCGTTCAGAGGGCCGGTGGCGGTGCGGGAAGCGCGTTTTCATATCGGTATTATTTCCGGAAGCGGAGACCAGGTGGAAAAGTATTCCCGTGAGGACCTGGTGGTCCTGGGCGGCGACGGCAGGCCGGTTGTTTTGGAAAGAACGCAGCCGGCGGTGTGTTCTGCCGGTGGGACCGCTGCGCTGGCCGGGGTGGCGGAAGGCTTGCAGCTGGTGGCTTTGACCGGCAGCGGGGGCACCACGCGTTACCGCGGTGATATGGAGTTCCAGGTGGAAAACGGTGCGCTGGTGGCGATCAATGAGCTGCATATTGAGGATTACCTGCGCGGGGTGGTGCCGCGGGAAATGCCCGCCGGGTGGCCGGAAGAAGCTTTAAAGGCCCAGGCGGTGGCGGCGCGCAATTATGCCCTGCAGCGGGTCGAAGCCACCCGCGGCAGCAGTTATAATGTTACCGGCGACCAGCTCAGCCAGGTATACGGCGGCTACGACGCGGAGTCGCCAGCGACCAGCCGGGCGGTTGAGGCCACCCGGGGGTTGGTGATGGAGTGCGGCGGCCGGTTGATCACCGCTTTTTTCCATTCCAGCAGCGGCGGCAGTACGGAGAATGCGGAAGATGTCTGGGAAAACCCGGTTCCTTACATCAGGGGCCGGGAGGATCCTTATGATAAAAATGACCGCTATTACGACTGGCGGGTGGAGTATACCGCTGACCAGCTGGCCGGGCAGCTGCGGTCATACGATGAAGATGAAGATTATGACTTTGCAGAAGTTGACGATCTGGAAGAACTGGCCCGGACCGCTTCCGGGCTGCGGGTGGAAAAAATGGCCGTGACGGGGACTGATTCCGGGGGCCGGTCCGTGCGTACGGTAATCGCCCCTGCCGACAAGGTGCGGTTCGCCCTGGGCTTGCGTAGCGCCATGTTTGATCTGGACAAGGTTTATGACCGGGACGGAAATTTGAGCGGCGTGGTTATTACCGGCAGCGGCTGGGGCCACGGCCTGGGCATGTCCCAGTGGGGGGCCCGGGGCATGGCGGAGCAAGGTTATAATTTCCAGGATATTTTGGAATACTACTACACAGGAATCCGGCTTGACTCCGGTTACGGCAGGTCCTCGTAGCCTTGACCGGGGGCGTTCTGTTTCCGGAGCCCGGAGGTATAGGAGTTTGAGCGCGGTTGAACATATCCGATTTTGATTATTATCTCCCGGAGGAGTTGATTGCCCAGGATCCGCTCCAAAACCGGGAGGCTTCCCGGATGATGGTGGTGCCCCTGGACGGCGCGGGGTTTGAACACCGCCGGTTTACCGATTTGGTTGCTTATTTGCGGCCGGGGGACGTGCTGGTGCTCAACGACACCAGGGTGATTCCGGCGCGCCTCCTGGGCGAGAAAGCGGGTAGCGGGGCGAAAATAGAAGTGCTGCTCTTAAAGCAGTTGGACGCGAACACCTGGGAAGTCCTGGTCAAGCCCGGCCGGCGGGCGGCGGCCGGTACCACCGTGCATTTCGGCGGCGGGCTGCTGTCGGGCCTGGTTAGGGATAAAACCTCTTACGGCGGCAGGATCGTAGAGTTCAGTTATACGGGATCCTTTGAGGAAGTTTTGGACCGGGTGGGGGTGATGCCCCTGCCCCCGTACATTAAGAAGCCCCTTTCGGACCGGAATCGTTACCAGACCGTCTATGCCCGGCAGGCGGGGTCGGCTGCGGCCCCCACCGCCGGGTTGCACTTTTCCCGGGAATTATTGGACCGCATCGGCGCGCTGGGGGTTGCGGTGGTACGGGTGCTGCTGCACGTGGGATTGGGCACTTTCCGTCCGGTGCGGGTGAACGATATCCGTCACCACCACATGCATGCCGAATATTATGAAATCGCGCCGGAGACGGCGGCCGCGATTAACCGGGCCAAATGCCGGGGCGGCCGGGTGATTGCCGTCGGCACCACCACCGTCCGCTGCCTGGAAAGCGTCGCGGGGACCGGCGGAGAGGTGTATCCGGGTTCCGGCTGGACCGGGATCTTCATTTATCCGGGTTACCGGTTCCGGGTGATCGACGGCCTGGTAACCAATTTCCACCTGCCACGGTCGACCTTGTTGATGATGGTGGCGGCGCTGGCCGGCCGGGAGCGGATTCTGGCGGCGTACCGCGCGGCGGTGCGGGAAAAATACCGTTTTTTCAGTTTCGGGGATGTCATGCTGATCATCTGATTTATTGCGGAGGAGCTTGCTTTATGGCCGTCAGTTTTACCGTTACGCACCAAGACAGCACCAGCCGCGCCCGCCTGGGCATCCTGCGCACGTCCCACGGCGCCGTGGAGACTCCGGTATTTATGCCCGTGGGCACCCAGGCCACGGTGAAGACCATGACTCCGGAGGAGGTGCGGGCAGCCGGCGGCGAAATCATTTTAAGTAATACTTACCACCTTTACTTGCGGCCGGGCCACGAACTGGTGCGGCAGGCGGGGGGGCTGCACCGGTTCATGCACTGGGACGGGCCCGTCCTGACCGACAGCGGGGGGTTCCAGGTGTTCAGCCTGGGGCCGCTGCGCAAGGTGTCGGAGCAGGGCGTGACCTTCCGCTCCCACATCGACGGTGCAGAGCATTTTTTCAGCCCGGAAAAGGCCATGGAGGTGCAGACGGCCCTGGGGGCGGACATTGCCATGGCTTTTGACGAGTGCGCCCCGTACCCCTGCAGCCGGGAGTACGCGCGGGAGGCGGCGGACCGCACCACGCGCTGGGCCGGACGCTGCCGGGAGGCGCACCGCCGGGAGGACCAGGGGGTGTTCGGCATCGTGCAGGGGGGCACTTTCCCGGAATTACGGGAAAAGAGCGCCCGGGAACTGGTGGAATTTGATTTTCCGGGTTATGCTATAGGGGGGTTGAGTGTCGGTGAGCCCAAGCCTTTGATGTATGCCATGCTGGACCACACGGTACCGCTGCTGCCGGAGGATAAGCCGCGCTACCTGATGGGTGTCGGTTCTCCCGACTGCCTGGTGGAGGGTGTGGCCCGGGGCATCGATATGTTCGACTGCGTGCTGCCGACCAGGATCGCCCGCAACGGCACGGTTTTTACCGGCCGGGGGCGGTTGGTGGTGCGCAATGCCGAATACGCCCGTGATTTTGCGCCGCTGGAACCGGGGTGCGGGTGTTACGCCTGCCGCCATTACACCCGGGCGTATATCCGGCATTTGATTAAGAGCGGCGAGGTGCTGGGTATTCGTCTTACCACCATGCATAATCTGTATTTTATCGCCAAATTAATGCGGCAAATCAGGGAGGCGGTCCGGAAAGGAGAAATAAATGCCTTCCGGGAAAAATTCTTAAAGGAATTTTTGTCATCAAGGAAGAAGTAAATTTAAACTGGAAGGGAGGGCTATCAGGTTGGAACAGTACACTTCACTGCTGTTTATCATCGGTATGTTCGCTGTTTTATATTTTTTAATGATCCGGCCCCAGCAGCAGCGTCATAAAAAACACCAGGAGATGATCAAGAATCTCCGGGTGAATGACCGGGTCGTCACCATCGGCGGGATATACGGTACCATTGTTAAGATAAAGGATACTTCCTGCATCTTGAGAGTGTCCGACAGCGTCCGGATCGAAATGCTGAAAAATGCCATATCCGAGGTTAACAGCGAGGATGACGTCGAGGACGGGGACGAGGAGTAGGTTCGAGAGAGTAGGCGGTTGTCTACTCTCTTTCTCCGGTTCAAATTATAAAATTATCAGCATCCGGCAAAGATGTCTTTTGCCGTAGAAATAGAGGGTGGTATCTTTTGTTTATTACTTTGGAAGATATCAAAAAAGACCCCGTGATTGATACTTTTATCCGTAAAGGCAACCAGTACCTGGGCGTGATTGGTTTCACGGAACACAGTTACCGTCACGTCAACTTGGTCTCCAGCATTGCCAAAAATATTCTTGAGCGCCTGGGTTACCCCGCGCGGCAGACCGAACTGGCCGCCATTGCCGGGTACCTGCACGACATCGGGAATGTCATCAGCCGCAACAGCCACGGGATATCCGGCGCGGTGATCGCTTATCCGATCCTGATGCAAATGGGGATGCCTCCCGACGAGTTGGCCACCGTACTTTCAGCGATTGCCAACCACGAGGAGCAATACGGTCACGCGGTCAACACCGTGGCGGCGGCTTTAATCATTGCCGACAAATCGGATGTACACCGTTCCCGGGTGCGCAATACGGATTTTGCCACCTTCGACATTCACGACCGGGTCAATTACGCCGTGGAGCACTCCTTTCTCTGGGTTGACGAAAATAAAAAAACCATCACCATGGAATTGACGATTGATATCGATATCTGCCCCGTGATGGAGTATTTTGAAATATTTTTAAGCCGTATGATCATGTGCCGGAGGGCGAGTGTTTTTTTAAAGTGTGATTTTGAATTGGTGGTTAACGGGGCTAAATTGTTGTAAACGTTCATTCAGTTGATTGCACGAGGGGGAATTGTAAAATATGAGGTGGGACAGACTCCTTAAACTGGCGGCCATCATGCTGGTGGTGGCGGTGGTCGCGGTGGTGACCACGCGGCCGCTGTTTCCGGGCGTAAAATGGCTGCCCCTGACCAATTTAATCAACCTGGGCCTGGATTTGAAGGGCGGGGTGCACGTGGTGCTGGAGGCCGAGGAGACGCCCGAGGTGCCGGTCACGACGGAACGGGTTAAACAGGCGATGGCCATTATCGAAACCCGGGTTAACGCCTTCGGGGTGTCCGAACCGGTTGTCCAGCAGGAAGGTTCCCGGCGGATTATTGTTGAGCTGGCCGGGATCAGCGACCCCGACCAGGCCGTGAGCAACTTGATCCGGACTGCTTACCTGGAGTTTAAAACCGAGGATGGGACTACCGTGCTTACCGGCCGGCAGTTGAAGGACGCCACGGAAGCCCAGAACCCTCAAAGCGGGCAGGTCGTGGTGAACCTGGAGTTCGAACCGGACGGGGCCAAGACTTTTGCCGATGTCACCGCGGCCAATGTCGGTAGGCGCATCGGGATTTACCTGGACGAAAGGCTGCTCCAGGAGCCCGTGGTCAACGAGCCCATACCCAGCGGCCGGGCGCAGATTACCGGTTATGAATCCCTGGAAGAGGCGCATAACATGGCCATTCTGCTGCGTTCCGGGGCCCTGCCGGTGAAGTTGGAAGTGATGGAGAAAAGAACCGTGGGGCCGACCCTCGGCGCCGATTCTCTGGACAAGTCCGTTAAAGCCGGTATTGCCGGTATTATCGCCATTTTAATTTTTATGGCCGTTTACTACCGCGTTCCGGGCCTGGTGGCGGACCTGGCCCTGATTATTTACGGCCTGCTGGTGTTTATGGTTTTTGCCGGCTTCCACGTCACCATGACCCTGCCGGGGATCGCGGGTTTTCTCCTGTCCCTGGGCATGGCGGTGGATGCCAACGTGATTATTTTTGAGCGTCTGAAGGAGGAGCTGTGGAACGGCAAGTCGCTGCACGCGGCGATTGACGCCGGTTTCAAGCGGGCCTTCGTCGCCATCTTGGATGCCAACGTTACCACCTTGATTGCCGCCGGGGTCCTTTATTACTTCGGAACCGGACCGGTCAAGGGCTTTGCCCTGACGCTGTCCATCGGTATTTTGGCCAGCATGTTTACCGCTATTACCATGACCAGGTGGCTTTTACACCTGGTTGCCGGCAGCAACCTGGTGCGTAATGTTAAAATGTACGGGGCGTAGGGGGGATCGGTTTGAAATTAAGAGATAGGATGCCTTTTCATTTTATTAAACTGCGGTGGATCTGGTACGTCATATCCGCGGTGATTATTCTGACGGGGATCGTTTCGCTGTCCACCAGGGGGTTAAACCTGGGAATTGATTTTACCGGCGGCAGCTTGCTGGACGTGCGTTTTGAACGGACGGCTGCGGTGCAGGAGGTCAGGGAGGTTTTAGGAGCATACGGGCTGGAAGGCGCGTCCATCCAGCAAAGTGACGCAAACACTTTTCTGATCCGGTCCCGGGAGCTTTCCGAAGAAGAAAATAATCAATTGATTCAGTCGCTGGAAGCGCAGTTCGGGGAAGTCGACGTGCGGCGCGGCGAGCGGGTCGGACCGGTGATCGGACAGGAATTGATTCAAAAAGCCGTCCTGGCGCTGTTGGTCGCCGCGGTGCTGATGATTATCTATATCAGCTGGCGTTTCGAATTGAAGCAGGGTATTGCCGCCATTGTCGCCGTGCTGCACGACGTGCTGGTGGTATTGGGGTTGTTTTCCCTGCTGCAGCTGGAGGTGAACACCGCTTTCGTGGCGGCGATTCTAACCGTGATCGGTTATTCCATCAATGATACCATTATTATCTTTGACCGCGTCCGGGAAAATGTGCTCTACATGAAAAAGGGCATGGCCTTCGAGGACGTCATTAACAGCAGTTTGTGGCAGACCATGGCCCGTTCGATCAACACGGCCCTGACGGTGGTATTCGTCCTGGTGGCGATGTTGATTCTGGGCGGTACCACCATCCAGAACATGGTTGTCGCCCTGCTGGTGGGGATCGTCAGCGGTGTTTATTCTTCGGTATTTACCGCCGGCCCGGTGTTCTTCGACTTGAAAAAATTCGAGCGCCGGCGCCCCGGCGCGGCACGGGCCTGAGAATCGCAAAATATCAATAACGCCCAATATTGTAGTAAAGCAGAGCTGCTCCCGCGGGAGCAGCTCTTTTAGATGTCTATAAGAGTATTTCCGGCAGGAAGGTGGCAATCCGGGGAAAGGCAATCAGGATTGCCAGGCAGACCACCAGTGCCGCCAGGAAAGGCCAGATCCCCTTGAAAATATTTTCCAGGGGCACGTCGGGCGCCACGCCCTTGATGATGTAGACGTTCATGCCCACCGGCGGCGTGATCACGCCCATGGCGACCACCAGTACCACGATTACCCCGAACCAGATCGGGTCGTAGCCGAGCGTGTTGACCACCACCGGGTAAAAGATCGGGATGGTCAGCAGCACCAGGGCCAGCGCGTCGATGAAGCAGCCGAGCAAGAGGTAGATCAGCAGGATGATGCCCATGACGATAAACGGCGGGAAGGAGAGGGCGCCGGCCCACGCGGCCAGTTCGAAGGGCACCCGGCTGATGGCCATGAAGCGCCCGAAAATCATGGCCCCGGCGACCAGCAGCATGATCATGGCGGTGGTTCTGGTGGTTTCATACAGGGATTTTTTAAAATTATCCCAGTTGAGGCGCCGGCCCAGCAGGGAAACGGCCAGTACCCCCGCGGCTCCCACCGCTCCGGCTTCGGTGGGGGTAAAATACCCTTTAAAAAGACCGCCCATGGAAATTATGAAGATGATCAAAACCTCGGCCAGGCCGCCCCGGAGGGCCTTGATCCTTTCCCGCCAGCTTGCTTTGGGGCCTGCGGGACCCAGGGCCGGGTTGCGGGAAGTCAGAATGAAGATCACGACCATGTAGGCCAGCATGAGCAGTATCCCCGGGGCGATACCCGCCATAAAAAGTTTCCCGATCGACTCTGTGGTGGCCATGCCGTAAACGATGAAGACGACGCTGGGCGGAATCAGGACGCCCAGCACGCCCCCGGCGGCGATGCTGGCCGTGGCCAGCGAGGTATCGTAGTTGAATTTTTTCATTTCCGGCAGGGCGATGGTCCCCATGGTGGCGGCCGTGGCCGTGTTGGAGCCGCAAATCGCCCCGAATACCGCGCACGCCGCCTGGGTGGCGATCGCCAGTCCCCCCGGGAAGTGTCCGATCAGCTTGTGCGCGAAAATATAAAGCCGGGTGCCGATACCGGAATAGAAAGCCAGAAACCCCATCCACACGAACATCGCGATCACGCTGAGCGAGTAAGCAGAAAAGTTGCTGAAGATCTCCTGGGCCAACATGCTGCACCCGGCGCTGGTTGACGTCAGGTAGCTGAACCCGGCGAAGCCCACCAGGGCCATGGCAAAAGCAATTGGCACCCGCAGTGCCAAAAACGCGAAAAATAAAACTATACCAATGATTCCGGCCAGTAAAGGGGTCATCTGATCGCCTTCCTGGCGGAGCCGGTAAGTTCGGACAGCGGCCTTAACCCGGCGGAAAAGACCCCCGGGAAGAGGATGCGCGCCGCTTCCGTCACCCTTACCACCTGGACCAGTACCAGGACCAGGAATCCCAGCGCCAGGAGGTAGAGCACCGGATAAACCGGTATCCGGGCGGTTGCGGAGACCACGCCGTTAGCCGCCATGCTGGCGGCGTAGCGGCACAGCTGCCACGCCGTCAGGCTCCAGAATCCCAGGGTCAATAAATTGGTCAGCAGGTCAAATCCTGCCTGCAGTTTTAACGGAAGGCGGTCCATTACGAAGCCCACCGCGATGTGACCCTGCTGCCAGGCGCAGTGCGCCAGGGCCAGTCCGATCCCCAGGGCGGTCAGCAGGCCGACCAGTTCGTAGGTGCCCAGGATCGGCCGGCTGAATATTTCCCGCAGCAGGATATTGGCCACCACCAGGAACATCACGGCGGCGATACATAATCCCGCTGCTTTGTCCAGTTGTTTACAGGTTTTTTCCGTTAAAACATTAAACTTGGTTATCATCTACGCTTCCCCCGTAAAAATATTTCTTTTATTATTCCTCGTTGTATTGTTCGGCCAGATTTTGGACGGTATCCAGGATTTCCTGCCCCGGCAGGCCTTCCTGATTCATTTTGGCGACATAATCTTCCTGGATCGGTTCCACCAGTTTGATCCAGCGTGCGACTTCTTCTTCCGGGAGGGTGAAGGTTTCCATGCCCGTTTCGTCCACCGCCCAGGCCAGGGCTGCCTGGTTCTGTTGGTCCCATAAGCCCAGGGCCACGTTTTCGAAATAAGTCTCGCTGACCTCTTCGATCGCCTGCTGCATGTCGGCGGGCAGGGAATTCCACTGGTCCAGATTCATGGTGATAAAGAATAAAGTATTGTATAAGAATGGCGTCCTGGTCAAGTAATCCGTAACTTCCGCCTGCCGCCACCCTTGAAGCACTTCCACCGGGCCGAGATTGCCCTCTACGACGCCCTTGGACAGGGCTTCGTAGGCTTCCGACTGGGGCATGGCTACGGGGACGGCGCCCAGTGCTTCAAGCGTTTTGGCGCTTAATCCGGTCGCTCTGACCTCCAGCCCCTGCAGGTCTTCCAGGTTCCGGACGGGGACTTTGGTATACAGGTCTCCGGGGCCGGTGGTAAGCACCATCAGCAGCTTGGTATCCTGTATTTCCTGCGGGTTAAGTTGCTTGATTCCTTCCCAGGCCACCCTGCCGGCGACTTTGGAATTGGCGTATTTGACGCCCGGCAACTCAAAGGCTTCCAGCACCGGGAAACGGCCCCGGGTGTAGGAAAAACAGGACAGCCCGATGTCGGCCACCCCGGTAACCACTCCGTCGTAGATGGCATCCGCCGGCAGCAGGGTTTGATTGGGATAGCTGGTAACCAGCAATCTGCCTTCGGTAGCCTCTTCAAGCGCCTTGATCCAGGGCTGGACCAGGTCGGTTTCCGCCGGGTGGGTGCCGGGGAAGAAATGCGCCAGTCTGAGTTCAATGGTTTCCGGCGCTTCTGACGCGGGACCGGGCGCATTGTTGGCGCAGCCGGTCAGGGCCAGCGCCAGCGCCGCTATTAACAGCAGTGTCAATGCCTTTTTTCCTGATAACCTCCGTTGAAAAAAACCACCGTCTAACCGTTTTTTCATAAAAAGTCCTCCTTTGATTCTTTGCGACGGCAAATAAAAAAAACTCCGGTCAGGAGTTGTGAAAAACTTGCGCGGCCCCTCTTTTTTACCAAGCAGCATAACTTGATAAAGCGGGGTGTGTACCGCTTATTATACCTGCCGTCCTAACCTTACTGCCATTTTTTTACTTTTCGTTTTACACCGTAATACTGATACCCGCCTGCCGCAATCCTACCGTCCAACTGGTGGCTGACTAAACAGCCTACTGATTAATTGTACAATATTACGTATGCCAATGTAAATACAAAAATTCCTTTTTTTCAAATAAAAAAGGAAACATAAAGGGACCGGGGGAACAAAACTTCCCCGGGTCCCCTGATAGGCAAGCTAGTCCAAAAGCGGGTAGGAACCGTCTTCCTGGTGGACCTCCCGGCCGGTGCAGGGAGGGTTGAAAACGCACATCATATGCATTTCGGCGGTGGCCCGCAGGTAATGTTTTTCGTGGCCGTTCAGCGCGTACAACGTACCTGCCTTGATCGGGTAAACTTCACCCTTTTCGATCACCTCGATTTCTCCTTCCCCCCGGATGCAATACACCGCTTCCAAATGGTTTTTGTACCAGATATAGGTTTCCGTTCCCTCTTTAATAATGGTGTGATGAAAGGAAAAGCCCATGCCGTCTTTCTTTAGGAGGAGCCGGTAGCTTCTCCAGTTTTTCTCATCAACATCATCTTCGGTGCCGATAATTTCATCAATATTTTTGACGATCATTTCAATATTGGCTCCTTTCTTGGTACGGTACGATTAATTTCTCTTTTCTTATTGCCTCTCTTGCCGGTATTATTTCGCGGCCACGCGCTTTTGAGCGCTTTTATCGGCAACCAGCTTTCTCTTCAAGGCGGTCTTGGCAAAGGACTGCACCCTGATGTCTTCTATGCTGTCCTTCAAAATATTCAATCCTGCTTTCAGGCCTGCTTTGTCAATATTGAGGGGCGGCATCAGCTTGATAACTTCATCGTTGGCGCCGGAGGTTTCCATGATCAACCCGCGTTCAAAGGCAATGGAACATATTTTTTTGGCCAGCCCGTCAATCTGACAGGCAACACCCTGCAGGAATCCCCGGCCGCGCACCTCGCCTTTGATTACCGGGTGCTCTTCCACCAGGTCAACCAGGTACTGGTGGATTATTTCCCCTTTTTCTCTGACTTCCCGGGCGAAGCTGTCGTCCTTCCAGTGTTCCAGTGCTTCCACGGCCGTGACAAAAGCCAGGTTGTTGCCCCGGAAGGTGCCGTTATGTTCCCCGGGAGACCAGATGTCCAGTTCCGGTTTAATTAAATTAATCGCCATCGGCAGGCCGTAACCGCTGATAGATTTGGACAGGCAGATGATGTCCGGGGAAATGCCGGCCGGTTCGAAGCTGAAGAAGGTGCCGGTACGGCCGCAGCCGGCTTGAATATCGTCCACGATGAGCAGGAGATCCCACCGCCGGCAGAGATCTTCAATGCGCTTCAGCCACTCAAAACGGGCCTCGTTGATGCCGCCTTCACCCTGGACCGTTTCCAGAATGACGGCCGCCGGCAGCGAGACCCCGCTGGAGCCGTCTTCTAAGTATTTGTCAATAATTGCTATGGTGTCGATGTCCGCACCGAAGTATTTGTCATAAGGCATAAACAAGGCGTTGTGCAGGGGGATCCCCGCGCCCTTGCGTTTCTTGCAGTTGCCGGTGATGGACAGGGCGCCCGTGGTCATGCCGTGGAAGGCGTTGGTGAAGCTTAAGATAGTATTGATCCCGGTTACTTTACGCGCCAGCTTCAGGGCGCTTTCCACGGCGTTGGTCCCGGTGGGGCCGGGGAACATAATTTTATAATTCATTTTCCGGGGTTCCAGGATTACTTGTTTAAATTTTTTCAGAAATTCTTTTTTGGCCTCGGTGGCCATGTCCAAACCGTGGGTAATGCCGTCCGCGGCAATGTAATCGAGCAGCTTTTGTTTCATTCCCGGGTGGTTGTGCCCGTAATTCAGGGCTCCGGCTCCGGAGAAAAAATCGATATATTCTTTTTTCTTGGTGTCTCTTAGTTTATATCCGCAGGCCCAATTAAAAACGGTGGGAAAACTGCGGCAGTAACTGCGCACTTCTGATTCTAACTCGTCAAACACTTTCATAGGATTACCTAAACCTGTATACATAAAACGCCTCCTCATTTTCTAGTTTTACTTCGGAAAGGGGCCGATGCGGTACAACATCTCCTCTTCATGCTGTCCGCCGGGAAACAAACGGGCGGGAAAGCATTCCGCTACTTCGCACGGTACCCCCAAATCCGCCGCAAACTTGCGGTAGAGAGCATCGGCAGCTTTGTTGGATGGAGCTACGGTGATTTCGTAAAAACGTACTTGCCGGCATGATTCACGTTCGAGCAGATGTTTTAACATAATCATTCCCAGCTTTCGCCGGCGATATGCCTCATCTACCGCTACTTGCCAGATAAAAAGCACTTCCGGATCGATGGGAGAGCAAAATGCCGAAATATAGCCCGCGATTTTACCTTCTGCATCTGCCACCACACAAGTATCGCTAAAGTACTTGCTCAACATGATATAGTTGTAGGATGAATTTAAATCCAGGACCTTAGTGCTTTTTACCAGTTCCCAGATGGCCTTTCCGTCCTCTACAACCGGTGTCCGCAATTTTATTGCTTGGGATGGGGCAGCGTTTGTTGGCATAATTATCGCCTCTTCTCAACATTTCATTTGCTGTTTTTAATATCATATGTAACCTGTAAAGCTGGATATATATTTTATGCAGCTAGTTAATATATATATGATAAAGGATTAATTAGTAAATTTAATACAGCATTTGAGGTCACATATTTAATAATAGTTTATATTAAAAACTTATCATAAATCAAACCGTATTATGTTCAAATACATACCATATAATGTCCTTAGTATACATTCAAAGGAATTATATCTGGATGCTGGGCGATTGTGGCTATATACTGCCATCAGTTTGAATATCCTTTTTTAGGTCCTTCGATATGCAATTATAATCGAGATTTATTAAAAACAATATTCGACATTATAATTTATTGCCTGCATCCGGCAGATAGAGCGGTTTTTGGCGTATGTTGGCGTGATTATTTATATGTTTTAGGGAAACATTAATAGGGTAAACTTTTTGTTTAATGTGAGGGTCGGTATGGAAGACGAAAGGCTTAACCAGTTGGTTCAAACTTTATCGGACAAGGTTGCTAAACTGGCCGTAAATATTGAGAAAATGAAACTTGCTGAATATGTCCGCTTGCTTGAACAGCCCTGGAGGTTAATGTATACAAATTTTATCTCGGGAGTGGCGAAAGGGTTCGGCATAGCGGTGGGGTTCACTATTTTAGGGGCCTTGTTAATATTTGTTTTGAGAAAGCTGGTTATGCTCAATCTCCCTTTAATCGGTGGGTTTATTGCCGAAATTGTAAGGATGGTTCAGATGAATATGAGGCCTTAACAGAAAGACAGAAAGGGGTAATAACGGTGCGGGAGCAAATGCTTTTCAAATATAAACAGCGCCTTTTAAATGAAAGGAAAAAAATAACCGGTGCGGTTGATTTTATCAACCGGCAGGGTATGGAAATGCCGCTGGCGACTTCGATCAGTGAGCTTTCCGTCTATGATAACCACCCCGCGGATATCGGCTCGGAAGTATTTGAGCGGGGTAAGGATTTTGCCCTGCGGGAAACCAATGCATTGATTCTGTCGGCCATAGACGCGGCGCTTGAAAGAATTGAAAAGGGGAATTACGGGATTTGTGCGGGGTGCGGTAAAGAGATAGCGCCGGCCCGGCTGGAGGCAGTGCCTTATGCCGCAGAATGCCCGGAATGCAAGGAAGCAGAGGAACGCGCGCCGCGCATGCATGACCGGCCGGTGGAGGAGGAAGTGCTCGGCAAACCTTTTGCCGGGACTCTCAATGATGCCTCGGAAAATATCAGGTACGACGGGGAAGACGCCTGGCAGGAGGTGGCGCGCTACAGTGAAACTACTGATGAATGGTCCCGGGGTGGCTCGTACTACGGGTATTCTGAATTTGACCAGGCCAAAGACCGGGGTGCGGTGGAAGATATTGACAATATTCCTTACGAAGTCGGTGCCGACGGGGTAATTTATAAAAATTTCCGCGGTCGGGATGATGAACGCGCGCCGTCCTAATGCAGGGATTTTTTAATGTCCTGCGGGCGGTTGGCTTCCAGCAGTTCTTTTAATTCCTGCTGTTGTTCCTCGCCCAGCAGGTCCTTGAGCGCCATCATTTCCCGGGTTACTTTTTCACTCAAATATATCGGCGTGCCGGTGCGCAGACCCAGGGCAATCGCGTCGCTGGGACGGGAGTCAAGCACCAGTTCTTTGTCCCGGTGCCATAAATGTAATTCTGCAAAATAAGTACCGTCATTCACGTCGTTGATCAGCACCATACTCATTTTTGCTTTCAGCCGGTCGCAAATGTGCTTCATCAGGTCATGGGTGAGCGGCCGGTCAAGCACTATATCCTGTATGGCAACGGATATGGCATGTGCTTCAAAATGTCCGATCCAGATAGGTAATACCCGGTCCTCTTCTTCATTGATCAACAGGACCACCGGGTTCATCATCACATCGTACGCAATTTCCCTTACTTTTACGGGCAGCATTGAATTCACCTTCTTAAAAAAAGTAGCCGTGTTAAAAGGCAGATTAAGCCCCCGTTGCGAGACGAGGGCTTTATATAAGATGTTCTAATTGTATTCTAAATGGAATTGCTGCCCAATGTCAAATCAGATTTTTAATTTTAACGCGCTTGACCATCGTTGTATTAGTGGTTTTCCATATGCTATACTTTTTTTATAATGAATAAAAAAATTAAAGCGGCACGCGTGTCGATAATTTCAAATGCGGTGCTGACGCTGGGGAAGTTTACCGTGGGTATTGTCATGGGTTCGGTCAGCGTCATATCGGAAGCCATTCATTCGGGTCTTGATTTAATAGCGGCGATGATTGCTTTTTTTTCGGTCCGGGAATCCTCCAAGCCCGCTGATGCCAACCATAATTACGGTCACGGGAAATTCGAAAATGTGGCCAGTATTGTTGAAGCTATTTTAATTCTGGTCGCGGCAGCCATGATTATCTTTAACGCCTACCCGAAGCTTTTCCGGGGAACGGAGATTAGTTCCCTGGGGCTGGGCGCTGCGGTAATGGCGGTTTCCGCGGTGGTTAACTTGTTCGTATCCCGGATGCTGATGCGTACCGCGCGGGAAACCGACTCCCCGGCGCTGGCCGCGGATGCCTGGCACCTGCGCACCGACGTTTACACCTCCGCGGGCGTCTTTGCCGGTATTATCGCCATCAAAATAACCGGTCTTACGATCCTGGACCCGCTGATCGGGATCGGCGTGGCGCTGTTGATCATCAAGGCCGGCGTGGATTTGATCCGGGATTCCATGCGCAGCATTCTCGATGTGCGCCTGCCGAAAGAGGAAGTGCAAAAAATCGGGGAAGTGCTCGAAAAGTATGCGGTTAATTTTGTGGAATTCCACCAGTTGAGGACCAGAAAGGCCGGTTCGCAGCGTTATATTGACCTGCATCTGGTGGTTCCGCAAGTATGGGATATCAAAACGGTGCATATTCTTTGCGACCGGATTGAGGAAGATATCAGGGATGAGTTTAAGGACGCCCACATTTTGATCCACTCCGAACCTTGCGGGCAAAATTGTGTGCATTGCAGTCACCGGGACCTTTGCAAAGCAGGCCTGGAGGATCAGGATGTTCCCTGTAAGGTTTGTAAGGAATTTGATCAGGACAGCTTTGGATCCTGATAAAATCGATTGGGGAATTTTATATTAAGAGCCGGAAAGCAGATTGTTTTCCGGTTCTTTTTTTATTTATTAAAAATTTTACTTATATTTAACTAGATAAGTGACCATACTATAAATACTGATTTTTATGAAAAAACTCTGAAAGGAGGTATGACCGCATGACTTCCACGCTAGTGGAATATTTTGCCGGTGTGCAGCGCCGCCTGCCCGGTGAGGCGGACCGGGTGCTAAAGGCTCTGGAAAACGGCGGGCCAATGAATAAAGAAGAATTATCGTTGACATCCAAGGTCAAAAGAGCCGTGCTGGACCATGTGATCATGCAGCTTTATGCCCTCGGTCTGGTTGAAGTGGTGACGGAAGGCAAAAGCAAAATGTGCAGTCTGACAAGCCTGGGCTGGGATTATCTCACCATCAGAAAGGCCGGTTAAAAACCGGTCTTATTTTTTTGTTTTAATTTATAATTTGGTGGTTGCGTTGTCCCGGTGCAGGTCCAGTTTGTATTTCTGGATCTTCCGGTAGATTGTCGCCCGGCTGATACCCAGGGCCCCGGCGGCTTTTGTTTTACCCTCGTCGTTCCAGCCGTATTGTTCCAGGGCGGTAATGATGGCTTCTTTTTCCAGTTGGGCCAGTTTCAGCAGCCGGCCGTTGGGAGCAATGCCGGTGCTGGTTTTTTTCCGCTTTTTTTCAAGTACCCGGGGGGGGAGGCTTTCCAAAGTGATATGAGGGCTTTCTTCAAGGTTTACGGCGTATTCGACGGCGTAAACCAGTTCCCTGACGTTGCCGGGCCAGAAATATTTGATACAGGCGTTTAAGGTCTGTTCGGTAAAGCCCTGGATATCTTTCCCGAGTAATTTGCTGAACCGGTTGGTGTAATGCTCCAGGAGGAACGGAATATCTTCCTGCCTTTCCCGTAAAGGAGGGATATTCAGGAAAATAACGCTTAACAAGTAATACAGGTCGTCCCGGAAAAGGTTTTTTCGTACCAGTTCCTGAAGGTCTTTACTGGTAGCTGCAATGACCCTTATTTCCGCGGGGATCGACCTGGGTTCGCTAACCCGTTCAATCCGCGGTTTTAAAAGAATTTTTACCAGTTTTGCCTGCAGGTACAGGGATAACTTCTCTATTTCGTCCAGGTAAATGGTCCCGCCGTTCGCCAGTTCAAGTTTGCCGAGCTTGCCGCCCCGCCGGGTATCATTCAGGCCTTCGTCGTAACCAAAAAGTTCAATTTCCAGCAGGTTTTCCGGCATCGCCCCGCAGTTTATGGTCACGAAAGGACGGTGTCCGTACGGGCCGTTGGAATGAATGGCGCGCGCCAGCACTTCCTTGCCGGTGCCGCTTTCCCCTACGATCAGCACGGTGGAGTTGCTGGAGGAAATTTTTTTCGCCTTGGTTTTGACCTCTTTTAAGGAAGGGCTTTCTCCGACCAGGTCTTCAAAACTGATTATTTCCTGAGTGTGCATGATTTCATAGGCCAGTTTCTGGGTTTCCCTGAAATCCCGGAAAGAAATTACCACGCCGGCAATGCGCCCGTTTTTTAACTTGATCTGTCTGGCCGTACTTAGAAGATGCAGTCTTCTTTCTTCGTAACTGGTGAATATTTCTCTGGAGTTGAATTCGTTGCCGCCCTGCAGTATTTCTGACAGGGGCAGCGCCGGCAGCAACTGGTTTGCATTTTGGCCCAGCACCTGTTGTTTTTTAGCTCCGAAAAGCCTTTCCGCGGAATGGTTGAAGTGTGTAATCAGGCCCTGCCTGTCGGTTGCCAGGATGGCCTCGTCGACGGAGTCCACCACCGCTTCCAGGCGCGTGGCCAAGACCATTTTTTCGGCCAGGATTTGCTGCTCGTGGGCCTTGCTGCTAATCAGGTCGGCCATGCGGCCAATGAATTCAATCAGGTTATCGGTATTGCGGCAGAGATTTTCCTGCTGGATGTCGTCGAAGGCAATTAGGCTGATGGTGCCCATTACTTCTGCTTCCATAATGATGGGATATACGATGGAGGCTTTGTAAAAACAGCGGCCGGTTAACGGGCAGGATAAACAAATATGGTGGTAGCCGGCTTCGCTGATAAATATATGTGTTCCCGTCTGTAAAACGTGTTTATTGACAAAGCCGCGCAGCAGCCGGGAACCCACGTCGTTGCGCACCATCCCGGTTCCGGCCACGCGCACGAGATCGGTATCGATGATTTCCACTTCGACTTTGAGTACGGTGGCGATGGCCTCAGCCACTTTTTGACCGTTTTCACTGACCTGGGCCAGCCTGGACATTAAAAACACCCCGGTTAATACAATAATATATTTGACGATTTATGTTATTATACTTGAAAAAAATACTTTTTCCTGCCGGTTTTGAAAGTTATATGCAATATAATAAAAAGCCCCGCGGGGCTTGTTTATTTTTTGGCAGTATTTTGACCGGAAGCGGTGCGTCAAGTCAAATTTGAAAATCAGGCGGCCGCTTCCCCGGCACTTTCCCAACCCAGTTCCAGCGCTTTTTGATTTAACTCTTCGGTGCCCTTGGGAATGCGCGATATCAAAGCCGATTGCAGCGACTCCTTGGAAACCACGCCGGTAAAGGCGGCCAGTGCACCCAGGGCCACGATGTTGGAGACCATTGCTTTGTTCAGCGTTTCTTTTGCGATACGGCTGTACGGTACGGCTAAAACGTTGGCCGTGGTGGAAGGCAGGTCCTTGATATAGGTGGTATCGATAATCAGTGAACCCCCGGATTTTAACTTTCCGGCATATTTTGACAATGCCTCGCTGCTCATGACCAGAATAATATCCGGCAGGGTAACTTTCGGGTAGTCAATCTCTGCCTCACTGATGATCACTTCTGCTTTACTGGCGCCTCCGCGTGCTTCCGGGCCGTAGGACTGGGTCTGCACGGTATTTTTACCGTCCTTGATCACCGCTTCCGCCAGAATTTGACCCGCCAGGATCAGGCCCTGGCCGCCCGAACCGCTTAAGATTATTTCACTGGTTTTTGACACTGTATTATTCCCTCCTAGAGTGAGCTTTGGGCTTGTTCTATAATCCGCCCGTAGCTTTCGGTATATTCCGGAGCTTCAGCGCTGTGCAGCTCGCCGATGATAAACTTCCCCCGCATTTGTTCCGGGGTAAGCCTTTGCGCTTTTTTCCGGGGTATGCCGTGTTCTTTTTGCCACATCAGCATATCGTATCCGTTACCCATTTTATTTTTGCGGCCGTAAGAAACCGGGCAGGCCGTTACCGCTTCAATAACGCTGAATCCTTTATGCCGGGCCCCGTTCCGGATTAACCTCGAGAGCAGGGAGGCATGATAGGTGGTGCTCCTGGCCACGTAGGTGGCGCCCGCGGCCTTCATCAGTTCGGCGACGTCAAAGGTGGGCTCCAGGGTTCCGTAAGGTGACGTGGCGGTCATTGACTGGTAAGGAGTAAGGGGAGAGTACTGTCCCCCGGTCATGCCGTAGATGCTGTTGTTGAATATAATTGCCGTGAGGTCTATATTGCGCCTGGCGGCGTGAATTAAATGGTTGCCTCCTATAGCCGTGGCGTCGCCGTCGCCCATCAGCACGAACACATTGAGTTCCGGGTTGGCGACTTTAATCCCGGTGGCAAATGCCAGGGCCCTGCCGTGGGTAGTGTGGAGCGTGTTGAAATCAAGGTACCCGGAGGCCCTGGAGGAACATCCGATGCCGGAGACAATCACGGTTTGGTCCTGGTTAATTTTTAACCGTTCAAAGGCGCGTACCAGGGCGCTCAAAACGATGCCGTTGCCACAGCCGGGACACCAGATGTGGGGCAGTTTTTCGCTACGAAAGTATTTTTCGAGATTCTTTTGCATTTGTATTCACCATCTTAAGCCTTTTAATTTGAGAGAGGATTTCCCCGGGGGAAATCAGTTCTCCGTTTACTAAGTTTAAACCGGTCACTTTGGCTGCGGACCCGGCGGCGCGTTCCACTTCACCTTTAAGCTGCCCCAGGTTCATTTCGGGGACGAGCAACGCTCCGGCCCGACCGGCCAGGGCGCGCACTTCTTTTTCCGGGAACGGCCAGATGGTAACCGGCCGGAACAGGCCGGCCTTGATTCCCTGCGCCCGGGCTTCCTTGACGGCGCGCCTGGCGGAACGGGATACGGCTCCGTAAGCAATGACGATGATTTCGGCGTCTTCGGTCATTAAAGAATCGCTGAGCGTTATTTCATCCAGGTGGTCCGTAATTTTATTATGTAACCGGTGCATCAATCCCGCGGCAACTTCAGGTTTGGTGGACGGAAAACCGTCTTCGTCATGAACCAGGCCGGTAACGTGGTAACGGTATCCTTCACCGAAATTAGCCATCGGCGGAATGCCGTCCCGGTCTGACCGGTAGGGGTAGTAGGTGTCGAGCCCGGCCGGCGGTTTTTTACGGTTGACAACGGGTATTGATCCCGGTGCCGGTAGGGTGACCCGTTCCCGCAGGTGGCCGATAACTTCATCGGTAAGAAAAATAACCGGGGTCCGGAACTTTTCAGAGAAGTTAAAGGCTTTTATGGTCAGCAAATATGCTTCCTGTACCGAAGCCGGGCAGAGGGCGATTACCGGGTGGTCGCCGCTGACTCCCCATCTTGCCTGCATCACGTCTCCCTGGGCGGGAGCGGTGGGGATGCCGGTGCTGGGACCGAAACGCTGGACGTTAACCACCACGCACGGTATTTCGGTGATGGAGGCAAACCCGATATTTTCCTGCTTCAGGGCAAACCCCGGGCCGCTGGTGGCGGTAAGGGATTTCAATCCGGCCAGGGAAGCACCGGCCACGGCAGCCATGCTGCCTATTTCGTCTTCCATTTGGATGAACCTGCCTCCCAAGGCAGGTAATTTTTTAGCCAGTATTTCTGCAATTTCGGTAGAAGGGGTGATGGGGTAGCCGGCAAAAAAACGTACTCCCGCAACCAGCGCCCCTTCGGCAATGGCTTCGTTTCCCTGCATCAAACGTGCGAAAGGAAGTGCTTCATTCATGATGTTCCACCTCTACTGTGATGGCAAAATCGGGACAGTGCCTTTCACATATTTTGCAGCCCGTGCAAAGATGTAAGTTTGCCACTGCCGCTTTACCCATATTGTCTGTGGTCAATACATTTTTCGGGCACAAGGACACGCAGATACCGCAGCCCTTGCACCATTTTTTATTGATCAAAATATTCTTTTTAATTTTATTATCGTGAGTGTCCGGTAGAGTTTCAACCATGCTGTCACCTCATTTTTAGGGCGCGAGTATTATTTGGTTAGTTAGAAAAGAAAGCATTGATTTCATGGGGCCTTAATAAATTACCGGTTCTTTGTATAAAATTTCACTGCTATTTGTATCATTATGAGATGCTGTAACAGCAACCCCAATCTTATTCTGGTATCTCATAATGATACAAATCTCATTTTAATATAATACCAAGGCCTAATAATATTTTACTCAATTTTAACAGAATGTAAAGAAAAATTTTTATAAAAGAGGTAAATTATTAAAGTGGTGAAAGGAAAAAGCTGAAGGGACGGGATTTGAAACTTGTTTTGGAAATTTTATTGCGTAAAAAGGAGGATAAAGTTTTTTTTGGTAGAATTAACCTTCAACAGAAAAGGTTATTAAATTTGGTTGGTAATTGGTAGTCGGGTTAAGTACCTGGTATATATTGCGTTTACTGGCGGTGGTGGTTCTATTGCTCCAATTCGAACGCAAACAACAATTGGTGCTTCTTCTGCTGGTGGGGGTGATCCTGTTCGGAGGGGGATATCGTTTCGCCCAGATGAAAGAACCGGCGCAAAATGAGGCCGCACCATCCCTGGAGGCGGAGGAAGAAATCCGGACGCCCGCAGAGTTTTTGGTGCATGTTGCCGGGGCGGTGGAAAACCCCGGCGTTTACCGGTTGCCCGAAGGGTCCAGGGTGATTGAGGCTGTAAATTTGGCCGTGCCCGGGGCTGATGCCGACCTGGACGCGCTGCGGCTGGCCTCCTTGATTACCGACGGGGAGACCATTTACGTTCCTTTCAAGCTTCCTGCGGAGCCAACGGTAACGGATAGCCCGGCGGTTCCGGGAGCGGCTTCCGGGGCGGCGGTGCCGCAAGCAGCCGCCGGAACCGGGCGTAATGTTTTTGCTCCCCCGGCCGGAATGGCTGCCGCGGCGGGCGGTCTGGTCAATTTGAACACTGCCGGCCAGAGCCTGCTGGAAACCCTGCCCGGTATCGGTCCGACGTTAGCCCAGCGGGTAATACAGTACCGGGATATTAACGGCCGGTTCGCAAGTATTGAAGAGTTGCGGAATGTTTCGGGAATCGGCGACAAGAAATATGAAGCGGTAAAAGATCTGATTACGGTCCGGTAGGCCAGGTAAAGGTCAGGATTCAGGGAATTTTTTTCAGCCGGATGCGCACGGGCGCGGGACGGAGTGGAATGGCAATATGCAAATAGATTTGTTAATGGGAAAATTATTGCTCCATTGCCTGGCGGGCCTTCCGGGAGGGGGAGAACGCCGGGGCGGCGGTTGGGACGGGGAAGACCTTTTTCACGCTTTTCTGGCGCTTGCGCTGCTGAAAGGTGAAGGCTGTTCCGCCGTGCCGGTTACATATTTCGGCGCCGGCGGCAATACGGTAAAAATGAAGTACGGTCCCGCGGGCGGTGCGATTGCTGCTGCCGGTACGGCCGAAAGTGCCGTGAAAGCAAAGAAGGGCGTTGCGGGCGGCGCGGGTGCTTTGGGTAACTTTAACGCCGGCGGACTGGAGGGCCTGGTCGAAAGAACCGCCCGTAAATACGGGGTCGATCCGGCCCTGGTCCGGTCGGTGGTCCAGGCCGAGTCGGGTTTTAATCCCGGCGCTGTTTCCCCGGCCGGGGCAATCGGACTGATGCAGCTCATGCCGGGAACGGCCGCCGCGCTGGGGGTGCGGAATCCGTACAATCCAGTGCAGAACGTTGACGGCGGGGTGCGTTATCTGAAACAGATGTTGAACCGCTACGGCGGCAACGTGTCCCTGGCGCTGGCCGCGTATAATGCCGGGCCCGGGGCGGTGGACCGGGCCGGGGGGATCCCGCATTACCGGGAAACCCGGGATTATGTTGCCAAAGTGAGGCAAAACATGGTTAATTACGTGGTTTGAGACCGGAGAGACTGCTTATGAACAGACCGCTGCTGGTTTTAACGGTTTTTTATGCCGCCGGTGTTTTACTCGGTGAATTTACGGATATTAAGGCTTCCGCGGCGTTGCTCCTGGCGTTTTTTTGCTATTTGGTCGCGGCGGCGGGATATATAACGGCCCGGTGGGATAACCGCCGGGTTATTTTAGTGCTTTTTCTCCTGCTGGGCCTGGCGCTGGTGCGCCTGGAGGTTGAAGCAAGCAGAACCGCGCTGGTTGATTACGCCGGCGGCCGGGTGGTGCTGACGGGGCAGGTGGCCGGTGAGCCGGACGCGCGGGAAAACCAGGTTTTTTACTTGCTGCGGGCGCGGGAGGTGGTCGCGGGCGGCGAGCGCCGGGCCGTTTCCGGACTGGTGCGGCTGGCGCTGAAAGATTCGGACCGGGTTTACCGCTACGGTGATCTGCTGCGGGTGGACGGGCTGCTTGCCCGCCCGGGTCCCGCCGGGAATCCCGGGTTGTTTGATTACCGGACTTATCTTGAGCGGCAGGGGGTCCGGGTGCTGCTGTCGGCCAGGGGCGGGGACGCGGTGCAAAAAACGGGCGCCGGCGGCAACCCGGTATACGGTGCCGTATTGCGGCTCAAGGAGCGGCTTGCGGCCGCGGCTGCCGCGGAGCTGGCACCCGCCCGGGCGGCGGTGCTGAACGGAATTGTTTTCGGCAGCCGGGGGTTGATCGCCGAAGAAACCCTTGAGGTTTTTAGTGAGGTCGGGATTGTCCACATCCTCTGTGTTTCCGGGATGCACGTGGGCCTGGTGCTGGGCGGAGTGATTGCCTTTTTCCGGTTGTTGCAGCTGCCGCCCGGGTTGACCGCTCCCCTGGCCACGCCGGTACTGCTTTTATATGCTGTTATGACCGGCGCGGGGCCGGCCGTGCTCCGGGCCACAATCATGGCGCTGCTCTTGCTCTGGGCGCATTACCTGGGGCGCGAGCGGGACTGGCCCACCACCCTGGCCCTGGCGGCACTGGTTTTGCTGCTCTGGAAACCGCGTGAACTTTTCACCCCCGGTTTCCAGCTTTCCTTTGCCGCGACCTGGGGCATTTTATACCTGGGGCCGGGCTTGAACAACTTTTTATCCGGCCTGCTGCGGGGCCTGCCCGCAGGTTTGAACCGCGCCGCCGCCCCGGGCATCGCCGTCCCCCTGGCCGCCCAGCTGGCGACCGTGCCGCTCGTGGCCTGGTACTACAACCTGATATCGGTGGTATCCATCCCGGTCAACCTGCTGGCGGTGCCCCTGGTGGGTTTGATCCTGTTTTTGGGCGTGTTGGCGGCGCTCCTGGGCGTGTTGTGGCTGCCCCTGGCCGGGCTGGTAAACGCCGCCACCGGTGCCGTCCTGGACCTTTTTCTCGGCCTGGTGGGCTGGTTCCGGCAGCTGCCCGGGGCGGTAAGGTACCTGGCCACGCCGCCCGTGTTGCTGGTGGGGGCCTGGTACGCCGGGCTTTTGGCCGCGGCGGGGTTGCGCCCGGGGAAATTGAGCGCTGACGGCCGGGAGCGGGTAAAGGGCTGGCTGGCCGTGGCCGCGGCGCTGGCCGTGGTCCTGCTCTTGATCTGGTGGCCCTGGACCGGCGGGCAAAGGCTGGCGGTGCATTTCCTGGATGTCGGGCAGGGGGACAGCATCCTGCTGCAGTCTCCGGGCGGGAAAAACATGCTCATCGATACCGGTGGCTGGCGGGACGAATACGGGACCGGCACCGGCGCCGGCGACCGGGTGGTTGCCCCGTACCTGCGCAAGATCGGGGTGCAGCGCCTGGATGCCCTGGTGTTGACCCACCCGCACGAGGATCACTGCGGCGGGGCGGCTTACCTGGTGGAAAAATTTCCGGTGCGTTTGGCGGTGGTTTCGCCGGCCGGAGCCGCCGGCGGAAGCGGGGGACAGGAAGAAATCCCCGGCGCTTACAGGGAGCTGCTGGAAAAAATGAGCGCCGCGGGCATACCGGTACGGGCCGCGGCGGCCGGCGACCTCCTCCGGCTGGATGACAAATTGAAAATTGAAGTATTTGCGCCGGATGAGGCGGCGGGGAAAGGGGCACATAACTTGAATGACTGCTCGCTGGTGCTAAAAGTTACTTACGGCCGCCGCTCGTTTCTGTTTACCGGGGACATCGAGATAGCGGCGCAGGAAAGCTTGCTCCGGAGAAAAGTTCCTTTAGAGGCCGATGTGTTAAAAGTACCTCATCACGGCAGCCGTTTATTGCTGCCCGGGCTGGTGGAACGGGTGGACCCGGGGGTGGCGGTAATATCGGTGGGCGCCCACAATAACTTCGGCCATCCCGCCTGGTCCACCCTGGAACTGCTCGACTGCGCGGGACTGCAGGTCTACCGGACCGACCGCGACGGCGCGGTGATCGTCCAAACCGACGGCAACTATCTGAAAGCAAGCGGCACCAAGGGACCGGGTGAATAGGCACGGTTTTTCAGGTTGACGCGTGAACTCCTGTATCAGCGTGAACCTGTTTCTTCCGGCGATATAAGCGCCAGTCCCACTTTCTCATTGTCACAGCCGGCTAAACAGCCGGTTTTTTATTTTTACTCTCAAGTGGTAGATTGAAATAGTAAGTATAATAAGTTATAGTATAATAAGTAAAACATAAAAAGAGGGTGTAAGATGTGTACACTGTTAAAATTTCATCCCGGGGTCAAATCGTGATACCGGCGGAAGCAAGAAAAAATCTCAAAATTAAGGAAGGGGATATTCTTTCCTGTTATGTAGAAGAAGGAAAAATAATTTTAAAAACAAAATCAGTCAAGATCAAAAAAGGGATTGTCGATGAGACATTTGGTTTATTATCTGATTTGGATTATGATGTAAAAGAATATATTGCACAACTCCGTAAAGATTCCGGAAAAAGGTTGGATGTTCGATGAAAGTTGTTTTTGATACCAATATTATCATCGATCATCTAAAAGGCCTGCCCGAAGCACGGGAACAATTGCGAAATATCGAAAAAGGTTTATTTGAAGGTTTAATTTCTACCATTACCATAATGGAGTTGCTATCTGCTCCAAGAATGCCTGAGCAGCGTTATGTTGCAATCAAAAATCTGCTCGAATCTTTTGAACATGTACCTGTAGATAGAAAAGTAGCAACCGTCGCGGGTAAATTATTATCAACCTATCGTAATTCGCACGGAATGGATCCCATGGATGCTCTTATTGCAGCAACGGCTTTGGTTAACGAGGCAGTCTTGTTTTCGTTAAACACAAAACATTTTAAATACATTGAAGGATTAATTTTACTGAATCCTTATCTTGCTGAGTGAGGGGTCTTATGACCCAATTAAAGGGATTTTAGATGCCGGCGTTGAACAAAAACTTAAAAGCGTTAGCATTTCCATGCCCTGCTCCTCTATAATATGCCGGCAGAATGCTATATCTTGCAGGAAATCACCGCTGTGCTGTTGCGGGTAATCGGTAAAGCATCGCGCTGGCTGGGCCGGATCGGGCGCCATATAAGGTTGGTTGGCCAGCGTTGCCTTATTCAGCCAGGTCAATGTTTCGTTATCCTCCAGGGGCTGCTTACTATCTTTACCGGCGTAGAACGGTTTTTTCCTTAATTATACATTATGGGACAAGTATAATTTACCTTGTAATAATATTCTTGCTCATCCGACATTCTCCTGCTAGTTTTTAGCTAAAGGTTAAAAAAAATCGGCTTTTCGCTAAATCGTGTGGGTAACGCTCATAAAACCAGCCAAAATAACTACAAACTGGGCAAGGAAAAATTAAGGTG
>Ga0334899_1001106_pt1 | contig 27563 bp, 22 predicted proteins | sample GraSluR3_MG_FD_207219 | JGI IMG/M metagenome (GOLD analysis project Ga0334899, IMG submission 207219) | Sludge microbial communities from methane-producing bioreactor in Wageningen University, Netherlands - Granular Sludge_8_08-R3 | ecosystem: Engineered > Bioreactor > Anaerobic > Unclassified ...
TTGCTGGAGCGGGTAGGGTGAGGGGTGTTGCTTACACGGGTTTTTAGCCAAGAAAGTGACACCCGGGTGTCACCTTCTTGGCTAAAACTTCAAGTAAGCAGCGCTTACAAACCCTGATCTGCAAGGTTTTTGTAATTTTAAGCCATGCCGTCAATCGACAAAAAATGCTAAAATGCCGCCATGAAAAATAAAAACCCCATTCCTTCAGTTGATAAAGCACCAACTACTAATAAAGCACCAACCATCAACAATATTACAGTTTCTGGCTTGCCAGGTAGCGGCTCAACTACTCTGCTGGCAGAACTAAAAAAAGTCTTACAATTTCATGGATGGCGCGGTTTTTCTGGCGGTGAGTTTATGCGTGCATACGCTCAGGAAAATGGTTTGTTAGATCCCAAAACCGGCAAGCTTCATCACGACGCCACCATTTACAGTGACGACTTTGATCGGCAGGTAGATTATGGAATGCGACATCGACTAGAAACCGAGAAAAACTGGATTTTGGAGTCCTGGCTATCAGGTTTTTTGGCGCAAAACATTCCAGGTGTCTGTAAAATTTTACTAGTTTGTTCAGATGATGCCGTGCGTATCGACCGGATCGTCAATCGCGACGAAGTTAGTGTTGAAGAAGCTAAACATCACATTTTAGAACGTGCCAAAAAAAATATTAGTAAGTGGCGCGTGATGTATAAAAAGGAGTGGGAAGAGTGGGTGGTTAAGACTGGCAAGGCAACCGCGGAAGAAGAAATTGATTTCTACAAGCCAGACCTCTACGATATAGTGATAGACACCTTCTCAATCAACAAACAAAAAACTCTTGAGATGGTGCTAGACGCTTTATATGCCTCAAGACCGGAGCTCAAGCCACCAACTGAGAAAGCTTAGAGAGAAATATAGTGATCAGGCTTTGAAAAACAAAGCTAGTTTGACTTTTGTCAGTCAGCTGGGTAAACCTAATAAATCAACCAAGAAACCCTCAAGATTGCTAGGAAAATTGGATAAACTAAAATCTCACCAACAAAGCGGTTTTGGGGGTAGAATTGAACCAAAACCTGGACAATTACAATTTAATTCCACGGTTGAAAGCTTAACACCGGTTAGACACAGAAAAATTTTTGAGCAGATTTACACTTTTTCGTTTTTTTTACTAACCATTCTTTTTGTCTGGATAGGTTATCGGTCATTTTTTTCTGCTCTACCAACTTGGTTTGATGAGGGAGTGGCCAAAGCCATTGTGTTTGGCCTTCCGGTAGTCTGGTTTGCCAGTCGATCTAGGTTTATTGCTTCCGAAATTGGCTTAAGCCAAAATCAGTTTTTGCCTGGTTTGTTTTTAGGAATAGCAGTTGGAGGCATATATGGCTTTGCCGGTTTAATTATGCAGGCTGCCTTGGGAACCGAGCTAGTGCCAGGATCCTTGTTTGCTACCAATGGTTTTTGGTGGTTGGCCTTTTTAGCGCTACTAACAGCTTGGTGGGAATCACTCTTTTTCTTTGGTTTGCCAGTTCAGTATGTTAGAAGTATTGCCCCCTGGTTTTCTGAGTCTCTACTTGGCGCAATGGTGGTTGGTTTCTTTATTCTCTTTCACATCCCTCTAAGACTAATTTTAACTGGTTGGCAGCCTCAATTTTTAATCCAAATTGGTCTGCTTTGTTTGTTCGCGATTGGACAGTACTTGTTTTACTTAAGATCGAAAAATATGTATGCTTTAGTAGCTTCCCATTTGTTTTGGGGACTAGTTCTACAGGTTTACGCCGTTTAGCTGGTTGGCTTTTATTTGGATAACTTGGTCTAAATACTAAGGTTGTGAATAGTAAAAACAAGAGTAAATACGCAATCAACTAAATTAAAAAAATAATTAGCGTATAATGGTGCGTTCGATAACACATATATGAAATGGGCTTGGAAAACTAGCTTTTTATTGGTTTTGTTGGGAACAACAACGGCCTTTTTTTCTTTACAATCTCTCCATGGTCAAGCAGTGGCTAAAAGCCTAGAGTTACAACCACCTGTTGATCAGAAGTCGCTTACTCCGTCTCAGCTTATCGATGCTCGCTTACCTGGGTCTCCTGGTTATAGGATTGGGCGCGCTCGGGAACGTCTTGAGCTTGTGATCAAAGAAGCCGTTAACAATGATTCTCCAGACTTACCAAAACTGAAGGCCGGGCGCGCCCAAGATCGCTTGGAATCAAGCCAGTATGCCTGGGAAAATCAGCGAGTAAGAGAGGCTGTAACCACCCTTCATAAGAGTTATATTTATCTCTCGGAAGCCAGTAATGGCTGGTCTAATGAAGATGTAGAACAGCTTACCAAGATTGCCGATCAATTAGAGGCACAACTCGATGATTGGCAGCAACACCCAGAAAAACTTTCCACTTGTGAACTTGACTTACTTGAACAGCTGGCTCAGCAAGCCAAAACCCTCAGACAACAATATCAATTTTAGCTAAAACTAGATTGTGATTTTAACTCACTTTGATTAATTAGTTTCCACTTCACTAAGCTCCTGTTGCTTTTCTAGAAGAGTCAACATTACTTCTAAAAACTTATTAACAATTTTTTTGGCTTGAGACAAGCTTAGCTTGTATCTAGCATTAGGAAAATAGTGGAAAATGTGATTCCGGCCATCAATCCAGATTTGCCACATTTCTCGCGCCAAATTATTTCCCACTACTGACTCAATCTCATCATAAAGCCACTGTTCGTCACGCAATTTTGGAGGCAAATCAGGGTTAAAACTGCGACCGATTCTAAACTGACGACTGTAAAACTGGCTCTTAGGTAGTACCCCAATCTGGCGAAAGATCTTTTTTAAAAATCCTTCGTATGCCTTGGCTGCTGGGAAAACTAAAAATGAATAATCGTTCAGGTTTTGATTGAGAGTGCCTGCCCGGTCATGGCTTTGATTGATATTGTTGGGTGATTTGTCAAACAAGCTAATTAAATAGAGCGCGTCTTCAATTTGCTCTCTTATATCGTCGTCCAGTTTAGTTAATAGATAATTGGTTTTAGTTCGATCATTTAACACTTAGGTATCATATCTCTAATCGCAAACTGAAAAAAGAATAGTAAAATGAATCCCTAATAATTATTACCAACAATTTATTGTCGAGATAATAAAATTTAACTAATTATCTGACTAATTATGAAACATAAAAAGAAAACCTCACGATACCTAAACTTAACTTTGCTAACTCGAAATTTTAGGCTGTCTTGGAGTAAATTGGCGATTGGGATTGGGCTTCTTTGCCTGGGAGTTGGTTTAATCGCTGCTCTCCTATTTTTCTCCGATTTACCCTCAATTAACAAACTAAAATCTAATGAGTCATTTGCGGTTAGTTCAAAAATTTTGGATCGAAACGGCGAACAACTTTACGAAATCTATGTTGATACCAATCGAACACCAATTTCTATCGATGATCTACCGCCATATGTTGCTGAGGCTACTATTGCCATAGAGGATAAAAGTTTTTATCGACATTTTGGACTTGATTACTGGGGAATCTTGCGGGCGATTATTAACAACTTACAGGGAAAACAGCTTCAGGGTGGCTCTACCATTACTCAACAGCTGGTTAAAGTGTCATTGTTAAGTCGAGATAGAACTTGGGAACGAAAAATTAAAGAGGCGTTCTTAACCACCTTAACCGAAATTAAATACTCCAAAAAAGATATTTTAGAAATGTATTTAAATTATGTACCTTATGGTGGTACAGCCTGGGGAATTGAGGCAGCAGCCAGAACCTTCTTTAATAAATCTGCTCAGAATTTATCCATAGCGGAGGCAGCTTACCTAGCTGGTTTGCCTCAATCACCCAGCAGATATTCTCCTTTTGGCAACACTCCTGAGTTAGGCAAACTAAGGCAAGAGGAAGTTCTGAGAAGAATGGTTGAGGATGGGTATTTAACCCAAGAAGAGGCTGATCAAGCCAAGTCAGAAGAATTGGAATTTGCTGAATCGAAAGTAAAAATTAAAGCACCTCATTTTGTTTTTTATGTTCGGGACTTGTTGTTGGAAGAGTATGGTCCTGCCGTGGTAGAAAAAGGCGGCTTGCGAGTCACAACCACTCTTGATTTGGGATTGCAGGAAATTGCCCAAGCATCTTTATCAGCAAAAATTGATGAGTTGGAGAGGATGAGAGTTGGTAATGGAGCTGCCTTAATCACAAAACCCTCAACCGGCGAAGTTTTAGCTATGGTTGGCAGCCGTGACTACTTCAACGCCACATCTGAAGGTCAAATTAATATGACTATTAGAGAAAGACAGCCGGGATCTTCAATTAAACCACTAAATTTAGCCACTGCTTTTCAATTAAAACGCCTAACTCCAGGCAGCGTGTTGCTAGATATTCCGACTTGCTTCCAACAAATCGGCAATAAAGATTACTGTCCGCGCAATTATGACGGAACTTATCACGGACCGGTAACTATGAGACAAGCTTTGGCTAATTCTTACAACATACCGGCTGTAAAAGTTGCGGGTATTAACTCGGTAAATAACGTTATCGATATTATTGGTGGCATGGGTATTAGCACCTTTCGCTCGCCAGATAATTATGGTTTGTCGATTGGCTTGGGGGCGGGTGAAGTCACGATGATGGATATGGCCACCGCTTATGGAACCTTAGCCAATCAAGGTGTTAAGGTGCCGCCTATTGCGGTCTTGAAGATTGAGGATTATCAAGGCAATGTAATTTGGGAGGCAGATCCACAAAAGCGTCAGGAAGAAATGGAAAAACAGTTATTTTTGGCACCTACCGACGATGCCGCTACCAGACCACTGCCAGAACCAGATCCCAGTAATAATCCAGAAAATATAACCTTAGCCTTGGATCGGGAAGTGGCGTGGTTAATTGGCGATATTATTAGTGATAATGAAGCGCGAGCGGCTGCCTTCGGCAGCCGCTCTCAACTCTACATTCCTGGCCACAAAGTGGCAGCTAAAACGGGAACTACCAACGATCTGCGAGACAACTGGACCGTTGGTTACACACCGGATTTTGTGGTTACAACTTGGGTAGGTAACAGTGATAATACTGCCATGAATCCTTCACTTGTATCTGGCGTAACCGGAGCCGCCCCCATTTGGAACGATTTAATGGAGTACTTGCTTAACTCCTATTTGCCAAGCAAGAGTCAATCGCCAACACCTTGGCCAGATAAACCAGAACAAATTATTGAGGCCAGTTTTTGTCGACGCTCGGGTGCATTGCCTCATCCAGAGTCACCAGATTGTGAAATGACCACTGATTACTTTTGGCGAGGTACCGAACCACAGGAAACTGAAAACGTTTGGCACGAAACTTGGATTGCTGAACAAACAGGTTTACCACCCAGAGAAGGCGACCCAACCGATCAATTAAAACTAGAAAAACACATTTTGCTTTCTGATCCTTACACTCGTAATTATTGTCTAGACTGCCAGCGCAAGACCATGGATATACCCCAGGAAGATGGTAGTGTTAAGGTTGAGCCAGTCCCTGAACTATATACCGTTCCGGCTGAAAGGGTATATCAAGTGGGTAGTGGTTGGACCTTTTGGGAAGAAGAGCTTGTTCAACCAGAAATACAATAAATTTATCAATTACAACTTAACCTCGTAAACCACGCTACCGGCTGTTAAAAAGGCGCTGGTTTCATCTTCATTCAAAAACACATCGGTTACACCACCAATCTGCTCGGCAACCACTTGTTGCTGATAGACACCATCTTTGTCCAAAACGATCAATCGATTACTACCTGGCTCTACCAACACTAATTTCTCGCCATCGCTGACTGTAGCCACCAAAACAGTGCTTGTTAGTGGTTCCAACAGTCCTTTAATGGAAAAGCCAACCTTTTCACCTCGACTTAATCGAAAAACCTCTCCCTGATTGGTTCCTAACCAAATATCTCCATCAATGCTCAAACTAGCGACTTCCGCAAAGTTAATGCCGGCGGCCGATCTAACCCAACCAACTAGAGAACTATCACTACCAGCATCTTCGCTATCTGTCTCATTTGAATCTGTTGAAGCAGTGCTCTGCCCGCTCAAATCAACGCGCCAAATTTGTTGTTTTCCCCTATCCAAAATATAAGCATTAGTACCAAATGTCTCCAGGGCGACTGGTTCACCTATATCGGCAGTTGATTCCAGTTCCTCCTCGCTATCTCCTGCGTGAGAAACAAACAATAAGTTTTCGCGCCTCAAAATAAGATCTCTGTTATCCAGAGTGCTGATGTCGATTGCATCTTTAAGGTTTTCTGAAGTAACCGTTCTATTATTTTTAGTTGATAGGTTGAGAATAATAATTTTACCTTCATTTGAATCAAGAAATGAGGCTTGATCTTGAAAAATACCTGCTTTGGAAGCTAAAAAGTTTGCCACTGCCAATCGAAAATCATAAAAAACCGGTAGCTCCATAACTTCTCTCTCTCCTGATGAGTTTTGGTAAATTTCCTCAACTTTCGTGGTTAACTCTACTATGGTTTGGCGATTGCGCCGATATTTAACCCTGGTCCCTTGCAATCTTTCCAGTAAAGATTTTGAGGCGTCCCTGATCTCAATTTTATTCTCAGGCGCAATCGCCAAAACTTCCTCAACCTTTTGCTCCAAAGGAACCACTACTTCACGATTTTCCCTGATAGCGTTTTGTTCACGCCAGAGAAACAGTCCCCCGATTACACCGCCAACTAATATTAAAACCACCGCTATTCTCAAAACTCGGAGCTCTTTTAGATGGGTAATTAACCACTGCTGCCAGCGCTTGGTTGACGGAGGTTTAGTCGAAATCAAATCTTCTGAGGTCTCAGTGGTTTGTTTGGCAACTAATCCAGCAGCAATTTTTTCCGGTGAAATTAAGTGAATTGAGGTTTTCTGATTTATACCCGCCAACCTGGTTTGACCTTGAGTTAGCTCTGTCCTTGCAGCTTCACCAACAAATTGCTGATTAACACCCTCTGGTTGATCGCTCTGCTCAGTTTGGTTATCGATTTTTGTTTGGTCGGAGCCGATTATGTCGGAATTAACAGAGCCAGTGCCCAGTGGATTTTCCAATATTAAATAAGCCAGTTCGGCAGATTCAGGCAAACGGATAAATCGACCAGATAGCTCGGCAGCAATATCTTCACCTTTTGTCGCCAGCCATAATTCAATTGATGGGGTGGCGGTTTTAGCTCTGGCAGTAGCCAATATTAATCTATCTCCAGGCTGTAAACTACCTTCAAGTGCTTGTTCATCTACCTCACCATCAATCAACCATTTGGCGCTGTCTTTTTTCAAAACACCGATCAAGCCAAAGCCAAAGCTAAATAGGGTTACGTTAGTTGTAGGCTGATCACCATCCTGATGCCAAACGGCGGCAATGGAAACGCCAATCTGTTGACTTAATTCTTGCCAATAATCTTTAAATGCTTGATAAGCTTGAGCTGGCTGAGAAAAGTGATTCTTTTCCAACCAAGAAACAAACTCACGACCTAATTTGGGGGCAGACTCTGATCCGGAAAAACCGGCAACCACGTATAAATCGCCTGCCGCGGTTCTTTGTCTGGCAGTAGTTGACCAGGCCGTCTTGGCGGGAATACCAACGGCCGAGGCCATATGAAGCGGCATACTTTTATCATACATTAGAACGAGCCAAAATTGGGTTTACCATCGCTTATAAAAAGCCAAATAGTTTAAAGAAAAAATGCGGCCAATAAAAACACCCCAACCGACACTACAAAGTGAGCAAAACCAAAGAGGCGTAAAACTGGACCGAGAGAAGTTTTAAAAGTCGAGTCCATCAAGGTGTTTTGCCTGATAATAACAAAGGCAAAAATCATATAAATTAGAAATGCTAATAACAACACAATTCTCAAGAACCACTCCAAAGCCGTGGTCACCCCACCAGGATTGGGAGCTAAAAACCAAATTCCAAAAGGCTCGTTCACATCACCCTTCCTTCGTTTTTTTCTCTTTCCTCTTCCAAAATAAGTTCGTTGAGAAATTTGGTAACTTTAGCCGGTTGTGGCACTTTGTTAAAGTCAAACTCCCTTTTCTCGGCAGCGGTTTGAATTGTAATGTTGCCGTAATTGAAGACACCAGCAAATAACCCCGCCGTTGTGGCGGTTACGTCTTCAATTTTGTCGATTTTTGCTTCTGATACCGACCGATAAATTAAAGAATAAAAATCAATGTCGATAATTCTTTCGTCCGTAATAATGTAAATGTTGTAATACCAATAAAGAAAATTCTCAATGACATAAGCACTAATTAACAAATACCAGCCAAGCAAGATAAAAAACTGGAATCTTCCTGGTACAAAATCAAAAAAAGGAAAGTAAGGAAACAATACAAAAGGAGCCAACACCAAAATTATGGTTAAAAACATCCACTTTAAATTAACAACTGGGTGCTGTCGCAAAACCAGTAAGATTTTTTCCTTGATGTGCTGATTAATAAACTTTACCCCAGGGGGTAGAACCACGAAAGCTGCTAGAGGGTTGGTGGTGGGTGATTCATCTCTCATTAACTCACTGTATTCTTCAGGCTTTCTTTCAAGTGGCTGGCTAGTTGATTCGCCACCTTCTACTTCGTCCTTTTTATTTTCCAACTTCTTGTTTTCCAAAAACTGTTCTGTGTTGCTTGTTGCCTGATCTTTCACTCCAGTTTCTTCTGTTTTTTTACTATGTTTGTCAATTGTTTCTGTTTGGGAATTGTGGTTTTCAGCAACACCAATCTCTGAATTGAGAGTTGGATGGACCTCTTCATTTTTTAATCTTCTTAACTCGGCTTCCAATTCTTGAACTCGCTGATCTTGCTGTCTTTTTGAGGCACTAAAAATTGTTTTGGCCATATGTGAATTGTACCAGAGACAGCCAAAAAAATAACAAATAAATATTATGGCTTTTGTCTTAACCTAAATTTATCGCAGTAAAAATATCTCAGCTCAACTTCCTTAATAAAAAATATTTCTAGATTAGAGCCATCTGGACTCCGCCAACCTGAGGTGGTTGATAAGAGAAATCAATATCTGTCTCAATTATTCGATTCCATTTGTTAATATACTTAAGCTTTCCGTGCCGCAGGCCGTAATCATAAATATCTCTGGTTATGGCTACATCGTCCAAACAGTATTTTGCTAGTTCTCTAAATTGGCGATTGTGGTAATACTCAATGGCCTTTAAACCATCGCCTGATTTTCCTTTGCCTAAGGTTTCGGTAGCAATTGAATCGAGTTTAACGCGGTGACCGGTGGCTTTCTTAAATCTATCAAGCAAATCGAGCACATTCCAGGCATCAGGATTGCCGGCATAATATGGTCGCAAGGTCTCGACATCAAAACCAATGATGTTATAACCAACAATAACATCGGCCGTCTCTAAAATTGACCACAAATCAGGCAGGTCATTTTCAAAGAAACCCTTGAACTCGCCTTCCCCAGTAAAACCATCTCTAATACAAATACCCACAAAACTTACCCCCAACTCTTGGGGTAAATAACCACCAACCTCGTCAAAGGTTTTTTTGGTTTCGGCATCTAAAAATACATGTTTCACGGTCTACTACCCTATCCTAACTCTATTCATTGCTACAAGACAAAGAAAAGGCAAATCGACAGGTTTTATAAGTCTGCCTGAACAATGATAACCAGGCAAGATGATATATTTTTATATAGTCTTCCGAAATAGTGCTGAAATCTTGCGGGAATAGCAAGTTGAATAAAACATCTAGGTGGTTAAAGCTATAATAGGCAAGCATAAATTGAAAGGGTCGTCATGGTAGTAACCAACACCAGTATAGAAACCTCATTAACACCAGATTCTCAAAGGGGAGTTGTTGATCAGAAAGGTGATGAGGCTTTATTAAGGTCGTTGAATATTGATCAAAGCAAACAATATGAAGGCGTAATTGGTTTTCTTGAAACTTTAAGGTCTCTTTTAGACCGCCCAGAAGCAACAACGCAGGAGATTCATAATTGTCTAACAAGCTTATATTCCGAAATAGATCGACTTGAGGAGGGTGATCAAAAAAAGAAGGATATGAAAAACATAATAATTAATCTCGTTGAGTCCTCCAGAAGAAACAAGGCCTTGTAGCTTGTTATAATCCATTTCATGACCAGCCAAGACTTGCCAAAAGCATTTAACCACCAGGAAGAAGAGAAAAAAATCTTAAAGATGTGGGATGAAGCTGAGATCGGTAAGCCAAGATTTAAAAACAATCAAGATAATCAACCGGGTCAAAAGAATAATCAGAAAATTAAGCTTGACGAAGACAATCTCACACCTTTCTCGATCTTGATGCCGCCCCCCAACGCTAATGCCTCACTTCACGCTGGGCATGCGATGTATGTCATTCAGGATATTTTGGTGCGCTGGCACCGGATGAAGGGCCGTCCCACAGTCTGGTTCCCCGGTACTGATCATGCCGGCTTTGAATCGCAGTTTGTTTATGAAAACCACCTTAAAAAACAGGGTAAATCTCGCTTTGATTTTGATAGACAAACTCTTTTTAACAATATTAAGAAATTCGTAGAAGAAAACTCTGGCCTAATCATTGAACAAATGAAGGCGCTGGGGTTCTCGGCGGATTGGAGCAGGTTAAGTTACACCCTAGAAGACAAGTCGGTTGATTTGGTATTAGACACATTTATCAAACTGGAAAAAGAAGGTAAGGTTTATCGAGACAACTACCTTGTTAATTACTGCCCGAAGTTGGGCACGACTTTTGCCGATTTAGAAGTAGCACACGTTACCAAGCAATCCCCTCTTTATTACATCAACTATAAATTTAGTGACGGCGAACCCAGAATTATTGATGATCAAGAAGTTTCATATCTAACAGTAGCTACAGTCAGACCGGAAACTATCTTGGCTGATGCTGCCCTGGCAATCAACCCAGCTGATCCTAGAGCAAAGGCCCTGGTTGGCGAGTTTGTTCTTAACCCACTAACCAGAGCTCAAATACCTATCATTGCTGATGAGGCCGTCGATCCTGAATTTGGTACTGGTCTTTTAAAGGTTACACCGGCCCATGATCCCACAGACTGGCAAATTGGACAGAGACATAATCTGCCGATTTATACCACTATCAACACTATGGGCAAAATTGATTTGGAATGGTGGCGGCCGGCGCAGGAACCACTAAAAAGCCGTGCTGAAGACTTGCGCTCTCAGCTGCACAACCTCTCGGTCTTTCACGCCAGGCCGGCCGCCATAAAACTACTAGAAGCTGAAGGCTCCATTCACCACGTCGATGAGAACTACACCCACAGCGTAGCCGTTAGCTATAAGGGAAATCATCCTATAGAACCAATGCCCTACCCCAACTGGTTTTTACGTATGTCTGAGCTCGCTAAATTAGGTAAAACAGCGGTTGAGAGCGGGGAAGTAAGAATAATACCAACAAGATTTAAAAAACAGTATTTTGATTGGCTAAACAAAATTCACGATTGGCCCATCTCGCGTCAAATTGTGTGGGGTATTAGATTACCAATTTGGTACAACGCTAAAGAAAATCAGAATATCCAAGTCACTTTCTTAGATAAACAAGGTAAAATTCAATCTCTCACCATTGCTTCTGCATTTGAAAAGGGCTTTGATATCAATGAAATTTCAACTGGGCTACAAACTCTGACCGCTCCCATTAACTGCCAGTATGTAGTTGCCAAACAATCGCCGGGTCCTGAATACTTGCAAGAAACCGATACTTTCGATACTTGGTTTAGTAGTGGTCAGTGGCCATTAATTACCTCCGGCTGGCCCAACGGCTCGGATTATAAAACTTTCTACCCAACCAACGTTTTAGACACTATGTGGGACATTCTTTTTTTCTGGGTGGCCAGGATGATTATGTTGGGCAAATATTTAACCATCTCCCCTAAAAATCCAACCGGTGTCGCTCCCTTTAAAACAGTTTATTTGCACTCCATGGTCACCGATGAGCGTGGCCAAAAAATGAGCAAATCTAAAGGCAATGTTGTTAATCCACTAGAAATTGTTGATAAGTATGGTGCCGATTCATTGCGGATTGCCTTAGTAGCCGGATCTGCTCCTGGAAATCCCATTTCGCTTAGTGAGGCCAAGGTAAAAGGATATCGTAACTTTGCTAATAAAATCTGGAATGTTGGACGTTTCATATCTCTTTACAGAAAAAAACTGCCCTCCAACTCTCAGACAGCTTACTATCAAGAAAAAGGTTTTAAACAGATAAAAAAACTCAACCTTACTACAAGTGACAAAGAGGTTTTATGTGCTTTGGAACAACTGATTAGAGCCACCAACAAGAATCTTGAAAAATTCAGGTTTAGTGATGTTGCCTTAAGTCTCTATGATTTTTTGTGGAATACTTTTGCTAATGATTATTTGGAAAACAATAAAAACAGAGAAGATATTGAGGTTTATTTGCAAGTAGTTGAATTGGTTTTTTCTTCTCTGTTAAAACTTATTCACCCCTTTATGCCCTTTGTTACCGAGAGTGTTTGGCAAAGTTTGTTTATCGATAATAATTCGTCACAAAAGCAAGGCGGCAACATTGACAACAGTGACGACTGCCAATATCCCCACCTTTTGGCCTTGGCCGATTGGCCAAAGATTTAAACTTCTAAAATCAATTTCTTTTCGAGAAATATCGAAAATAAGAAAACAAGAAGATAAAAGGTATAAATTTAACCTTGCCTTAAGTTCTAATCTAGTTCAACCGCAAAAAACTGATGATTTTCTAGCTTGTTATTAAACCTTAACTGGCGGCCGATGATTTCTGGCTCGGGAGCCACCGTTACAACTTCCCTGTCTGCTGTAGTAATTAAATGCTCTATTTGTCCATTTATTCCAGACTGTTTCTGTTCAAACAAGGCATAGGCCCCAATCTCCTGATTCAATGGTGTCTCATAAACAAAGGTTAGGTTTTTACTACTCTTAATCGGAATCTCTAGATAATAACCAAAGCTTTCTTTTCCTCCCTCGCCAGCTATACGCGCCGCTTCCAGCGGCGCGTCCGCCCCGTCTACCTTAACGCTAACGAGCCTACTTCCCTGGGTAACCAACATACGCGTATAAACTTTATAGTCACCTGCAGGCCAAGCCTCGCTTTGAGAATTATTTTTCCAAGTTATGGTTCTGCTATGCAAAACTTTGTCAGATAGTATTTCTGTCTGGTGTTTTACCTTTCTTTCAATAAACTGATTAGCCTTATTTACACCAACATTTGCCTCAACTTGAAAAACCGTGTCTACAAAGCAATCCTCTTGATTAAAAGCATCAGGACAAGCCGGAGTTTTTATTTGTCCATTCCAACTTAAATCAGAGAGTACTGCTTCAACTTCTGGGTCGCTTAAACTAATCATTAGATCAGCCTGTTCAAGTGATTTAAACAAAGCACTGCCAATCGCCAACTTATTGGTTGGCTGATACATTATTTTATTCATTAAGGCAGACGAAACAGCACTGAGAAAATCTTTCTTTCCAGTTGAACCTGGGAAAAAATTAATTTCGGCGTGGGTTTGAGCTTGCTGATGTAGGGTTTCCTTAGTAACTACTTCCTTATAGTCAGGAATTTCGATGGGTCCTACAGCTGCCAACATCATCTGTGCCACATTTAAATTAATTCCGATTACTCCATCTGGTTTGAGGCCGATTGACTTGTCTAAAAACCAACCCGCACGCTGAGCAACCTGTGGGAAGTTGGGACTCCAGTTTACATCTCTTAAATACCACTGAGATTCATCAAGATATTGGACAATTTCATCAGGGGGAGTCACAAAACCATCCAGCTGACCGTCAATTTCATAAACATCCTCCACCTTGAAATCCATTAGCTTCCCATCTTGAATAGTTAACATAGCTACCGATCCAATAAACCCACCGGTTGGTCGCAACTCCGAATTGTTTTGAAACAAAATTAAATATGTTTTCTGATCGTCTGCCGCTAAAATTTTTGGGGCTACCTGACTAATTTTAGAGGTAATAAGAGCAATTTTTCTGGCATCAGGCAGATAGATATCAAGTTGTTTCTTAACATCCTCAATCTCTTGGATTTGATATGGATTGCCTATTTCGCCTAGTCTCTGTTCAAACAAAACTGAGCTAGTATACAGATCATTTAAATCATTAGCTGCTCGGACTAATGTTTCATAACTCTTCCCCTCCGATTGGCCAGCAAACTGAGAATACCCTTGCTCTAAATCAGACATTACAATCAGGCTTTTATCAATTAAACCAACTCCTTCTTCACCAACTTCCCACAACCCTTCAATATGATTGGCCTTTTCCTTTCCTTCAATAAGTATTACGGCAGGCTTAATAAATCGATATGACTTCTGATAGAAAATAATTTTTTTTCTGAGTGACTCATTTCTTTCTTGAGCTGAACTCAGTCTCATCGATTTAAGATCTTCCACCAAAGAACTTATTTGCCAGGTTAAATCCTGTTGTTGCGCCTTAACTGCTCTTACACCTAACCAGGCAGAAATTAAGATTACCGCAATCACCAACGCAGCCGCAGCAAATATTCTATTTTTTTTGCTTATTTTTTTCTTAGCCTGGTTGTGTGGTTTGCTGTTAGTAGGTTTTTTTAGCTGATAAAACCTCTCAATTTTGTCTAGAGTTCTAGTATGTCTGGCTGAGGCTGATGAACTACCTGTAGCTGCTCTGTTCTGAAAATTATTCTTTTCAGCTGTTTTAGAGGTTTTTACTTCGGGCTTCTCTACTATTTCACCAAGCCTTTCTTCTCTAAGCAGCTTGTCTACTCTAGAAGCATTTTGCTGCCAATAATCGACTGGTTCTGAATTATCCTTTATTTCTCTTCTTAACTGAGTGTTTGTTGTACCTTTTGTGGCGGCCAAATCAGCAACCACAGATGGATTATTAGTTAAATTCTGAGGGGCAGTGGGGCTATTTTGATTTGTTGTTTGTGTAACACTTTGTCGAACGCTAGAAGGGCTTTCGTCAACATCTTTAACATCATTAGGTATGGCCTGTTTATCTAGTTCACCTGTTTCCAACACCTCAACCGCCAAACCTCTTTTTACGGTTGGATTAATTGAATTCGCTGACAATTCTGGTTCGTCTATCTGAACCACAAACTTTCGGGACATCTCTATTAGTCTATCAAGTTGAAAGGGTAGTAACGAGGGGGTCTTAAATAATCAAACAAGCTTTATCATCTTTAGACTCTTAATATCCATTACTATTTATTGCGTAACTATCAATTAAAATTTTAGTTTTCCAGGCTACACGTGAAAAAAAGATTGATATATAGTAATAATTTTAATAATTAACTATTAACACTAGCCCAATCAATACAAAAGGGGCAGAGTGAAAATAAAATAGTAAAAAAATAGAACAAATAATCTAGTGTAAAAGCTTAAAAACCCGCATCCTCCATAGCTACATTAACCTGTTTATCAGCCAGAGAATTTTGTTCTCTGGGTATATGTTTTATAACATATGGAATAGGAAGTTTGTCAAGTTGTTGCCATACTTTGTCAGCTAACAAGCGCAGGCGTTCTTCTTTAATTTTCCAGTGACGATTGATCTGTTCCACAACAAGCTTTGAGTCCAATAAGATTAGAATAGCAATATCCTTATTCATTGATTTATCAGCAAAATATTGAGTATTTAAAAATTCCAAACCATTAATAATTCCCTGATATTCAGCTTCATTATTGGTAGTTTTTCCTAAATACTGGCCTGCTGAAACTAGTGGAGTAGAGTAGTCAACAGTCGAAAGATCAATATTTTTACCAGAAACATCAACCTCAACCGGCTCTTTCATCTTTAAAACTACGTATCCGTAGGCGCCCGGACCAGGATTTCCCCGGCTACCACCATCGGTATGTAGGAATAAATTAAAACGCATAATTACTTATTGCCTTCATTTAAGGCGCCTTATTCACTAACATTTTCGTTTGGCTTTTCATCACTCTCTTGACTGGTAATTTCTGAGGGATAATCATCATTATTAACTTTTTCTCCCTCAACGTCTTGTCGATAGCTTTCTGGGTAAACAACCAGCCGGCGAGACAAACCGACTCCCTCGCTTTTTGTAAAAATACCTTCTTCTTCAGAAAGAGCTTGGTGAACGGCGCGTCGTTCAAAAGAGGACAGAGGAGGTAGGTCAACTGGAAATTGGTCTTCCCTGGCTTGTTGGGCCGCTTCTAAACCAATTTCGACAGCCCTTTCCTCTCGCCTGCTTTTGTAATCATTAACATCAACAACAAATCTTTTGTCTTGCAATTTCTCATTAAAACTTAAGGCCAAAATATAACTAAGCGCCTGAATAACTTCACCCTTATTACCAATCAATTTCCCAGCATCATCCTCACCAACCTTAATGTTTATGAAAATGTATCGCTCATCTTCCTGAACTTCAACCGATTGAGGTTCAACTCTCATTAAGTTGAGCATTTCTTTAACCTGACTTTCGATATCCATAATTCTCCTTATTTTGATTCAAAGTTATTTTTTTGACTTTTTTTGCCGACGTATCTTTTGCTTATTTCTACGTTTTTTCTTGGTAGAACGATTATCTTTCTTTTTTACTTCACTGGGTCTGGATTTTTGAACCCTCCCTTTTTCCGATACTAATTGATTTGAGCCGCCAGAACCGGCAGCACTCAAAAATGCCTGAGTAAATGCATCTTCACTTTTTAATTTTAAGGAAGATTTTGATTTCTCGTCTAACTTAGAAGCTGCCTTTTCTTTTATGTCTCCCTTTGTCCTAGAAACTTCTCTAATAATCGATTCCGCTACTTCTTGACCAGTCATTGAGGTGGATTTAAGCCAGGGTAAATACTTGGTCAACCCTCCTGGGCCAGTAAAAAACCATTGCTGAATAATGCTAAAAATTGTAGTAACAATCCAGTACAATCCCAGACCGGCCGGAAAGCTAGCTGAGATCAAACCCGTCATTACCGGCATCATAAAAACCATCTGTTTTTGCATGGTGGCAGCCATTTCTTGTAGATCGTCTTCTTTCTTGTTTAGGTCTTTGGTTTTATTTGATTTGCTGGTATCAGGAACAACATTTCTTGTGTCTGCTCCTGGCGAAATCATTAGCGACAGAATAAGTTGCGTCCCGGCGGCCAAAACAGGCAAAATATAAGTAGGATCTCTTTGAGTTAAGTCCAAACCCAAAAAAGTGATGTTAGAGAAAACACCAGAAGCACCATCGCTAATAAATTGTCTCAAAACTTGATATAAAGCAAAAAAGATAACCAGTTGAAGAATCATGGGCAAACAACCGCCTAAAGGATTAACCTTATTATCCTTATATAGCTGCATTTGAGCCTGGGCAAAGGCGGTTTTATCATCCTTATATTGCTCTTTGAGTTTATTTAATTTAGGCTGCAATGCCCTCATTTTCTTTTGTGATCTTTGCGATGGAATTGCCAAAGGTAAAATTAGTGCTCTCATTGCAATAGTTAAGATAATAATTGCCCAACCCAAACTACCGGTTAAACTATAAATCCAAGCTAAAACGATAGTTAGTGGTTCTGTAATAAAATTCATAAATAAATTATCTTTTTACATTTTTAATCTCTTTTTACTGATTTTTCACCAAAGCTATGACAGCTTAATATCCTAACACTAATTTTCCGCAGTGCCGGAATTGTAGCATGTGTTTTAATCATTCTCTCGGCGTAGTGAGAACATGTCTCTTCATATCTACAACTACTTACATAGCCAAAAACCGAGTGGAGTAGGGGTGTTAAAAGAAATTTATTAAAATATCGATAAATTCTTATAGCTAAGACTAAAATAAATCTAAAAATATTTACGATCATTGTTTTCTACTTCTGCTTTTTGCTAAAAATCTGTTTTCAAGTTTTTTAAATAAAGTATTTATTTCCTGATAATAATCAATAGTCTCACTATATTGTCCAACAGTAATCACAACGATCTTGTAGGAACCACTAAAAGAGTTCTGATTTAACATCATCAACTCATTAATCGCAGATCTAATGCGACGCTTTGTTTTAAGCCTCTGATGAGCTCTACCGTGGCGTTTAGGTACTACAATAGCCCATTTTATTTGGCCATCTTTATTTTTATCTCCATTTTGATTTAAAGCTTCTTGGTCGATACTAGCTTTGGTATTAAAGGTATTGCTTTTATTAATTAAGAAATAGATATGTTTTACATCGGGACTAGAAATTTTTCCAGCATTTCTCCAAAAATTTCTATCCTGTCTAAGTAAAAAGCGCCATTTAAAAGGAAGCATAAAATTTCTGTGCTTTGATCAGTAATATCTTAAACCAAGATAGGGAAAGAGACGAGCTTAAACCGTTAGTTTAGAACGACCTTTGTTTCGGCGCCTGGCTAAAACAGCTCGGCCGGCCTTAGTAGCCATTCTGCTTAAAAACCCATGTCGTCTTGCTCTTTTGATTTTTTTAGGCTGATAAGTTCTTTTCATAGAAAGCAGATTTTACCACAAGAGTTCATTCTGAGCTCATATTTCATTGTTTACAAGACAATTTATATCATTATTTAGTTTTTTCTCTGTAAAAGACAAAGTAGGGTTACCACGCAAAACAATTTCTAAAATCACTAAATTTTAAACGGCATTATTAGATATATCTCACTATCATTACCAACAGGGGATAAAACAACCGGCTTAAGTGATTCAGTACCCTGGATTCGCAGCTCATCGCCCTCCATAACCTGCAAATAATCAAGAATATATTTGCCATTGCAGGCAAATGAAACAGGCTCTCCGTCAATTTTTGTCACAGACATAGCAGCTTCGGCTTTACCCTTATTATTCTCCTGAGAGGTAATTACCACCTCGTTAGCCTCCCAGTTAAAAATTATGATCGAAGAAAGCTCTTTAGCTACAATCATTACTTGCTTAATCCTTTGTTCCAGTTCAAGCTTGTCTAAAATTGCCGAGAAAGCAGTGTTCTGGGGAACTATGGCTGAGTAATTCGGAAACTCGCCCTGAATAGAGCCAACCTGAAATTTTACCTGACCCAAATCAAATAACATTATTTGTCGATCGGCAGTAATATAACAGTCAACAATATTTTGATCATATCCTTCAAGAATTGCTAAAAAATCCTTAAACAGCCTAGCTGGAAAAAGAAAACTACCTTTTTCATCTAAAGACAAATCAACTTGTCTACGAAATAATCTAAAACCATCAGTAGATACTAGGGCGTTTGGTTGTGCCATTTCAAAAACTAAGGAGGTTAAAACTGGTTTAGTTTCATCATTACTTGCCGCAATCACAACTTTTTTACCAGATTCAATTAATTTACTAACTGGTAAAGAAAATTTATTTTCCAGATCAGCTTCACTTATCAAACTATAGTTTTCAAAAGCAATTGTAGAAAGATTTGTCTTAACTTTTCCTTGTTTTATCAATAAATTATCACCATTAAGTTCTAAATCAACTCGCCCTTCATCGAGAGTCTTAATGAAGGATAATAAAAGATTGTTGGGAAGAAAACACTCCCCTTCGTCAATAATATTACAAAAAATACTAGCTTGATAGATCACTCCACCTGAAGATGATTTAATTTGAAGTATATCGTTGCTATTATCTTTATTACTCTTTTTACTTTTAGATTTAATGTTTGCTTTGATGGCTGACAACGAAATTCCACTTAAACCATTCATTAATGGTCTATTAGAAATAAAGCGATTAGCTTCACTTAGTTTTAAAATTAATTCTGATTGGTTAACCGTTAACTTCATATATATAAAATAGTAGCAGTAGTAGTAGGCGTGAGTATTTGTGGATAATTTTTTAATCCTTTTCTACTAATTCGGTTTTTGTTTGAGTGATAAACCATAGCTATTTTGGTGGGTAGTAATAGTGGGTAAACTCTATCATCTTTCAAGAGGGTTGAAAAATACATAATAAAATCTTTAAAAGTGTTAAAAAGTGAATAAGTTATTAGTGATTTTTCCATAGTTTTTCCACCGACTTTTTCCACAATTGTGTAAAAATTGTGGATTATTATTTTATTTAAAGAGCAGATAATGACGATCGTATCGCACTTATATGCTGACTAATGATATTGCTATTTTGAATATCGTCCTCAATTTTAGCAACGGCGTGCATTACCGAGGTGTGGTCTCGACCTCCAAATGAGTGACCGATTTCAGCGTAGGGTACATTTAATTCCGATTTAAGCAAATACATCGCGATATGCCTAGCCATTACATAATCTTTTTTTCTAGAAGGACCCCTGAGAGTATTAGCACTAACATGGAAGTGTGAAGTTACTGCGCGGACAATTGCAGAGGGCTTAAGCTTGTTTCTAGAAATTACCGGCCGACTTTCGTTGCCCAGGATTTCTCTAACCAGTTTTTCATCCAGTGGTTTATTTTGAAAACGATGGGCGCTATGTAGTTTAAAAATAACTCCTTCAAGCTTGCGAGTACTTTCTACTTCAGCAGCAATAATTTGAGCCAGGTTCATAGCCAGGTCTAATCCCATTTTTTGCGACTTAATTAGTAAAATGGCGGTACGCAGTTCAAAAGTTGGTTGCTGGATATCGATGGTCAACCCACCTTCAAACCTGCTTCTCAACCTATCTTCTAAAGGGTGAATTTCGTGAGGTGGACGATCGGAAGTCATTATGATTTGACCACCCTCTCTAGTGATGGCATTAAAAGTGTGAAAAAATTCTTCCTGTGCCGTGTCTTTACCGGCAATAAATTGAATGTCGTCGATTAACAAAACCTTTAATTTACGATATTTTTCTTTAAACTCCAAAGTTTTTTTGGTTCTTATAGCCGAAATAATCTCATTAAGAAATTCTTCCCCCATGCAATAATTTAATTTGACTTCTGGATTATTTCTCAAAACGGCATTCCCTATAGACTGCATTAGATGTGTTTTACCAACCCCCACCCCTCCCCAGAGAAAGAGAGGGTTGTAGACTTGTCCCGGACTGGCTGCTACGGCACTAGCGGCGGCGTAGGCCATTTCATTGGAGCCGGAAACCGCAAAGCTGTCGAAGGTATAGTCTTCTCTAAGGTGAGCCTTTTGGGCCGCCAGCTTATATCTATCCACTGTAGGCATAATTATTTGTGAGTCGGAAAAAAGAGAGGGGGTTGATTGATTAGAATTTTGTGATTTTTGTAAACCCCCACTTCTTGTATGGGAGTCTGAATAATTTGGTCTGTTAGTGGGTGGGAAGTTTTTTGTAGATAAGCCGTTGTTTTCTGCACCATCTTGATTTTTGGTTGATAAATTAGGTTCTTGCTGATCCAAGTGGTTATTTTTATTAAGGGATGAGTTTTCCTGGTGGTTATTATCCTCAGTAGACCTTAAATCCTCTTTTTCATCTGATTGAAATACTAGATCACATTGTTTGTTGGTTGATTTATCAATAATTTGTTTTATTTGAGCATAGCAGCGCAACTCAGCTTGTTGAGCAACATAAGGGCTATCAGCTGTTAAATGAACAATGGCTCGATCCTCACCAACCTTTTCAACTTGACTTAGTTTAAGAGGCTTGATCCAGGTGGAAAAAACCATCGACGACATTGATTTTGATAAATCCTTGAGTACTTGAGCCCAAATAAGTTCTGGTTTTAAGACAGACATAATGTTTTTATTATTTCTTTTCCTTTAGCGAGCTAGTTGGTTAATTAATCAGTTAGTTGGCTGGTTAGATGCGATTAGTTATTTAGTTGGCTAAATAACTGTACCGATATAATTTATCCAAGTAGAGATAAATGAGCGGTTATTAATCTAATTGTTTGTCATTGGTGGCAGTAAGACCGGCTGCGTTTTTTTGTTAACTAATTTTTCTGACTGCCTCGCCCACTCCACCAACAGTTATCCACAATATATCCACATTGGTGGGTGGTTGGCAAGGGGGAAGATAAATGTTTATAGTTTTAAGCTTGCCAACATATTAATTCCTTTTAATTCCTGTTGCGCTAAAGTATATTGTGGTTTATATGACAGCAGTTGATGTTAGTGGTGAGCACATTGTTGATGATCAACAAATCCTTCCTGAAGAAGATAGTGGTGATTTTGAGAATAAAGACAAACAAAAAATTTTAAACAGAATTCTTAACAGTGTGGATTGGAACGTTGGTACTGACTCCTGAGGACAAAAAAAGAGCTAAAGAAGTTATTTTTGACCTTAAAAAAGTACTTGAGGCCCTTATAAATCAATATACAACCGCCCTAACCCAGAGTTGGAAAGATAAAGATTTTAATAAAATAAACTCACAACTAAGTTTAATTGTTGGTGATATTGGTGAGCTAAGTATCGACTTTTCAATTTTTAAGGACTCTGGGGAAACAGCTGCTTTTATAAGTCATAATATTAGGCCTAGATTTCTAATTGAGAGGTTTTTATTTTTTAAAGATGTCGCTGAGCCCTATATTATGGATAATTTTAATATTAACAATGAAAGTGAAAACACAACCGAAGACAATACTTCGAATGCTGGGACGGAGCATCAATCTGATAATGAATTTTTAGATGGTGATCAAAAACAAGATGACCATAAGGATACTTCTATTGGAAGAGTGTTTTTAGAGGAAATGAAGTCTGATTTTTTAAATATGGCCCTAGATAATGATGAAATTGAATTTATTGGCTTTATTTTTGGTATTGAAGGTCTTTCTTCAAATTACGGAAAATGGGTAAAAAAGGATAAATTTAGCGTTGAACAGGGAAAACAAATTGAAGAAACATCCATTGATAGGGGAGTGGGGGGTGAGAGTGGTCAACTAAAGCTTCTTTTAGAAGAAATCACCAATGAACTAGGTGCTGACGAATCCATTAATCTTTTTGGATTTTCTCACTCAGATATTAGCCAAATGACAGCGGATGAGTTTGTTGAAAAAATTAAAATTGATGGTAATGGTTTTATAACAAAAATTAAAGAAATGTTTGGTAGGACTAGTTTAGAGGACAACATCTTTAATGGGGTAAAAAAATGGTTAATAGAAAAATCGCACGCTGATAGCTTGGATAAAAATAGGTGGGACAATAATCTTGTGGTTGACGGTCTGACGCAGGAGGCAATAAATAAAATTATTGAACTTTACAGTGATCTTATAAACAACTAATCCCTGATGTTATAATTAAGCCTATGCCACGCTTGGGACCACGCACCGAAGGACTTTCTCTTGAACCATTAGAATTAAAAAACCAGTTTTTGTTAGCCGTAAACGCTAATACGATACCAATTCCAGACGGTGATGATAGAGAAGTTGTTAGAGCATATTATGAAGATTATGTTAGAGATTATGTTAAAAAACTTGCTGATTTAGGAAGTAGAGACCTAATTGATGAAGCCAAGGGAGTTTTATCAAAAATTCAAGATGAGTTAGTAAACAGCAATGGTTTATTATCAGATTTAGCTGCAAATCAGATTTTAGTCTTCATTGTTAGAGAATTTAATACAATTTTCTCGAGTGATGTTTTTGATGCTGTGGACACTTCAGACATAGATGTTGTCGATACAAAACCGGAAAAACATAAAGACGTTACGTTTTTTATTGGTCTTGGTGGAAAAAGGGTTCCTAATTTTTTTAAAGTTAAAGATAGTTCTGGCAATTGGGAGCCGATAGATATTTATAAAGACAGTTTTTCTGAAAGAGAAAGACAGAAGATTGTCGAAGATTTCTACTGGTTATTAATGACACAAATTAACGAGGTTATATTTCCCGACATTGCGAGTAATAAAAACGAAAACTACGCAGCACCCAGCAATCTCAGGCTTCGAGTTTATGGATCTTGGAATCAAGGGTCTGATAGCTTTGCACCCAATCCAAACCCAGAAGGATCTTCAATTCCCAAAACGCTTGACGACTGGGATGGTGTGTTAAGACAAAACATTTCCAACGAGATGGCTGATTTATTTGATACAGCAAGAAGATGGGTGAGAAGCTATGTTGAAATTAACAACCAAGCTCAAGTTTTTTTAGATGTAGTTAGAAGTGGAGCAAAAGAACCTGATGAAAAAAAGGTTATTGAAGCATTTAGCCATCAGGACGTTACCTTTTCTCTAGAGCGTCTTTTTTCCTTGATTACGGGAGCTGGTTTTAGAGGAGAAGACGGTAGAATTACTAACGAAAAATTGGCAGGTGCAGAGAATGTTTTTTCCGAACTGTACGGAGATATACATGAAATCACTCAGTATCTTTTTCATATTTCCTCACAGAGGGCTAAAATTTCTATTGATGGAATAACGGAAGACGTTGCAATCCCTGAAGGGTTCCCACATTTTAAAGGTAATAACGCTGAAGCAATGTATTTAAAGGTTAAAGAAATTGTTTTAACATTGGTAAAAAGATCTAAACATTATCAAGAAATAAAAGAAAAATTTGATGATAAGGCTGACGATCAACTTGAAAAGATAATCGACTGGGCCATCCAAGGAGCCTTCAACACAACATGGGGATTCGGGATTGGTATAAAATATGATAACAAAGCTTTTGCCACTACCTTTGCTGAGTGGAATGATATTTATCATGATCATGGCGAAGATGGCAGGGTGGCGAAAACTGCGGATGTACCTGATGAGAGTAGCAAGAATATTTCACCTGCAGCCTGTGAAAGAGCAGAAGTTTTTCTAAATCCTTTAGAAACTATTTATTTGCCAGTAATTATTAGAAAAGACACAGTTGATATTGGAGAAGGAAAGGAAGCAATTAGAAAATATTTTGAAGAGTATTTGGAAAATAAGTACGGGAATAATTTTGAAACTAGCCGTGAATATAGAAGTATAAAGGGCAAATTTCCAAGGTCGGTTTTTTATACAACCGACAGTAATGGAAACCAGGTTGTTAATTACGCCGCAATAGCTGAAAGACTAATGACCATCAGAGTTAAACCAGAAGCAACAAAACTTGGAGTTTCTGGCGATATTTTACTTATTGAAAGAAATGACCCCTCAGTAATTAGAGGTTATAGTAACGAAAACGATTTTTTTACAGTTAGGATAAATGCTTACGACGCATTTTACAGGGCATTGTTACCCAAAATCGATGATACAACAGAAATTTCAGATGACAATCAAAAACGAAAAGGCTTGAGTTTAATAAGATGGTCTAATGGTCCAGAAAAAACCAAGTCAAACTACAACGAAATTTTATACCATGAAAATACCTGGTGGGTGACTCTTTACAATTTGAAAAAACTGAACGAGAGCCCAATTCCTTACAACCTTAGAGACATTCTTGAGTGGGAACCTGATGAAGCGGCACAAATTATTGGCATTACCAAATCCGCAGCAGCCACCTTTGAAAATGCAAGTCGTTATTCAAGAAGAGCTGGTAAAGCCATGCTCTCTATTTTGGGCATTCAAGATAAAGTCGATAGGAAGTCATTGTTGGGCGCTGCCAAAAAACTGCTAGGCATTCATGATGGTGGGGGTGGAGGTAGTGCTTTAGATAAAAAATATGTTGATATAGGCTCAAAGTTATTTGACAAAGCGAGGGGACTTGTTCGCGTTCAGGAGGACACTGTTCCAGCGGCAGTTGCAAGAAGTGGTTTTGCTCAATTAAATGATAAACTAAAAAGCTATTATATTGCTGCCTACTTGGGTAACCAATCTAATGTCTGGCCAGTTGTTGAGCAAGCAACTGCTAACGACGGATCAGTTGAGTATAAAGTACAAGTTGAAACAGATACATTTAATGAATATGATTGGCCACTTGCTTTTGATGAAATCTTTCGTAATGTTTTGGTGGCTTTTCACAAACACCCATCTTTTATCTCAGAGAGAGCGGCTTACTGTCGCCGCATAGCTCGTGATGGCAGAAAAGATAAAAAGGACAGAGCAATTGCGCAGTTTGTTTTAATTGTGGATCAAATAATTTTTTCAATTGTTAGTGCTTATTATGGGAAGTATATGTATCACTATGATCAGCGCATTTATAAAAAGGGTGAAAATGACCTAGATTCTATTATGGACAACTATTACCACAATCCACTTCATAAAAGACCAATTACAGAAGATCTCCCAATAGCATATCCAGAGGATATTGAGGCGATAACAGAAATATTAGTCGAGGAAATAAAAATGTTGGCTGGCTCTTTTGCTAGGAAATTTCCTGAACTAGGAAGTAATGGAGAAGACTTTTTAAGGCTTACTACCAATTGGTTTGGCGGCAACACTCATTTATCTAACATGGATCTTACTGTCAGTAATGTTCGTAAAATTTTATTATCTATACCAGCTTTTAAGGGAATTTCTGCTGGCCCCGCCGCTGGTGGAACAGCGCTTGATTATATAAATCTTGTTATGACTGGAAAAGCAGGTCCTTGGCAAAAAACAGCCGAGCAGGTTGAGCAAGAATTTAAGTTGAGACCAAAAGGATTTCTTGGAAGAAGAGGAAAAGACATCACAGGCAACTAGCCTATTGAAAAAGTTTGACGGTTCTAGATTTGGTGTCTTATAAACCAATCTATTTGTTAGTCTTTTTTACTAACATATCTTGAAGCTTTAGGTGGTGGATTATTAGCACTACTTGAGCTAGATGAGGGTCCAGTACCCACGCCCCTGGCGCCCATTGCAATTTGTCGATTAATTTCCTGCTGATTTTGTCTAATATCTCTAAAAGCAGCTTGGGCTTCAACAGGCGTTTTCTCATCAGATTTTTTAAGTCCCTCTGCCTCCTGCCCCTTCCTGGCAGCAACTGCTTTTATAAACGTTGAACCAATTCCCATAGTACCTCCAATCGCTCCTAAATTATACAACCTGGAAGGTATGGTGCGCTGAGCCACATCCTTTCCTTGTTCACGCTTTCTAGATTCGGCAGACCCTAATGTAAAGCGCTGAGCACCTGGAATTTTTGTGACACCAAGTCCTGGTAACATCTCGCCCCCAGTCCATCCAGTCTTAAGATTTTCCATAGCCTTATCCTTATACTGATCCAACGGCCCACCCTTTACACCAATCAAATCCTTGGTCATTTTGACAGCCTCGGGTAACAACATAATGAAACCCAGACCCAACAGCCCCATAATTGCTTGCTGACTGATATCTTGACCACCAATCAGTGGCAGTCTGAGCCCACCGCCGGTTTCTAAACCACCTTGTTCCGAACCATAACCAACTCCCGGCCTGGTGTTGATGCCAACCAAAATAAACGACATCATTAGCATAAAGACAACAACTACAAAAGGCGCCAGGCCAGCCACTAAATTCTTTAGCCAATTTATTAGAGGGTCTTTTCCTGGAACCGCTCCCTGGAGCAAAACAAATGGGCTAAGAACCACATTAATAATAAAACCGGCGTAAGACATTAAAAGCTGGAAAAAGGTTCGAAATATTTGAATTAGGATTGCGACGCCAATAATTAATGTAAAAATCAACTCCATTACCCCGCCGATAATGGTTTCAACAAAGCCAATATCTGCTATATCGCCTAAAATGGGAACACTGCTGATAGCATCAAAAATAACTTCTTTCATAGCTTCGGCAGCAGCTTCAGCACCGCTGCCCATAATGAAAACAAAGGCAATTTTGAACAAGCTCGTATCGGCAAATAAACTGAAAATATTTCGTTCCTCAAATAAACTGCTAGGGAGAGTGGTGGTAAATGGGGCCTCGGTAAACATTCCGGCAAAAATGAAGATAATAAAGTAGATGGCCCAGAACATTAAATCGACAATGAA
>Ga0334899_1001116_pt1 | contig 27458 bp, 41 predicted proteins | sample GraSluR3_MG_FD_207219 | JGI IMG/M metagenome (GOLD analysis project Ga0334899, IMG submission 207219) | Sludge microbial communities from methane-producing bioreactor in Wageningen University, Netherlands - Granular Sludge_8_08-R3 | ecosystem: Engineered > Bioreactor > Anaerobic > Unclassified ...
TCGGGGTGTGGTCTCGTCATGGCTGACGAGATACTTGCATGGGGAAGCATAGGTTCTTTACAATCATAAATTTATATTTTTAGTTCGGGGTGTGGTCTCGTCATGGCTGACGAGATACTTGCATGGGGAAGCATAGGTTCTTTACAATCATAAATTTATATTTTTAGTTCGGGGTGTGGTCTCGTCATGGCTGACGAGATACTTGCATGGGAAAGCATAGGTTCTTTACAATCATAAATTTATATTTTTAGTTCGGGGTGTGGCGCAGTTGGCTAGCGTACTTGCATGGGGTGCAAGGGGTCGGAAGTTCGAGTCTTCTCACCCCGACTATAAATAAAATCGGTTTACACCGATTTTAACCGATAAAGCCCGCTAATATTGTATTAGCGGGCTTTTTTATTGCCCTTGCAGTTCTGTTTTATGCTACTTCAAATCGTTTTATACCGTCATATTTGATACAATATTGTTACATTTGCGCTACGCAGCAACCAAAAATGTAGCACAGCATGAAGTTAACAGTAACAGCTATTTACGATAGGCGTAAAAAATTAACTACCAATCTAGCCGAAAAAGCCCCAATTGAAATACAGGTTTACCAGTCGCAGCCCCGCTTGCGAAAATACTTATCAACAGGTATTAGTATTGAGCAAGCCTTTTGGGATAACGAGAAAAAGCAGGTACGCACCAAGCACCCCAACGCACCCCACTACAACAAAATTATTAGAAATGCCATACATGGCATTGAGGATTACGCCTACACCCTTGCAGCGCAAAAAAAAGCCTTAACCGATAGCCTACTAACCGATTTTATAAATGGGCAAAAAGCCAATAGCGAAAGTTTCACCCAGTTCTTTGCGCGCGAAATTGACCCAGCCCTCAAACGAGGTACCCGGAAAGAGCATGAGTACACCTTTAACATGCTCAAGGTCTTTAAGAGCGATATTCTTTTTTCGGAAATCAACTACTCCCTGGTTCAGGAGCTAGACCGCTACATGCGGTTTGAAAAAGGCTTTATGCAAAACACCATTCACAAGCACCACGCCCACATAAATAGGTTTTTGCGCCTTGCCGGGCTAAAAGAGCTGTTCGACCCAAATAAGAACCCGTACAACTCCTTTAAGAGTAAAAAGGAAAAAAGCGACCGTATAAGCCTTACGCTCGACGAGATTAAAGCCATTGAGGCTATTTATACCCAAGCATACCCCGAGCTAATTGTAGTTAAAGATATGTTCCTATTTAGCTGCTACACGGGCTTGCGCTTTTCCGATATTACCACGCTAGAGCATAAGCACCTTGTTAATAGCCCCGAGGGTTTAACCATTGTTAAAAAAATGGAAAAGGTATCAAAACCCATTACCTTACCATTAATGCTGCTTTTTAACGGCAAACCATACAATATATTGCACAAGTATTTAAGCAGTGCAAGTGGTTGTGTTTTTCCACCAGTAACCAACCAGCACGCCAACCGCTTGCTAAAGGTTATTGCCACGCTGGCCAAAACGCCCATGCGCCTAACATTTCACATTGCAAGGCATACATTTGGCACAATGCTAGCCGATACTACCCAAAACCCCTACCTAATAATGGACTTAATGGGGCATGCCGATATTAAAACCAGTATGATTTACATACACCGCTCACAAGAACGAATAAACAAACAGCTTAGAGAGGTTAAATGGGTATGATTTTTTTACTATTTAAACAAATCGGAGTGAGTGCCTGTACGAGTAAGGGTAACTACTTTGTTTTTCGTGTCAACTTTCCATATTAACAACCAGTCAGGCGTTATATGTGCCTCAATGTAACCAACGTAATTACCTCTTAATTTGTGTGTTTTGTAAGGCACTACTGGAAGTGTGCCTGTTTCTTCAAGCGTTACTATGCATTTCCTAAATAGCCCTAAATCATAATTTCGCCTTACAACCCGCTTGTAATCTTTGTTAAATGAGTTTGAGAAATATATTTTATACTTCATTTATTAAGCCTCCTAAAAAGGTCGTCAACATTTTTAGCCCGCGTTACCTTTCCGCTTTCAACCTCTTCAATGGCCCTCAATGTTTCTTCGTTAGGCACATTCTCAGGCTCAATGGTTATATATTTCTCGCCCTTAGCCATTTCACGAATTAAAGCCAACAAATGCTTGGTTTTGTTGGTTCGTGGATTAATTATAACTGTGTACGCTGCCATATCAAATTATTTTTTTCACAAATATAAACCCTTTACATCTTATACGCAAAACAACCCAAATTTGTTCAAAAACCCTAAACTTTAAACCCTAAACTTTAAACCATAAACCCTAAACTCTTAACTCTTAACCCTAAACTCTTAACCCTAAACTCTTAACTTTTAACTTTTAACTCTAGGCACTTGCTAGTTAAGCCTCTCCCTCCCCACTACGTACCACATGCTTAACTCGCCCCTTAGCCTGTGCCTTGCCCTCTTTTAGCAGCGTTATGTTCTCCTTTAGGGCCTCTATGGTGGCCTCGTGCGCCTGTATGGTGCGTTGCTGTGCATCCACCATGGCTCGTAGCTCCTCATTCTCGTGCGTTAGCTGCTCGGCGCGGGCTTGCCATTGGGTGGCCTTGTCAAGGTTGGCGTTAAGCACCCGCAGCCTGTCGCCCAGCCCCGCCCCGGGCTGCACCTTTTCCATATCAGTGCCGAAAGGTAATAATGGTTCAGTAACCCTAAATTCAAGCAATATATTGCCATAATGTTTATATAACAATTCGAATTTATCTTTACTTAAAGGTCTTTTACCGCTCTCTATTGCTGACAAATAGGGCTGTTTTACTCCTAATATATCACATATATCTTTTTGTGTTATATTATATTTCTTTCTAAATGATTTTATATCAATCATATACATTTTTTTGAAAAATTTATATAATCACATTAGGTTATATATAATCTTTTTGATTATGTTTGCAAAGTCAACGCTTACCCAAAGGTAAGTCAAATTTTAAACCAAAACAACGCAATGCTATGGAAACAGCACTACCACCAGCCAAAAAGAGGCCGAAAGGTCGCCCCCGCAACGAGAGCAACCACGCCAAAATGTTTAAACAGTACGTTGGTTCGCTTACCTACTCGCAATGCTCCGTGTTCCTTGCACGGCTACAATTAGAGCTAGAAATAAAGCGGGGCGATTTAAAACGCCTATACACAAGCGAAGCGTACCACACCGCGCCCAACCGTGCCAAGATATGCGAGATAGCGGGGTGCAACATTTACAGCAACGGGAATACCGAGCAAGAGTAGCCATGCTAGGATTTAAACAAATAGCAACCCGTGAGCTACCCTGTTGGGTAAACGTGCTAAAGGCCGAGGGCTTAGAGAAAGAGAAAATGCTATCGGAGCTGGAATTGATTGATGACTTGCTTGTGCTGATGAAATCGAAATCGCTCCTAAACCGAAAGAAAAATCTTAAAACCCAGCTAGAAGCCCGAATAGGGTTAGAGCTAGGCCACAAACCCGCAAATCTTAACACCCGCTAACTATAAACCGCAAATTGTAACCATTACACGCTATGAAACTAAAACCCAACACCCCCCGCAGCAGCCTTGTGCAGTACAGGCAAATGCTAAGCGTACTAACCCAAAGTAGGTTGGTTGCCCAACGTAGTAATAACCCCAAAAAGTAGATGCTATGGAAACCCTCACAAAGTCGCAACAAAAGCTCGAAGATGAGCTAAACAAAACGGTAGTAATTCCAACGGGTCGCATTGTGCTAAAAAACCTAATTAACAAGGTTGGTGTTGCCCGTGGCATTCGTTACTACAACGATGTTGAAAAACGAGCCCCAAAAAGAGATTACAGCGCCATAACACCATTTGTGGTTAAGCGCGTTGTACACAATTAGGCATTGAGTTTAACAATGGTATAACGCTAAAACACGTAAATAAAGCCGTTTTTAACCACGCAACCCAAAATTGTGTAATTGACGACGTAAAGGAGAGATTACCCAAATGCTAAAACAAGTAGTAATTATTGCCGACGATGCCAGCCAGCATCAACGCCTTTTAGATGCCATTGATACTGCCATTAAGTGCAGCCTAAACCCTAAGGATATTGCCGATTTTAAGCACGTCCGCACTATGGTTGCCACGCAAAACGTGAGCTTTACACAGGGTTACGAGGGTGTACTTAGTGGCATTACCCGGCTGACCGTAAACAGCGCAATTAAAAACCTGCAAAACTATGGATAGAAAGATTGTATTTGAGTATGCCGATTTTGAGCGCCTTATGGCCAAAATTGAGGCTATTGACCGCAAGCTCGACCAGCAGACAAAAACCCCAGTACAAACCGAAAACGAGGTGCTATCCCGCACCGAAGCCATGAGGTTTTTGCGAAAGAGTAAAACGTGGTTTCAGGAAAAGGTTAGCGCTGGCGAAATACTCCCCACGCCGCATGATAAAAGGCTTTTCTACAAGAAAGACCTAGAGGCGTATTTGAACGGTCAAACGGTAGGGCAGGGCGTTGGCGCATTGCTCCCCGATGCCAAAACCCGGAGGAGGGCTGCCGTATGATAGTTGTAACCATTGCCCCAATTGCTCTTTTTATGGCAATAATCCTACATATTGTTAAGGATGTTGTTAGGCGCAGTAAGCGCAGCGCAAGCCCTTGGTTTTGCCTTGTGACCACGCCCGAAGCGGTTGACTTTGCTACTTGTATCCTTGGGCTTATTGTGTATTCAGCCATTGTTTACCTAAAACTTTAAGCGCCATGCTAGCCACCCAAGAAGCCTACTTATTAGCCCTGTGTGCCGATTTTGAGAGCCTAACGCCCAATGAAGCCATTGTGGTAATACATAACTCCCTTGGCCCTCAAATAACCCTTATTGATGCCCAGTGTGGCAAGTTAAAATGGGTTATTAAGCAGATGCTTGAGGCTGTGCACCCCGAAAACCCGCTTTTCGACCCCACCGAGGTTGACCACCTGCTAAAAGAGTACCTGCTAACGCACAAGCACGAGGTTAAGCATATCAATTTAAAACCATTAAGAGCCTAATAATTAACGCTATGAGTAAACAAGCAAGGCGTTTCGATTACGAGAAAATATTTTGGATGGCAAATGAGCAGTTTTCATTCGGCACAACCGCTATTGCGCTCTATTTCTATCTGTTAAAGATAAGCAATGAGTTACACTGGAAAAACACCTTTTACCGCAGTAACGCTAAAATACAAGCCGATTTGTCCGTATCGTTCAACACCCTAAAAAAAGCCCGCGAATTGCTAAAAAAACACGGTTTAATAGATTTTAAAACCGAAAGCGGGTTTAGCAACGTGTGGTACAAACTTGTTTTTTCCGACACAATTTTACTACCTACCTCATCAAATTTTGACGAGGGTACTGACGAGGGTACTGACGAGGGTACTGACGAGGGTACTGATGAGGGTACTGACGAGGGTACTGACGAGGGTAAACTAATTAGCTCATCAAATTTTGACGAGGGTACTGACGAGGGTACTGACGAGGGTGCTGACGACATAAGTAATACTACGTATTACCTAACAAAGACAAAGACAAAGACTAAAGATATATGTGGAAAAAATGATTTTCCACCTACCCCCCAAGGTGAAAAAAAAAGTTTGCCTTTAAGTAAAAAAAATTCGCAATTAAAAAATCAAAAAGCAAACCTAAAAGCGGAGCAAGAAAACACCCCCCCGGTTCCGCCCGCCCCCCCCTCTTCTCGAAACGGAAAAAAAAGATTTGCCAAACCAACCGTTGAGCAAATTACAACATACTGCACCGAGCGCAAAAACGATGTTAGCCCACAAAAGTTTTTCGATTACTACGAGAGCAATGGCTGGCGGGTAGGTAAAAACCCAATGGTTTGCTGGAAAGCAGCCGTGCGAACTTGGGAAAAAAACGAATTGTCGAACCTAAAACAGCATAAAAATGGAAACCATAAGCCAACTAATACCCCAGCAATTGCCGATGGGCAAAAAGATTACGACTGGAACGGCTGGAAGCCCGGACAGCAAAATGTTTAGCGAAATGTTTTTACTCGAAGCCAATATGCTTGTAAAGTTGCATAACCCCGAGCGAATATTCAGCATCGACACGCACAACCGAGAGGTTATCCGTTCGCTTTGCGCCTACTTTACAGGGCAAAAAGCCAACGGGCTAAACCCCAGCAAAGGCATTTTGCTTAGTGGCCCTGTGGGTGTGGGTAAATCGCTATTGCTAAAAGCATTCTCCAACACGCTAAAGCGTTTCAATAGGGCTTACAAGTTTGTTGCTTGCCAAGATGTTGTGCTTGAGTACGAGAATACAGGACAAATAGCCATGTACATGGGCAACGAGGGTGGATATTCGGGCAAACCCGCTAAGGTTTGTTTTGATGAACTAGGCCGCGAAACCATACCCGCACTACACTATGGCAACCGCAGAAACGTAATACAGCACATTTTGGCGTACAGATATAACCAGTGGCAAAACCAAGGGCTTATTACACACGCCACAACCAATGCAAGTCCAAGAGAGCTTGTAACACTGTATGGCGAGCACATTGCCGACCGAATTAGAGAAATGTTTAACCTAATTACCCTGCAAGGCGAAAGCCGAAGGTAACGCCTATTTAGCCTTATATTGAGTTAAAAAGCAGAATGTCAATCACATAGCAAACAACTAAAAGCATAAACCTATGAAAATCAGTAACATTATACTAAAAATTACTCGCAAACTGCTAACATACAGATGTTTGCAAAATGGGTTAAAATACATCATTACCGAGCTGTACCGGGGTATTGCCCTTGGCGATTTAACTGTAAAGAGCGAAGTTGTGAGGGTTAAGAAGGGCAAAGCCCGATATAGGCTGGTTTTCCTGAGTACCGACCGGTTAAGGCTTCGCCTCAATATTGGCCGGCATTACAACCCGTACACCGCCAGTTTCGATAGTTTTACGCCCACCGACCCGAAGATTAGAGCGTAATGAGAGCCCAAAACAAGCGCACAGTCATGAAATTTGGGCAAAATGCCCCCTGTGCAGCCACACTTTCGATGCCCGGCTACACGGCTTCAACTGCCCAAATTGCGGTAATACGGTATTTTTTGCTAATCACACAAACAAAACTAAGCAATGGAGCAACACAAAAAGGATAGAATTAAGTTGAAAATTAAGGCTTTGCTTTCCAAAACAACAGAGAATGGAGCAACCGAAGCCGAAGCCATGGCAGCCTTAGCCAAGGCAAACGAGCTTATGCTGCAATACTACATCGACGAGAATGACCTAAAAGACCCATTTATAGGCGAAAAGTGCGATTTTCAGAGGGTAAAACGCATTAAATCGGCCTACGACATTAACCTCTTTCTTGGCGAGTTAGGCCGTCTTTTCGATTGTTTTCACTTCTACAACAAGCATTACGTAACCTTTTTTGGTTTTGAGGATGATGCCAAGCTTTGCGCCTTCCTGTATGAGCTAATCGCAAAAGCAGCCCTGTTCGAAGCCGAGATTTACAAAAAAACGAGCGAGTACAAGCAACTTGCTAGGCGTTATCACGGCAAAACCTTAGTAGCTTCGTTCGTTAAGGGATTTACCTACCGGGTTGGGCTAAAAATTAGAGAGCTGTACGAGAACCGAAAAAGCACAATACCGCAGGGTATGGGCTTGGTGCTGGCAAGTAAAATTAACAGGGTTGAGAGCGAGTTTAAAGCCCAGCAGATAAAAACTTCAAAGGTCGGGGCTAATCTTAGGGTTGAGCGTTCAGCGTTTGAAACTGGCCAGCAAAAGGGGCAAGAATTTCAAATTACCCAAGGTATCGAGAGCCAAAGGCAAAGCAACCAGTTTGCATTGTCGTTTTAATGTTATAAACAGCAAGTTATGACAAAAACAAGCAAATTTTCAGAGCTTAAAAAAGGCGATTACTTCCGATTTGAAGGAAAGCGAAAGGTTTACTTTTTTGATGGTGGTGGAAAAGTAAGAGGGTACAAATACACCGCTTTCGATGATATTAACAACACCCTAATAACCAAAACGGATAGGGTTGTAGAGGTTGGATTCAATTTTTAAACTCCAAAAAATAATAGCAATGAAAACAAAACTCTTAGCATTATGCCTTTTGGCAATTACCCTAGCATCATGCACAGCCTACAAAACGGCTGTAACGCAAAAAATAGACAACGGTGTACTAAAAACCACAGCCCTCTACAAGGGGCAAGTGATATTCTACAAGTGGGATAGAATTTACCTACAAACCCCCGACAGCCTAAAGTACAACCGCCACACCGAGGCGCAAAGCTACATAGAGAAATTTACCCGTATTGATTCACTAAAATAACGCTAAAGCAATGGACTACAACATTATCAAGGCTTTAGCAAAAGAAAGGGCAGTCCCCCTAAAAGAAATTTGCTCTAAAGTTGGTATGTCAGAAGTAGGCTTATACCGCTCTTTCATCAACAATACCCTTAAAGTTGATATATTGGAAAAAATAGCCAACGTGTTGGGTGTTTCACCTTGTTACTTCTTTGGCAGCGAGCCAACCCCACAGCAACCAGCAGCCAAAGCAACGCAGGTTGTAGAGGTTTCGGCCAGCGATAAAGACCAGGGAACTGAATACCTCCGAATGGCACTGTGTAGCGTTCAAATTGGCGTTAACTACTGCCAAGCCGATTTAATTAAGCGAACCCTTGCCGTGCTAAACCAAAAGCAGGGCAAGTTTTCAGTAACCGATTCCGTACAAATAATGCACCAGTGGCAAGCCCATTGGGATAATTACTTTAACCAAAAACAACATATATTTCGGAATTAGAATAGCACTCCGTTCATCTTTCTAAATGGTGCATAACGGTTTCGGGCTTTGCGTTCGTTGGGGATTTCCAGCACTAAAGCTCATTTGAAAAACAAAATTTGATGATATGACAGAACTTGATTTAAAATACCACAGCCCCAATGACGCAAAACCCGTGTTATCGGCTGCTGCGGTTAAGTTATCGAAAGCCAAAATTCGAGCAATAGTGTTTGATAAGTGCGGGGGGAAGTGTGCTTATTGTGGAGTTGATTTAGTAAAAGGATGGAATGTTGACCATATTAAACCGCAAATCTTTGGAGGTACAAACGATTTAGATAACCTAAACCCAAGTTGCAAGGATTGCAATAATTACAAATGCCATACGGATTTAGAAGGTTATAGAAAACAACTCCACAAAATGCTGAATGAGAAACTTGAATACTTATTTAAAAGCAAAACTAAAATGCAAGTAGCAATGAATATGGGTTCGATTAAGCACACTTTATGGGATGGGAAATTTCATTTTGAACGTGTCGGTAGCAGTTGCCGATAACTCCAAGATGTGTAGCGTTTGCGCCCTTTGCAAATGCTATGCATCGGCTGTTATAGAGCCGTTTTGGGCGTTTTTTGCACAATATGGCGTTTTGCGTTTTTAAATTTTCTTAAAGTGCAGTGTATTAAGTAAATAAACCCCGTGGCAAGTTGCCAAAAAAAACTACGCTCCTGTTGCTGCAGGGGCGTTTTTTTTGTTCTAGGCACGCATTGCGCCATGTTTTAGGTAATCTAGTTTTTGTGGCTCGCCTAGTTCCTCGTAAATATACTCAAGCTGCTTAGGGCTTAACCTCTCCCTTGTGTTGATATTCAAGGCTTTAAGGCGTTTTGATAGGGTTTGCCTAGAAATACCATAGAGCGATGCTAGCTCGTTTTTAGTTATCATACACATATCTCCGAAGTATTAAGGGTTTATACCCAACAAAGATACAAGATTCAACCTCTTTTCTCGAATAATTAACGTAAAGAAACGTACTGTTTTGTTGAGTTTTGTTAAGCCTTGTTGAGACTTGTTAAGGTTAGTTTGTTTTTGGTAAACCCCCATTTTTTACTCCCATACTTTTGCCTCTCAAGTTTGTTGCCCAAAATCCAAATTTAATTATGACCAAAACTAGAGCCATGAAGCGATAAATGAAACAATCAAGCTACATATCAATAGCCTTTGTGTTTGCCCTCGTTGCAGGGCTTTTCGTGTATCTACGCACGAATACTAAGAAGCTATTTAAAATGGCAGAATTTAAGGTAAAGGGGTTGAAGGTGGGTAAGGTAAATGGCCTTACCATTCCGGTAGATGTCGATATAGAGATATTTAACCCTTCCGATTTTGCCGTTCCGGTAAAAAACTACAAGGTGGAAATTTACAGGCGTGAGGGCAACAACCCCGAGCTGCTGTCAAGTTCCAACGTGGCCAGCGTTAATGTGCCGGCCAACGGCTCTGTGCTTAACAAGATAACCTTTAACCTGAGCATTTTGCAGGTGCTTAAAACGGCAGCAAGCGCAATTAGCTGGGATTGGCAAAAGATAGCCAACGATGTGCAGGGCGAACTTGCCAAGAAGGTGCTCATAAAGGTTTATGCTGATGTTTATAACCAGTTTGTTGAAAGGGAGATATCACTATAATGAGTAGCACTTTCCCTATACGTATGCTTAACGGTGTTGGTGTTGGTGTTGTGGCCAGCAAGAAGCGCAATATCGACCTATCTAACCGTTTCGATTCCTACTTCCCAAAACCCGATTACTCCGACCCCTTGCTTATTGCCGATGGTAGCAACGAAATGACCATTGACAAGTTTATACCCAAAATGGTTCGTGAGTTTTTGGCAGATACTGAAAAGATTGCCGAGTACCTAAAGCAAGATAACATTGAGAAAACGTGCCGGGCAATTTTCGATTTTGTGTATAATAATATCCAGTACACACCCGATAGCCCCCACGAGGAGCAGATAAGGCGACCAGCCCGAACATGGGCCGACCGCAAAGCGGGTGTCGATTGCGACTGCTACTCAACATTTATAAGCTCAATACTATACAACCTCCGCATACCGCACTACTTGCGCATGGCTGCATACAACCCCACAAGGGGTTTTCAGCATATCTATGTAATTGTGCCTAAAGACAATAACAACCTTAAAGGGAGTTATTGGACAATTGACCCTGTGCTAGACCGATTTAATGAAGAGAAACGCCCAATGGTTAAGGTGCATGATAAGCTTATGAAGCCCATTGGTGCATTAAGCGTTGGGGTTAATGGTTTTCCTATTCGCATGCTTAATGGCGGGTTAGACTTGCGCTCGCCATTGGTTTATGGCGAGGTGCTTTATAACCCCTCACTGGGTACTTGGGGATTACAAGGTATAGATGGCGGAATTTACATTGAGGGCGATTACAACCGCCGATACGTTGAACCCCTTGAAGGTATGGGTATGGGCTTGGGCTGGTTGTCAACAGCTCTAAATGTTGGTAAGGGATTGTTTAAAGGTGCAAAAAAGGTGGTTGGCAACATCAAGGACAGAAGAGCTGCCAAAAAGGCTGTGAAAGCCGAAAACCCCGAACTATCCAACAAGGAGGCTAAGGCGCTTATTGCTGAACGAAAGGCGTTTGCACAGGAACAGGCGAACGAGAGCCAACAGCTAATGAACCGTATGCAGCAGTCAACCGATGATGCTTTACTAGCCGAGTTTGCTGGTGCGCAAGCCGATATTGACACTAAGCTCAAAACGGTGAACAACTCCACCATACAAAGCCTAATGCAGCTCAAGAAGGGGCTAGAATCCAAAACCGATGCTGCCAACAAGGCCACAATTCTTTCGCTTCAAACCCTCGACAAGAACACCAAATCAGCCATTAGCGATGTGGTGAGCGAGTACGGCAAGGGGCTAAAGGATATGATTGACCAAGGCGCAAGCCTAAAGGATATTGTGGAAAAATCCAAAGAGATTGGCCAAGCTGCGCTGATGAATACGGCAACGCTCAACAAGAAGGACGAAGAGCGAACCAAGGAGCTTATTACCACGGTTGAAAATACGGCTATGCAGCAACAGCAAGCCATTACCAAGGCCAACAACAGCCAAAAGTACGTGCTTATTTCGGTAGGTGCATTGGCCGTTGTGGTGCTAATATTCATGCTAAAAGGCAACAAACAACCAAATATCAATTAACAACTTTTAAACCTTTAGAACACAGATGAGGAAACAACTAAATGGAAACTAACAAACTAGGAAATCAAGCCGTTATGCTAGGCTCGATTGTTGGCGGTAACGTGCTTGGCGCAATTGCCTCAAACAAAGTTAAGGCATTAAACGGAAACCTTGGGCGTGTAGCACTGCTTGTAGTCGGCTTGCTACTGGCTGCTAAGTCAAAGTCCGATATTCTCAAGGGCGCAAGCATTGGCGTTGCGCTTAGTGGGGTTAGCGGTTTTGTACAGCAATTTATCAAAGGCGTTGCTGGATTCGATGGCATTGAAGGCCTTATGGGCGTTGATGGCAATTACGGTGTTGGCGACATTATACAAGGCCCCGATGGTATGATGTACATGGTGAATGGCCTTGGCGAGCTTGAAGTGCTTGACAACGATGAGTATTACCTAGAGGGTGATGGCGAAGAAGAGTATTACCTAGAGGGTGTAGACGAAGTACAAGCCTTAGCCTCTGTTGCTGATGATGTGGCAGTATTCGCATAGTTAAAATAGTAGAAAACAATTTTTTTTCAGATAAGGAGAAAACAAAAAATGGCACGTAAAACCACAAACGATTTTATTCCAGTTCTTAGGGATGTTTACTTCAAAGGTGAATACGCCCCCCAAAGCCACTACCTAGCCGAGCTAAACCTTTTGCAAACCAAAAGGCTATCAGGCCTAGGAGGCGAACAAATGCTTAACGATGCTAACACCAAGAAGCTGATTGGTATTAGCGACTTCACCGGAACGCAGGTGCCTAGCGATGCGCAGGGTATCATCAATGCCCTTACCGTGGAGTATGGCCAGCATGCTACCGAAAGCAACGCGGCACTGATTGATTACAGCTCGTTAAAAGCATCTTTCCCAGCGTGGTTGCTTAACTCCGAGCTTGTGCTAAAGAGCAAGTCGGTAGAGCAGTTCCGTATTAGGGTTAGCGAGCTTGTAACCAACGAGAAGCCCCAAGTGGTTGTTTCCGAGTGGAACAAGCAGCTTGAGCGAGCTCTTAAGGTAACCAGCAATCAGGATTTGCAACTCTTCCTTTCAACCCCCGATGGTGCAGCGTTGGAAAGCGGTCTTAACCACTTTATCCGTGTAAATCTTTACGGAATTAAGTTTGCTCCAAGAAGCATTTAGCCATAAACAAACAACAAACAACCAAAGCCCTAGATTGTAGGGCTTTGGTTTAATTTAAAGCAGAACAAGCCATGAAATATCATCAAACACAATCGAGAAACGAGAAGCTAACAGTACCCGCTAGGATTGGCTCTCAAGTTAGCCGCGGTCAGCTCAACATTACCATTCCGGGCAACAACAACTACAAGCAGCTTGTAGGGGTAATGCTTTTAATATTCGACAGGAACGGCAACAGCTACACGGGTGAGGCCATGGTAAGCATCGCATCAACCAGTGGCATAGTGATACTGCCCGAACAACCCTATGCTTGTATCCGTCCTAGCTTCATGGAGAAACCTGCCGACCGAATTATACCTATTGAGAACATCGCGGGGCAAGGCCATGATTTTCGTTTCAGCGCAACCATTCCTAACAACAGCGATGAGCAGAGCACTTTTGATGTTACGGCAATTTGCTACTTCACTAATAAGTAAAATTTGTAAAGCCAAGCAAGCGATGATAACTATACCCGACAAGAAAATTTGCCTTAGGGCTATGCAGGTAACTTCCGAAGAGCAGCTGCTACAGCTTGAGAACATCATGGAGCTAACCGTAAAGAACTACGGAACGGATGTTATCCTTGATGTTAACAGCATTGAGATACCAATAAGCAGAGGTGAAGAGGTTGCGTTACCATCAGGTGCCGGCAGGGTGTACGGCAAAACGGAGGTTAAGCTTAAGAAAGTTGAAAAGCAGCAAATTGAAAGGCTAGAGTACAAGCACCTTGAGGTTAATGGTGGCCAGTGGACTACTGATTTTGCTCCATTCGAGGAATACAGAAATACACTGGTAGCACAGAGAGAAGCTAAGGAAACGGAACTCTTTGAGTTAACAAAGCAGCTTGAAAGCTACACAAGCAGTAACTACTTTGTAAACAAGCAACATACGGGTTGTTACAATAGCAATGGCTGGTCAAATCCATATTCTATATGGACAGAAATGAACAAAAGATTTTCGTATTTAGGCGTTACGTTCAATTTATCAACCCTAATCCCCAATGTACCAATTAGTAGAAATGAATTTGAGGTATGGTTTGGGGATTTGACATGGGATAAGCTTATAGCCATTTATCCTCACATTATTGAGGGGGGGGCAATTCATACAGACCTAGTCACAAAGCATGCTCTAGCCACTTTTGAACAGGTTACTCATAACGCTATTGCGTATATAGTTTCAAAAGTGTCAGAGATTAAACCCCTTGTTGATGGGCTTAATACTCAGATACAAACGCTTAGGCAAGAGATACAATCCATTAGTAATGCCATAACCTCCTTTAATAAGGATACGCAAGTAGAGACAAAGTATTATGACCTTGTTCACACTCCAAGTGGGGTTGTGGAGGAAGAGATAAGCAAAGAGGACTACTACGCCTCAAAATCAGTTAACATAAAGTTGCTTTACACCATTGAGGAGTAGCCATGGCATTTGGTGTAAACAGCAAGCTCAGCGCAAACGCACCCATTAAAATTGATGCGGTGGTTAATGGCAAGCATTACAGCAGTGAGGCTATTACCCTAATTGCCCCCGACACAATCCAAGGCTATGTTAGTAATGCTAGGTTGCTAAACATTTACATCAATGGTTTTTTGGCCAACGATGCATTTACCATTAGCCCCACCTCAAGCCGTGTTAACTTCAATTACACAGGCGATACAACCAAATTTAGTAAACCAATTGTAATCAGATTGGAGATTGAGAAATAATGAATAGTCTAGGAATAGCAAGGGTTATTCGCACTAAAGGCGACCCAGCACAACAACAAGATAGACCCAAAAAAACCATGGCAAGGGCAAAGCAACCCAAGGCGGTAAATAGAATGGGTAAGCGAACAGGGAGACAGCAGGTAAACAAGCCAAGCATACCCCCTATCACAATCAACATTCACAATAACCTACCTGCAGCATCGGTAGCACCAACAAGCCCAATGCGTAAACGTAAGCCTGTTGTGAAGAGAACAGCCCCCACAAGGGTTGTGGCCAGTAAGCCCACTGTTCGTAAGCCCGTTGTAAAGAGAACAGCCCCCGCGAGGGTGGTGGCCAGCAAGCCCACTGTTCGCAAACCCGTTGTAAAGAGAACAGCCCCCACAAGGGTTGTGGCCAGCAAGCCTGTTGTGAAGAAAGCAGCCCCCAAAAGGGTTGTGGCCAAAAAGCCAACAGCAAAAAAGGTTGTACGAAAAGTAGCTAGAACAGCCCTAAAGCCACTCTCCTTAATTGCCAAGGGTGGTAGCGCAATTGCCAAGGGCATTAAGAGGCGAAAAGCCAAAAAAGTGGCCAAGAAAAACATTGCGAACATCAAGAAGAGCATGGCTAAAAAGGTGGTTGCAAAAAATGCAGCGGTTCGCAAGCCTGTTGTGAAGAAAGCAGCCCCCAAAAAGGTTGTGAAAAGAAAGCCCCTGCTAAAGAGAATAGTAAAGAAACGCTAAAACAATAGTTATGAACCTTAAAGATGTTTTACAGGTACTAAAAACCTACCCAACGGTTGATATCGAAACCAAGGACAAGCTTATACGCAGGAACATTAGCACTAGCGAACTTACCGAAGCGTTGTTGCGCTCCTACGTTTCCATCTACTCAATTATTACCATCATTCCTAAAAAGATGACTGGCAATGCACCCATGAAGGTAACTGACGAGGCAATTACGATAAGTCACAAAGACCTTGAAGGCGAAAATGGTTTGAGCGGAATTGAAGCAGGATTGGGCGTAAGCAGCAGAAGCAGCAGCCCCGAAAGCGAACTGTACAAAATAATGTACGAGAACGCCAAGGAGGAGGCCCGTGAGTACAAGCGTAAGTACGAGGATGCTTTAAACGACAAGCACAAGGCAGAGATTGAGCTTGCTGGAAGCAAAAGCAGTGGATTGGGCGAGATAGCACAGGGTTTGGCAGGTTTTGCCCCAATGCTACTTGGTGCAGGCACAAGTTCACCCGCACCACTAGGCGAAGCACAACCCCATTCACAATCGCAAGCCCAAGTGGCCAAAAAGGCCGATGTTCGTTTACAGGCCATTGTTAAGCACTACTCAACCCTTCCGGAAGATGAGAAAGAGGCGGTTTACAACTTGCTTGTAAAAGTATTCTCCGATATGGAGAAGATTGGCGAAATAGTATCATTGTTGGACTAGTAAATCATATGTAACATGAAAGTTTTTGAAGTAAAAGTTAAGGTTCAAGCACCTGACATAATGAAGGCATCGCTTATGGGTGAGGGTATTCAGAATGTGCTTGCAGAAATAGGCACAGACAACCAGCAGTTTTTAATTGACCTTGCCGACAAGCAGGTAACTAAGAGCTATGCCGGGCAAATTATTAAGGCTATTAATAACCCTATGATTAAAAAGCTATTTGGAGTGTAAACTATGTTACCATTTATGGCAGCAGGTATGGCGGCAAACATGAATTGGGGCAAGGTGGCAAAGTGGGGAGGGTTAATCCTTGTTGTTACCGTTGCGTTTTTTGTTGTCCGCAAGCAGATAAAGAAGTTTCAGGAAAAGAAGCACACCCAAAACACAAATAACGTAACTGGCGAAACGGGAACGGCCAATATCCTTGCCGATAGGGCAAGAACCGCCATGAAGGGTTGGGGTACTAACGAGAAAGCCCTTTATGATATAGCCAACGTAATTGCTAGGGGCGAAACAACATTTGAGAAAGTAGCAACTGCTTTCTACGCTAAGTTTGGGCGCAACCTTGCTGACGATATCCGAAGCGAGCTTACCTCATCAGAACTCAAAAAGTTTTACGGCATAATGGGCAAGCCAGTTGAAGGATTACTGGGGCTTGGTAGTGCCGCATTTTTATACTAACAACTCTTTATTATGATAACATTAGAAACCTTTAAGCAAGACATTTTACTACTAACGCTCAAGCATGAGGGCGGATATGTAAACGACCCCGCTGACAGGGGGGGTGAAACCTACCGAGGGATTTCTCGCAGGGCCAACCCCGACTGGAAAGGATGGGATTTGCTCCAAAAGCACCTACCCCTTAAGCGTGGCGATATTGTGAATGACCGTGAGTTATGCTTGGCTGTGGCCGAGGCTTACTGGCAAAAATACTTTGAGGGCAACGGATTCAACCGTATTAAGAGCCGTTTGGTTGCGCTGCAACTGTTCGATTTTGCCGTACACGGCGGTTACTCAAAAACCAAGCTGCAAACCCTGCTAAACCATAAGTTTGAGGGAATGCTAAAGGTAGATGGCATTATAGGCACAAAAACCATAGCGGCTATTAATGCTTGTGAACCTAATGCATTGTCAAAGGCCATTATTGCTTGGCGCAAGGGGCATTTGCAGGGCATAATTGAGCGTGACCCAACCCAAGCACGTTTTGAGCGTGGATGGAACAATAGGCTTGCTTACTTAGCAAGGGTAAAGGAGTAGCAATAAATGATTACCAAAGCGGTTTTTTTCTCACACATAGTTAACGATACGCTAAAGCATGAGGGAGGCTATGCTAATCACCCTGCCGACAAGGGAGGTGAAACCTATCGAGGCATTACCCGCAAGCACAACTCGGAGTGGGCGGGCTGGAAGTACATTGACGAGGTGAAGCGCACTGGTAAGGGCTTGGATGGATTATTGGATTGGGCAAAGGGTAAGGTTAGCAACGCAAAAACCAGCGTAACGAGTGCTTACGATAGCGTTTTTTCGTCCAACAAGGAGAAGTACACTATACCCCCTAACACCCTGTTTCCTGACCTTGAGAGTAGCGTAAAGGATTTGTACTACAACAAGTATTTTGTTGCGAACCAGTTCGATAGAATAAGTAATGTTGAGATAGCTCAAATTCTATTTGATTTTGCTGTGCATGGCGGATATTCACACCTTGGATTGCAGAAGCTAATCAACAAATACTTTCCGGGGCATGGCAAAAATGGTGGCAATGTGGCTGAGGACAATAAGATAGGTTCAGAGACAATAGGCGCGGTGAATGCCATTGGTGCTGCTTTAAAACCTTACCTATTGCAATGGCGACAGGGACACTTACAGCAAATTGTTGAGCGCGACCCAACCCAAAAGGTTTTTGAGGAGGGATGGAAAAAACGCTTAGCTTCATTCGGCCCTATCGAATTTGCCACAAGAAACAAAACATACATTTTTATAGGGTTAGGCCTTGTGGTGGTGGCTATTTTTGCCTACATCTACTTTACCAAAAGCAAGCAGCCAAAAGCAAGCAACCAACAACCAAGCGCAGACCCCAATTTACAGCAAGAGGAGCAAGTAAATGTTTAGCAGAATTTTAACCAATCTGTTTAGCAAGCACAAAACCAAGATACTTATAATCCTTGGCCTTACTGCTGCCATTGTAGTAATTGCAGCAGTTGCCAAAAGTAAAAAGGCGGTACCACAAAACGCAGAAACCAAAACGGAGGCGAACAATGAGTAAAATAAAAGAGATACTAGGCGTTAGCCTAGATAAAACGCTAAACAGCGTAAAAAGCGTTATAACAACCTTTGTGGCCGATAAGGGCTTACAGCAGCAGCTAAATGCCGAGATTGACCGCCAAGCGCACGAAATTAGGCTTAAACAGCTCGATGTGGTTGAAAAGGCGATGCAAGCCGAGGTGGCCGACCGTGCCAACGCAAGGGATATGTACCGCGACACGACCAAAAGCGATGATGTATTCATTCGCCGATTCCCAATGTTTTTAGCCTTTGGGGCATTATTTCTTTCGGCCACCATGCTAATCGCCATGCTATTTGTGCAAGTTCCCGATACCAACAGAGATATTATAAACATTTCGCTGGGTACGCTGCTTGGCGGTTCGCTGGGTGCGGTATTTAATTTCTTTTTCGGAAGCAGTTACGATGATAAGCATAAAAAATAACACTAACCAAAACTAAAGAGGGACTAACCATGTTAAATCGACTCGACAATTTTCTTCAAAGCATTGAGGGTAAGAAAAAAACAACCCGCAAGCGCAAATCAACAGCCAAAAAAACAACCACTAAGCGTAAGCGTACCCTTGGCGGTACGGCCACAGCCAAACGGAAAACCCCAGCTCGCAAGCGCACAACCAGCGCAAGCAACAAGGGTGCAGCCAAGCTAAAGGCAATCACAGCGAAAGCCAAACAAATTCGCAAGGCGCACCCCGGCAAGAAGTGGACAACCTGCATTAGCGAGGCCAGCAAGCAAGTTTAAGAAAGGAGCGAACCATGCAGGGCATACTAAATGCTGCCGACAACTTTTTTAGAGACCTCGAGGGCAAAAAAGTTACAAAGGCTGCAAAGGACAAAAGCAATAATGCGTTTCGCAAAGATATGGGCAGCCTTGGGGTTGCCCTTATTACATCTATTGTAACCACACTATTTATTCGCAAACTATTTGACAAGTAAATAAATGCAATCACTTTTAACCTACATTGATGGTTTACTGTGCGAACTTGAGGGCAAAGATGCAAAAGCTTTAAGTGGTGTTAACCTTACGCACGGCTCGCTTTTCAGCGGTGCCGGAGGCTTCGAGTTGGGCGCACACAAAGCGGGTATTCAAACGCTATGGAGTTGCGAAATTGAACCCGACTGCAGGGGTTTGCTAAAAAATTATTTCCCTCAAACAAAGCAGTACAGCAACATAGTTTCAATGAACAACCCCGCTTATGTTGATATTATTAGCGGTGGTTTTCCTTGTCAAGATATTTCAATAGCCAACAACAGGAATAATGACACAAAAACAAAAGGAATTAAGGGCGAAAGGAGTGGCTTATGGTGCGAAATGTACCGCATCATCTCGCAAGTCAAGCCAAAGTACGTTATCATCGAAAACAGCCCATTGCTCACCAAAAGAGGGCTCGAGTATGTTATACAAGACCTTTCCAAAATCGGGTATTGCATTGAATGGCAAACCCTATCAGCGCGAATGTTTGGATACCCACACATTAGGCGAAGATTTTATGCTATTGCCTACCCCAAGCCGAGCGGATGCGCAGGTAGTTATGAAGTCTTTGCAGAGCTTCAAAAAATATTACCAAAGGAAGCACCAAGACAAAATATTTTACCAGGGAATTTTGAACGGTTTAACGCCAGCTCAAATTTCAACCGTGTACGAATTAATAATGAGTTTTCCGAAAAATTGGACGAAAGGCACCGCCGAACTATCGAAATGATGGGCAATGCAGCAATGCCAGTTATAACAGAGTATTTATTCAACGCCATTAATAACCACAACGAAAGGGTAAGCAAATGCTAAGTATATTAAAATCAATAGATAATTTCTTTTGCGAAATTGAGGGTAAAGCAAAGCGAACAACCCTAAACGGCTCAAATAGCCAGCCAAAAGCCAACAATCAACGGCCAAAAGCTAAGCACCAACAACCAGCAGCCAAAACCAGCAAGCCAAGGGTAAATAGCCAAAAACAAACCCTTGGTTCAATACTATACAATCTGTTTGTAAGTAAAGAATATAAAGACCAAGGACTTGACGGCTGGCGAGAGGATAAGGAAAAGTTTAAGGTTGACCTAATTAACGATATAAAAACATTCCTGTTTACCAAGTGGGAAAAACCTTGGAAAGCAGGGTTAATTTTCGACGAAAACGGCAAATTACTATCCGGGTTTCGCAACATGTCGGGCAGGGTCTACAAAAACGAGAGTAACGTTATGTCGCTTTCTCGCAAAAGTGGCGATTCTCCCTTTTTCATTACCCTTTCAAAGCTCAACAAGATGGGCGGAAAAATACTTGATAAACTAAAGGCCGTTTGGGTTATTAGTTACATACCAATCTATAAAGACGTTAAGCTTAGCGGAGAAGAGGACAAAGGGCGAAGCCCTGATTTTATGCTTCCAAAATTTCACCAGGTAATTAATGTTGATTTTGTTGAAGGCATTGAAAAACCCGCGTATAAAACCGTTGAGTTTAAAAAATTGGAGCTAAACGAGTATGTTGAAGCATTTGTAAATGAACTAAAACGCTTAAAGCGATTACCCAAATTGCACTACGACCAAAGTGATAAATGTTTTTACAAGCATAAGTTAATAGGCTGGGGCGATGATAGCATACACCTAGTGCCAATCAACAACTTTAAGAATATAAACGGCTACTACTCTGTGCTTTTCCACGAAATTACCCACAGCACCATGAATCCTAAAAGGTGCGGCCGAGGAAAGCACAAAAACGCCAAACTTGACTATGCCAATGAAGAACTTGTAGCCGAAATGGGCGCAATGATAATTTGTGAAGAGTTGGGTTTGAAATACCAACGCCAAAACTCGTTAACCTACCTAAATGGCTGGTTGAAACAAGCCAAAGGTAGTGATATTGATAGCGCACTTATTGAAGCCTACGCCTATGCTTGCGATGCAGCAGAATACTTGCTTGATGGCATAGATTTAACCAAACTTGTACCTAAAACGCTTGCTAAAAGGGCAGAGGAACAGGACGGTGAGGAAACAGAAACAGAGGTTGAAAACGTTAAAAAGACCGAACCCGAACCTCAAAGCATTCTGCCCCGAACCAGTCCCGATGAGTTAAGCTACGAACTGGCACGAAGGGCGCACATGGGTACCTCATTTAGCCCTGAAAAAAGGGCAAAAAGTCACCAAGAGAGTTATGCTAATGAGCTGAATAAATACGCAGAGCAGTTTGAAGCATTAATAAAAAGCGATGAACAAAAAGGCATTGCAATTGAGGAGTTTGAACGCTTTAAAAAGGGTTACACAGATAAATACAACGCTTGGCTAAGAGCAAAAAGCAATTGCCTTTCTTCAATGATAACAGGGCCGTCAAAATTTCCTACCCGCAAAGCCGAAAAAGCCAACCAAACCGAAAACAACAGGCTAAACGAGTTTTTGGAGTGGGAGAAAAAAGCAGTTAAAGCCGTTGAAGCGAGAATAAAAGGCAAAACCCCTCAAGATATTGTTGATACTGAAAGGTGGGAAAAACTTAAAAGAGAAGTTATTGAGCGCCTTGCCACGATTGTTGAAATTGAACAGGGCAAAGCCCCGTACAGCAAACCCCTTATTGTTGCAGCCTTAAAACGATATATTATGGCTGCATACAAAGCAAGGTACTTTTCTGATTTTAATAAAGCCCTTGAGCTTGTTAAAGAGGCGCAAGAAAAGTTCAAAATGACTGTTTTTGCACCCAATAACCCAATTTGGAAGCTTCAACCCATTGCCGAGGCCGAACCCGAAAACAAAGAACCTGAAACCATTTACAAAGCCGAGGGTTGCGAGGTGGTTAATAATTACCAAGCCCAACGGGTGCAAATGGCTTTTAATGGCAAGCCAGCAGCCGAGGTAATTGCTATGCTAAAGAAAAGAGCCTTTAAATGGTCACCCAGTCAAAAGGTATGGCAACGCCAAAATACAACCAATGGCATTAATGCAGCGTTAGCCATTGCAAAAATGTTTTTTTCAAGCAACGAACCAACCCCGGAATCCGACAAACCAACAACCAAACCTAAACAACAAACCCTAACCAACCCTATCGACATCTTTATACACAAGGCGGGTAGCTCTTTTAGGGGCATACCCGCAGCCGAGATTAAAGCCCTGTTGGGTGCGTTGGAACGGTTAAAAAAAACCGATGATTGGGATAAATTTAAAGAGGATGGCATTATGGATTTACTGGAGTTTACCGAGAGCGAAGAGCAAACCCTAGGAATACCCGAAAACTACGATAGCAAAAAACAGCCTAAAACCAGCCTTTTAACCACCCGGAATTACTTTGGCGATTTAAAACTATCGGAAGTTGGTGAAGCCATTTTTGCTGCATATGAAAAATTTGCGAGCAAAAAAGCCAACCTAACACCAGTTAACACGGGACAATTAATGTTATTTGGGACTGGCGATGTAAATGAGCAATTTAACACGGAACTCGATTTGTTAATACAAGGTAAATTGCCTAAAAACCATGTTTTCTACATAGGTGATATGAGCGACATTTTAAACGCTTTGAGCATTAAAATATTGCCTATTGAAATGCAAGCAAACAGGCTTTACAAGAAGGCTAATCAAAAAAATCATTTATTTGAACTAAGCCTATTAAAGAATTTGCCTGAAAAGCTTAATAATCCAGTAATGGTATTTAAAAGCAAAACTGTTAAAGGCTCTTTGGTTGTGCTTATAGAGTTAACCTCTAATGATAACAACTTTGTGGTTGCTATTGAAATCGGCAAACTAATCACTAAATGGAGCAAAGGGGATGTAAGAATAAATGACGTTAGAAGCATTTACCCTAAAGATACTATTTCCGATGTTTTGAATTGGATTGAAAAAGACGGCCTTTTATTGTGGGTAAACAAGAAAAAAGCCCTTGATTTGCTGGTTAGATGGCGTTCTAATTACGCCAAGGCTACGCAACAAATAAAGGGCTGTACAAATATAATTCAAAACTTCAACAATCCAACACCAACACCCAACAATTTAAACGGTGAAAACAATAATTTGTTTGGTTTGCAGCCTATTTCTTCTACCAAAAAAGGTAAAACCTATCGCATAAAAGGCGATTTAGGGCAATTCCTTGGCGAGTACGACCGAAACAACTACACCATAGTTCTACGTGGTGACAAAGGAGCTGGTAAGAGCCGTTTGCTTTACCAGCTAATTAATGCTTTTGCTGGAAAGCAACTTAGAGTTGCTTTCCTCTCGCTAGAGATGGCTAACAATAGCAGCATAACACAGCGCTACAAAAGCGAGTACATCACTAATGCCAACCTAAAGCGCATTGATATTACCGACCAAGCACCAACCTATGACGATTTAAACGCCATTTGCAAGGGTTACGATGTTGTGGCCATAGATAGCTGGACAAAATTAAAGGGCATTACCCAGCAAGATTTTGACCGACTGCAAAAGGAAAACCCCAGCACTATAATTATCTGCATTTTCCAAAGCACAACGGGCAAAATTACCCGAGGGGGCAATATGCCCGAGTACGATGCTGGCACGGTTATACAGGTAAATAAGGGTGGGCTTGCCGAGTGCGAAAAGAATCGCTATGCCCCAACCGATAAGATATATAATGTATTCACCAAATCATTAGAGCCAACTGAGGAACCCGAAAATGTTTAAAACCATTTTACCCTACTTAATCCCCACAGCAACTGCCTTTATAAGTTGGGTATTTGCCTTTTTTTACTACCGCAAAGAGCGTAAAAACGATTTATCGGCTAAACTTTTTGAGCAGCTCGACGAGCTTAGCAACAAGTACATCGAGCTAAATGACAAGTATGTTAAGTTGCACCTGCAAATGTGTAAACTACAAAAAGAGAATAACGAACTTAAGGCGGCCATTAAAGTAATTAAACCCGAAATAAAAGAGCTAAAGGAGAATAGCAATGGCTAAATATACCGAAATACCCCTAAGCCTAAAGGTTGTGGAGAAAGAGCCACTTGATGCGAAGGAGAAAGTACAAACACTTGCAGAGGCACAACGGAATGCATACAATGGTTATCAGTGTTTTGTTACCGAACTAAACCACAGGATAGAGTTTGTAGAACTAAACGGAGAATTAGTATATAGAACTATTGGAGGCTACACGCACCCCGAAACGCACCCTGCCAGCATTATTGAACAGGATGCAAACCACCGCTTTATTACCGATACCGAGCGAACCAAGCTGCAAGGGTTAGAAAACTATCAGCACCCCGAAACGCACCCCGCCAGCATAATTGAACAGGATGCTAGCCACCGTTTTGCTACCGATGCCGAGAAAGCGAGTTGGAATGACAAGTATTCACGAAATGAGGTTGATAATAAGTTTACGGCATTCACCGAAGAGATTGACTGGAAAGAGGCGGTTGACACCTTTGACGAGATTTATACAACTTACCCAACCCCCGAACATGGTTGGACTGTTTACGTTCGCAGCGAAAACAAGAAGTACACCTATAACGGTGAGGTTTGGGTAAACACTTCAAGCGGCGAGATACCTCTAGCAACGCATGAGCTCAACGGGCTTCTTAGCGCAACCGACAAGGCGAAGTTGGACACCATTGAGCCAAATGCAAATGACTATCTACACCCCGAAACGCACCCCGCCAGCATGATAGAGGAAAGCAGCACAAGGCGTTTTGTGACTGCCACAGGACTTAGCAGGGTTAACCAACTTACGGTTGATGGATTGGGCTATTTGAATAGTGGTTCAACCATGAGTTATCCGTATTTAGAGGTGAATGTTCGCAAAAGAAATACGATAGGCGTTAAGATTCCTAAGAGTATTGAGATTTACCTCAAGTTTCCTTGGGGGGATGCAGAAGCGATGAGATTCCGTAGATATAGTCCGCACCTTGTTGTGCTTTACAAAAAGCATGTTAGAGGTTTTGTTGCCGACCCCAAAACATATAGGAATAAGGAGAACAGGACGAAATACGCAATAGCCAGCAACAACCAAGATAGGCATAGCCCATCAATAAACCAACTTATTGGCTATGATAATTTTAATTCACACTACCCTTTCTTTAGCGTTACGGTTGATGACTTGTTTGCTCTAAAGGGCAGCAAAAACGACAACTCGGTTTACATTAACCGTTCCGCAAGGTTTGGACGTAGATATAAAGAAATGAGCCTCTCGAACTCTTTAATGACCACAAGGTATTGGAGAGGTGCTTTTGCCATTGCCATATATAGCAACATTGGGGTTAGAACAGTACTGCCAAATATGGTGTATTTTAGGGTAGGGTATCAAATTCGAGATTTAGCACCAAGCGGCAAAACAATAGCAGACTACTTTGTTTTGGAATAAAAAATGGCTATCTTTGTGGCGTTACTATCTTTTAGGCAAAGTCCTTGGGGGTTTCATTAGTCCAGTACATAACGATGTAAGGGCTTCTTCTATTTAGCCCTGTTGCCAAAGTGCGCAGGGCTTTAGATTTTTCTCACACATCTTAATGTGAATTATTTTTATGATACATATATGCTACTATTATATGTATTTATTTGATATGCTGGTGTTTGTATAGTCTTCTCACCCCGACTAATTTAACCAAAGGCTTGCAGCAATGCAGGCCTTTGGTGTTTTATACGGCTGATGCATTGCGGCAAACGGCACACCTGCTTGATGCCTCGTGAGCAAAGGGCTAAGATATCAACACTACAAATTTAAGCATAAGGCGACTTGCCCTCGGGGTCTAGGTTTGGCTTTTCAAATTACGAAACGAGGTGCTTGCATGGGCTGCAAGGGAGCGTCTCGTCTCGTCATTAGAAATGACGATACGAGATCACCCCGACTAATTCACAAAGGCTTGCTGCAATGCAGGCCTTTATGGTGTAACTTCATTACAAACATTGGGCTTGATTCTAATCTGCACTCCGTGTCAAGATAAAGTGTTTCTAACATCTAATTATGAGAATAGGTATGACTGTCACATTATGCAAATTTTGTGATTTTAGCATTTTCAACAGATTATCATCTAGCAAAATATCTATTCGTTTATCTAGAAAAAAAATCATATGCCACATGTAAGTCGCGAAACAAATAGTAAAAAAAGATGTTTAAAAAAATTGAGAAAAAGAATAATTTGCAAACTTGATCCTATGAGAACATTATTCATTCTGCTTGTGCTTAGTGCCATAGCCATTCCGAATTTTGCTCAGCTTAAGTACGAAAGGGAAACCCGCATAAAGAGAGGCGATGTTCCAAAAGATGCGTTAAACTTTATTGACTCGTTGAACTTTGGCTCAAGGATAAAATGGTATAAGGAAATCGGCCTCGAAACCATTGCCTACGAAGCCAAAACTAAATCCGCAGGTAACAGGTATAGTATTAAATTTCTGCAAGATGGATCGCTGGTGGACGTAGAAATTGAGGTTAAGCCCAATGAGTTACCTGATGAAACATACAGCGCCATCACCAAGTATCTTGCCAATAAGCATAATAAGTATTCTATTGAAAAGATTCAGATTCAGTATACTGGTGAACCTTCCATAATTCTAGAGTTCCTGCAAGGCAAAAGGTCTGATTCCGATCTTAAAAAAAACTATGAAATTGTAATATCTAGCAAGGTGGACCGAACCTACACGATGCTCGAATACTTATTCTCCAGCAAAGGGGAGTTTATCCATGAACTACAGATAGTCCTTAACAGAACAGAAAACATTGTATACTAATTATGAGGCGATATAGTTTACTCCTACTAACAGTACTAGTATTTTCCCTAAATAGCCTAGCGCAAAGCTCTTTTGAACTCGGATTCTTACCATCAATTAACCTCAACAAGAGGTTGCCTCAAGATTGGTCGTTAAATCTTAAAACCGAGTCAAGGCTGGTTTAGCCCCCTATAAATCGGACTTTTGTATAGATGGTTAAACAAACATAATCATTCTTCTTTACCTTTGCAACGGCAAGGAACAACCGACGGCGATTATCATACCGATGGTTGGTGAAATGTTA
>Ga0334899_1001133_pt1 | contig 27154 bp, 34 predicted proteins | sample GraSluR3_MG_FD_207219 | JGI IMG/M metagenome (GOLD analysis project Ga0334899, IMG submission 207219) | Sludge microbial communities from methane-producing bioreactor in Wageningen University, Netherlands - Granular Sludge_8_08-R3 | ecosystem: Engineered > Bioreactor > Anaerobic > Unclassified ...
GACGGAGGACCTTCCCGTTCTGGGTACCTGCAGGAATGGCAACTTTCACGCGTACATCATCGATGGTCATCACCTCGATATCTCCACCAAGTGCAGCCTGCGTGAACGAGATCGGAATCTGACAGTAGAGATCGTTCCCGGAGCGCTCAAAGTAGGGGTGAGGCCGTACGTTCACATACACATACAAATCTCCTGCAGGGCCTCCATTGGGCCCAGCATCTCCCATTCCATGAATGGAGATCCTGTTTCCGGTATCAACTCCTGCTGGTATGGTGACCTTGAGTTTCTGTTTCTTCCTCATGAGACCCGAACCATGGCAGTCGGAACAGGGGTTCTCGACTATTCGCCCCTCACCGCCACAGGTTGGACAGGTAGAAGCAATCGAGAAGAAGCCAGAATTCCTTCTCACCTGCCCCACACCATTACAAGTGGGACAGATCTTCTTCCCGGATCCGCTCTTTTCACCAGTTCCATGACACGTGGTGCAATGCACCTGATGCGTATAGGAAATTTCCACTTTGGTTCCGAATACGGCATCTTTGAAATCTATATCGACATCGTACCGCAGACTTGAACCAACGGCAGGACCTCGAGATCCCTGGCCTGGTCGACCTCCGCCGCCACCGCCGAAAAATGAACCAAAGATGTCGCCAAAACCCCCACCGAACAGATCGCTGAAGTCGCGGTACACATTAGAATAATCTTGTGCACCACCGGCGTCGACACCTGCGAATCCATACTGATCGTACGCTTGTCGCTTCTGATCGTTGCTCAACACCTCGTAGGCTTCACTGGCTTCCTTGAATCGCTCCTCTGCCGCAGTATCACCCGGATTCTTGTCTGGGTGATTTGCGACAGCAAGTTTACGATAGGCTTTTTTGATTTCCTCCTGGGAGGCTCCTTTAGGAACTCCCAGGACTTCGTAATAATCCCGTTTTGCCACGGTGTAACACTTCCTTCAGTAAAAATTCGATCAGTCTACAACTTCATAGTCGGCATCTTCAACACCGTCATCGGACTTGGGTCCCGATTCTCCGGTATCTGCAGTGCCAGCACCTGCATCATCAGCAGCTCCCTGCTGAGCGGCAGTGGCTTTATACATCTCCTCAGCCAGCTTATAAGCTGCCTGCTGGAGTGCCTCAGTCTTCGCCTTGATCTCCTCTACGGTATCCGATGCCATGGCACTCTTCAAATCTTCCATCGCACTCTCAATCTTCGCCTTCTCATCATCGGAGATCTTGTCTCCGTAATCCTTGAGCGATTTTTCGGTCGAATAGAGGAGACTGTCAGCTTCATTGCGAACCTCGATCCTCTCTCGCTCCTTCTTATCCTCTTCTGCATGGAGCTCTGCGTCCTTGACCATCTGGTCGATATCACTCTCGGAGAGGCCCGAAGAGGACTCGATTCTGATCTTCTGCTCCTTGCCGGTACCGAGATCCTTCGCACTTACATGCACGATGCCGTTCGCATCGATATCGAAGGTAACCTCGATCTGAGGAACACCACGAGGAGCTGCAGGAATTCCGATGAGATCGAATTTCCCGAGCGTCCGGTTCTGACTGGCCATTTCACGCTCACCCTGGAGCACGTGAATCGAAACAGCTGTCTGACCATCTGCCGCGGTCGAGAAGATCTGGCTCTTCCGTGTAGGAATGGTAGTATTACGTTCAATAAGCTTCGTTGCGATACCACCCAAGGTCTCGATTCCAAGTGAGAGCGGTGTGACATCGAGAAGCAGGACGTCCTTGACATCTCCACCGAGAATTCCACCCTGGATAGCAGCACCCATGGCAACGACCTCATCTGGGTTGACGCCCTTGTGTGGCTCCTTCTGGAAGATCTCCTTCACAATTGCCTGTACCGCTGGGATACGAGTCGATCCTCCAACCAAGATAACCTCATCGATATCGGCTGGAGAAAGCCCAGCATCCTTCAGTGCATTCAGACACGGCTTTCGGCTCCTCTCAACCAAGCTTGAAACCATCTGTTCGAATCGTGCTCTGGTCAGACTCATCTGAAGGTGTTTCGGACCGGAAGCGTCGGCGGTGATATAGGGAAGATTGATAGTAGTATCCTTGGTACTGGAGAGTTCGATCTTTGCCTTCTCTGCAGCCTCTCTCAGTCTCTGGAGAGCCATCTTGTCCTTCGACAGATCGATACCGTTCTCCTTCTTGAAGTTGTCCACCATCCAATCAATGACCACCTGGTCGAAGTCGTCGCCACCGAGGTGTGTGTCTCCATTCGTCGACTTAACTTCAAACACGCCATCGCCAAGTTCAAGAATCGAGATATCGAATGTACCACCACCGAGGTCGTACACTGCAATCTTCTCTTCCTTGCTCGAATCCTTGCCGAGACCATAGGCGAGTGCAGCAGCGGTAGGCTCGTTGACAATTCTCTTAACATCGAGCCCTGCTATTTTCCCTGCGTCTTTGGTCGCCTGTCTCTGAGCATCGTTAAAATATGCAGGAACAGTAATAACCGCCTCGGTGACTGTCTCACCGAGATAGTCTTCCGCAGTCTTCTTCATCTTCTGCAGAGTTGCTGCAGAGATCTCCTGAGGAGTGAATTCTTTATCTCGAATGACCACACGGATTTCGTCCGAGGGTCCAGCTTTTACCTTGTAAGAGACTTTTGTGATCTCTGAAGGGACTTCAGCAAACCGGCGCCCCATGAACCTCTTGATTGAGGAGACAGTATTCTCCGCATTGGTTACAATCTGGTTCTTGGCAGGCTGCCCGACAAGTCTCTCACCTTTTGCGGTATACCCGACAATCGAAGGAGTTGTTCTCTGTCCTTCTGAATTCTGGATGACGGTTGCATCCCCATTTTCCATGACCGCAACACATGAATTGGTCGTTCCTAAGTCAATTCCGATTATTCTACCCATGGTTCTTCTCCTTGAAATTCACCATCAACATTTGTACACGAGGCAGGAACAGCTAGCCGTCCCAAGCCTTCAATCATTATTTCAGCAGTCTATTTACTGTGGCTTCCCAACTTTAACTTTAGCTGTTCTCAAAACTCTATCATGAAGATAATAACCCTTTTGCAATTCGGCAAGGACGGTTTCGGTGTCGATGGTGTCATCTTCCTCCATCATCATCGCCTCATGTTCATGGGGAGAGAACTCTTTGCCGACAATATCATCCATCCGTCTTAGCCCCCAATTTCGGTCCAGCATATCGAGTAGCTGTTTCCTGATGAGCTTCACACCCTCTGCATACGATTCTACATCTGAAGCCTGCGAAACAGCATCCACAGCACGATCGAAATCGTCAAGAATCGGAATCAGGTCATTCAGCAGTCTCTCGTTAGCAAACTGGACAGCCGACTCTTTCTCCCTGATAAGCCGCTTTCTATAGTTGTCCATGTCGGCGGCTTTCCTCATGAACGTCTCTTTCTCGGACGACAGTGCCTTACTGAGTCGATCCACTTCTGCTTCCAATTCCAAGATTCTGGCCTCCTGAGGGGATACGGATTCTTCCGTCTCAGCACGCTTTTCCGAGACTACGGTCTCTTCTGGTGCCAGGTCATGCAACTGCTCCTGTGCATCCTGTCCCGATTCCGCCCTCTTCTCTGTTTCCTGTTTGTCAGTTACTTTCTTCTCTTTCTTGCTCATGTCTTTCCCATATGTGCATACCAGTTATGTTCTGCAAACGTCTTGAGGTCATGCACTTTCGCTGTATGATCTGCCATCCACCCCTGACAGTCCCCCAAAACATACTCACACTGAAACATGAGCGTCAAGTGAATCGTCGGAAACTCTTCGGTAATTTTTCTACACTCCAGTAACCGAGATGGCCGCCTTCACGAAATCTCTGAATAGTGGGTGTGGTCTTCCTGGCCGGCTCTTGAACTCGGGATGGTACTGCACGCCGACAAACCAGGGATGGGCCGGAATCTCCACAGCCTCGACCAGAGTCCCATCTGGACTGAGCCCTGTCAGCGTCATGCCAGCCTGCTCAAGCGTCGCTCGAAATTCGTTATTGAATTCGTAGCGATGTCGATGCCGCTCCTCGATATTCGAGGTCTGGTAGGCTGCATAGAGACGGCTAGACGTATCGGTGATAGTGCAGGGATAACTTCCCAATCGCATGGTTCCACCAAGATCGATCCCCTTCTGATCGGGCATGATGTCCACCACAGGATACTTAGTACTTGGATACCACTCGGAGCTGGAGGCTCCGTCTAGATTCGCCACATTCCTGGCAAACTCTGAAACCGCACATTGCATACCAAGACAGAGGCCTAAAAATGGAATTCCATGCTCACGAGCGTATTGGATGGTCCGAATCTTTCCCTCGATTCCTCGAAGCCCAAATCCACCAGGGACCACAATACCACTGACACCGGAGAAAACCTTCGCGAAGGCTTCATCATCCAACTCCTCGACATCCTCCGAATCGACCTTCACCAGTTCTATCCTCACCTTATGCATGATACCTGCATGATTCAGAGATTCGACTACACTGATATAGGCGTCGGAGAGCTCGACGTACTTTCCGGCCAGTACAATACGTACTTTCCGCTCTGGATGCCTCTGGCTTTCAACCATGGCTTTCCATTGGTCAAGATGCCGAACTCGCCCTTCGAGACCGAGGCGCTCAAGCACTAGCAGATCAAGATTCTCTTGTTCGAATAAGAGTGGAACCTCATAGATAGATGGGAGATCGGGATTGCAGATCACAGCCTCTTTTTCAACATCGCAAAACATCGCGATTTTCTCCTGCATCCCCTGAGGGAGGGCTCTGTCTGATCGGCATACGATAAAGTCGGGATGAATACCTATACCGCGAAGCTCCTTCACGCTATGCTGGGTTGGTTTCGTTTTCAATTCACCGGCAGCTGCAATATAGGGAACTAAAGTGACATGAAGATAGAGCGTGTCCTGTTTTCCGAGATCCCTCTTCATCTGTCTGATTGCTTCGAGAAATGGCTGGCTCTCGATATCTCCGACCGTACCACCGATTTCGACCAGCACGATATCGGCCTTGCTTGAATCGGCAAGGGAGAAAAGTCTTGCTTTTATTTCATTTGTTATGTGTGGAATCACTTGAACGGTACCGCCAAGATAGTCGCCTTGGCGTTCCTTCTGAATGACCGACCAATAGATCTTTCCAGCTGTCACATTGTTCAGTTGTCCGATGGAAATGTCGAGAAAGCGCTCATAGTGGCCAAGATCGAGGTCGGTTTCGGCTCCATCGTCGGTCACGAAGACCTCACCATGCTGATATGGACTCATGGTGCCAGGGTCGAAGTTTATGTAAGGATCGAATTTCAGTACGGTTACCGCATACCCTCTGCTCTTTAGCAGGCAACCCAACGAGGCCGCTGTGATACCTTTCCCGAGTGAAGAAACAACACCACCGGTCACAAAAATGAATTTCGCCATCTCCCGCTCTCCCTTTATGATATTGAGATACGCAACGGCGCATTGTTCACCTGTAGGGATGCCTTTCAACCGTTGCTTACTGCACCGGTCGTCGGCGGGTATGAACGAAAAACTTCACTAGTTGCCGATTCCTCGGTACTTGTGGAATGTATCACACTGAGTGTGGAAATCACAATACCATACCAAGACTTTCTTAGTCTTTATCGTCTGGATCATACTCGGCATCGTCATCGTCGAGGACTATCTCTTCTTCGTCTTCTTCTGGTTCAAAATGGTCGGACTCGATACGTTTCCGCTTCTCTTTATGATCGCTTTCATCCTCGGGATCCTCTTCATTCATGGACTCGTTACGCTCCATAGTCTCGTTCACGACTTTTTCAGGGTCAAAGAGCGGTATCGTTTCATCTGCTTCAGGATCCTCATCCTCCTCAACCGGCGCTACAGTCTCTTCCGGGTAGAATGGAGGCACGATCTCCTCGGATTCCACCTCGTCTTCCAGTAGATCGGGATCATCCAGTCGAGCTCTTAGCTCCAACTCCCGCTGCTCCTCTTCCTCGATGAGTCGTTGTCGCTCGGCGAGTGCCAAGTCGAGTTCATCGTTGATCTGCTTGAGTTCATCTCCTCGTGCAGCCAGCTCATCTTCTGAGTTGGAAATCTCCTGCGCAAGCTGAATCTTGCGCTCTCCGAGTGTGGCGACACTCCTCTCGAGCGTGTCACGCCTTTCAGCGAGATCTCGAAGGACCTGATCCCGCTCTGACAGAAGAGCTTTGGTCTCTTCGATCTGTTTCGAAACTGTATCCATAGATTCAAGAGAGACATCGGTTAGTCGCTTCACCACCCCTTCGAGAATTTCAGTCCTATTGTTGAGCTCCCTGAGAAATGCCTGGACGGTGGTTATCATGGTTTGGAACGTTGCATCGGTATGATTCAGCGAATCGTCAAGCAGAGAGTCGACTCGCTGCTTCGCATCTGAAACCGATTGCTCCATCTGGGTCGCAAGCCGTTGGACATGCGTGTCTAGCGAGTGATCGACCTGCTGTTGGATATGATTGAGCTGTTTTTCCGTCTCTGCAGAGAGAGCTAGACTCTCTTCGATGGTTCTATTCACCGCTTCGACTTTCTGCACCTCGCTTCGAACCTGCCGAGTACGCATTTCTGCTTTCTCAGTCATGGCACCGAGTTGTCCAAGCACTTCGTGGTAGTAGGCAAGCGTCTTCTGCAACTCCTCCAAGTCCTCATTGTGCGAAAAGAGAGATTCTCGTTCACGCATAATCTGAGATACCAGCTCCTCTGTGCCACGCCGATTTTTATCGAGACGAGACTCTACATCTGTAATCAATTCATGAAGCCTGCTCTCGGCATTCTTCACCTCAGAGATGTATTGGCCTACATATTGGCGCATGATATCGAGTCGACGATTCTGCCTATCGGCTTTCCTTAGCGTGAAGATAATGATGAGTGTGAGAACGAATAGCCCCACAGATAATATGATCGGTATCATCTCCCACATATCACACCCCCTATTGAAGCATCTTCGGTATATGCTCCATGAATTCCCGATAATCGGAGAATATTGTATCGGCTTGTGGACACGCTTTGAATCTGCGATCTTTTCGCTTCTCGCTCGATGCGGACGGATCCATCAACGCAGTCCTCATGCCGACATGGCTTGCTCCTACCATATCCTTTCTGCAACTATCTCCTACGTAGAGAACCTCGGAAGGTTCTACCTGTAAGTCGTTGCACACCATATGGAACGGAGCAGGATGGGGTTTCAGATACCCTGACTGTTCTGTGCATGCAGCGTAATCCACAAGATCCTCCACTCCCAGGGCCTTCAGCTTTCTCTCGACTGGAAAGTCGGAGAGTGCTGCAATCGTGACACCCTGTTCTCGCAGTTGTTCGAATGCCTCGCGAACGAACGGATACGGTCGTAACTTGGAGAAGGCTCTCCTCCAACATGCGTAGAATTGTCTTTCCACTCGTTCCGACATGTGCCGTATTCGATCATCTGCATCACCTTGCGATGAGCCTATGTTGCACAACCAGTTTGCCTGCCTTGCTCGAAACCCCTCCTCATTCTCAGGAACGGTATGCTCTTCATCATGAGAGCGGATATACGAGCGGAAACGCTGATATCGGAGTGCAAGCAACGGGGAAGGGAAAAAAGAGCGCATCAGCTTCCAGTCGGTTACCCACTTCGGGTATAACGTTCCATCTATATCAAAACAAACTACTTTGATTTTCATTACAACTTATTTGCCGGAGTGTTTCTTCTCCTCTCCTTCAATTCAACCTCGACAGGTATCTGAGAGAATCCAAGGTCTCTTCGAATGCAGTTCTTCAGATACTGCACATACCCCTGCGGGAAGTCCTTCTTTCGGTTCACAAAGAAGAGGAATCGGACGGGAGGGGCACTCACCTGTGTCCCATAGTAGACCTTGAAATGCCCTCTCGTACCTCTTGGCGGTTGGTATGCATCGGACCAGTCTCTGAGAAAGTTGTTCAATTGAGCAGTTTCGATTCGTTTGTTCAACTGGCGCCAGACAGACCAGACCGTATCAAGCAATTTGCCGACATCGACCGACTCAATGGCACTGATAGGCACTATCGGAGCGAAGGTCAGAATGGGGAACAGGAAGCGGGCTCGATCCTTTATGGCATCAAGCTCGTTGTCAATTCCGGTAAGGAGATCGATCTTGTTGAACACGAGCACGACACCCTTTCCCCGACGAACGATGAGTTGTGCGATCTTCTTGTCCTGATCGACCAGTCCGGTGGTCACATCGATCATCAAGAGAACCACATCAGCCTCATCGATGGTCTTGATTGCCCTATTCACCGAGTAGTATTCGACATCCTCTTCGACTTTGCTTTTTCGCCGTATTCCAGCGGTATCAAGGACCGTATACGAAGTCCCCTTGTAGGTAAAGTCTCCCATGATGACATCGCGAGTGGTTCCTGGGATATCGCTTACAATCGAAGTGTCCTTCCCAGTAAGCAGGTTCGTCAATGTCGATTTTCCGGTATTCGGTTTTCCCAGAACAGCTATGCGGACTCGCTCTTCGACCTCTGGCGCATCTATAAGCTCCTCCATCTCGAGCATCTCAAGCAGGGTCTCCTCGAGCTCGCCTATCCCCAGTCCGTGGGCTGAGGAGATTCCGAGTACTCGCTCGTATCCGAATCTATGGTAATCCCAGATAAGATTATCACGTGACGGGTCATCAACCTTGTTCACCGCAAGAACGACCTTTTCCGAAAAAGGCCGAAGTGTCTCGATGAGCATCTCATCCTCTGCAGTAACCTCGGTGCAATCCATGAGCAGGACAATCGCGTCTGCGATCGCCAGCAGTCCGAGGCTCTTCTTTGTAACGAGAAAATCGAGGCCTTCCTGATCTAGCTTTACCCCGCCACTGTCTATGAGCAACACAGGATGATTACCTAAAAGCCATTTTTCCGGTATCGGATCCCGAGTCACACCCGGTGTCGCATCGGTGATGGCCCTTCTTTTCCTGATCAGTCGATTAAAAAGAGTCGATTTGCCGACATTGGGACGTCCAATTATCGCAATAATGGGGAGTCCAAGTTTACGTAGTGATAAAGTCTCCGAATCTATCATGCATCCATTCCCTTACATATGTGTTAATATTGATATACGAGTCCATACTCATCACAGTTCTGACCAACTCTTGAGCTTCGGTCAATGTTATGGAGCGGATGATATTCTTGATCTCCAGTAAACTCTGGGGACTCATACTGAACTCGTCGAGCCCCATTCCGAGCAGAATGACTGTCGAAAGGGGATCACCGGCCATTTCTCCGCACATAGCAACGGGAATACCGGCAGCATGCCCTTTCTCCACGATCATCTGAATCAGACGAAGTACTCCGGGATGAAAAGGCTGATAGAGATATGCGATTTTTTCATTTCCTCTATCCACAGCGATAGTGTATTGAATGAGGTCGTTCGTACCGATTGAGAAAAAATCCGTCTTCGGGGCAAGCAGGTCAGCACACAGTGCTGCTGAAGGAACCTCAATCATGGTTCCGACCTCGATATCCTCATCGAAAGGGATATTCGATTTCCGGTACTCGTCCTTCACCTGCTCGAACACGAACATGACATTCTCCAGTTCCTCAGGACCACTGATCATGGGGAACATGATTTTCATCTTGCCGTAGGCCGATGCTCGGAGCAGAGCCCTCAGTTGTACACGAAAGATGTCCTTTCTCGAAAGGCAGAATCGCACTGCACGCCACCCAAGAATGGGATTGTCCTCTCCCAAACCCTCCATGCCGGGGATTATCTTATCTCCTCCGACATCGATGGTTCTGATTGTCACAGAGCCGGTGTCTCCTGCCCGCTCCAAGACCTCTTTATAGGCTTCGAACTGTTCATCTTCGGTCGCACCGCCCTGTTTCAGAAAGAGAAACTCCGACCGAAATAGACCAATACCACTAGCCCCATTGCTCAGAACAGCGTCGACCTCCTCAACGGTTTCGATATTTGCTTTGAGCGATACCTTGTGACCATCCTTCGTGACGGTCTCGAGTGATGCGAGTTCGTGCAACTCCTGCTCGTGTTCGACCCACCGCGCGTATCGAGCACGCATCTTATTCGCAGACGCACTGCTAGGACGAATGGAGACCTCACCAAGATTCCCATCGACAATGATCTCGTCACCCTTCACGACCTTGTCGGTGATTCTTCCCAAACCAACGACAGTGGGAATCTGAAGAGCGCGGGCAAGAATAGCCACATGGCTGGTTCTACCGCCTCCGTTCAGGGCGATAGCCTTAATCTTTGTCGGATCAAGCGAAAGAGCCTCGGATGGGAGGAGTGTGTCGGCTACCAAGACCACTTCATCGCTTATTGCCTTGAGGTTGATTCTCCGTTTACCCATCATCTGGCGAATCACACGGTATCCGATGTCATAAAGATCGGCGCTCCGTTCTCTGAGCACAGGGTCGTCCGAAGATTCAAGCACTTCGATGAATCCCAGGAGAACCTGTTCCACTGCCCACTCACCACAGATGTGCCCAGTTGCAATGAGGTTGTTCACCGAGTCTGAGAAATCCGGATCCTGGATCATGAGCAAGTGTGTTTCCAGGATGTTCCGATGGTCATCGGCAACCGACTCCTGCTTCATCTGCTCAAGTTCCGAGGCAACCGTATCGAGCGCACGTTTGAACCGAAGCTGTTCAGATTCGGTTTTTCCCTCGGCTATGGCCAGATGAGGAATCGCGAGCTTTTCATGCAGGTAGAGGAACGCCCTCCCTATGCCGATGCCCGACGATGCTGCGATACCCTTCAGAATTCTCATATATGCGTGTATCATACGGGGTTTTATCCCTCGTGTAAATAGATACTCGCATTGGATATCAGTTCTGTTGTATGCTACAGCCATGGATAATGACGATCGGAAAAAGGATCATCCCTGGGTCCCCTATGCATGGATTATCCTCGTTGTGTTCTCAGCACTGATCGTGCTCATCGCACTTCCCCACATGCGAGAGGCCTTCCGAGAATCGCAGATGGGAGCCCTCGTTCAACGCTACCGGATGGAGCAGCGGGATGCAGAACAGATCTCACAGACTGCACGAGTATTCTTTGCCGTACCTAAGTCGCAAGGAGATGGTTTCTCTTTCGTCCCATACTCGGTACCCACTACAAGTGGTTCGAGATTTGCCGTAGTCGAGGCTCTTCTCGCCGGGCCGCCTCATCAAGCACTACAGAATGGCGCCATAACCTGCATTCCCTCTGGAACGAAGTTACGGGGCATGAGCGTCTCGTACGAGATTGCTTTTGTCGATTTTTCACAAGAGTTTCTCGCCCCGACAGTCTGGGAGAATGAAGGGATCGATGGGAAAATAGGACAAGTAAGACGAACTCTCACTGCACTTCAGGGAATACGGGATGTAGTGATTCTTGTGGAGGGGACACCGTTGGAAGAGATTTCAACCTCCCGATAGCAAGCTCTCCATGCACTGAAGGAATTCTGTTTTCCCCATCCGATCATCATCCCTGCGAAGAAGTGCGAGAAATTCGCGATTTCCCTTCCTTCCTCGGATAGGCGACTCGATCATTGCTGAGAATCCCACCCTCTCTTGTGTAAGCGACTCGAACACCGCGTATAGAATCGATGCGAGGGTTGCATCATCTTTCACCACTCCAGAGAATCCTGCAGCCTCTCGCTCCAATTCAAACTGGGGTTTGATAAGCGAAACCATCCATTTCTCTCTCGTCAAAGAGAGGATGTGGCTTGCCGCTCCGGTGATCGAACGAAAAGAGAGGTCAGCTACCGCAGCATGGGGTTGAGGCTCCAGTGCATTGATATGCATGATGTTTCTTCGTTCATGCACGAATACCCGATCATCGCTTCTCAGTCGATAGTCCAGCTGATTGTATCCGACATCGACAGCATGCACTGCCTGTGCACCTCGCTGTAATAGGCAATCGGTGAATCCTCCGGTGGAAGATCCGGCATCTACGAAGATCATCTGCGATACATCGATATTCCATTGGGAGAGAGCATGGTCGAGTTTTTCGCCACCACGAGAGACGAAAGTCGGGAAGGAGAAACCAATGATACTATCTGTCGAAACAAGTCTACGAGAATCGGGGCATATCTCACCATCGACAAGTACTTGACGACATTCGATGAATGCCCAGAGTTCATCTTTCTCATACGCTGGATACGACTCCTGAAGGAGCTGGAGAAGTGCTTTCTTTCCTGCTCGTTTTCCCATAACGATAGCCTCAAAGTCCAAATTGCTCGCTGATTCTCTTGATAGAGAGCGTTTTCCCACTATCAGGGTCTACAGTACAGACTACACCCTGGAGATAGGAAGGAGCATCGAGAATCTGATTCCTGAGCGGTATCTGGGTCATTTGTCTTTCAATCGCGATATTCGGGTCCGATCCTATGACTCCACTGATCGGTCCACACAGACCAAGATCGGTAATATAGCCTGTTCCTCCATCGAGGATTCGTTCATCGGCTGTTTGTACGTGCGTGTGGGTACCAACCACTGCAGAGACTTTCCCATCGAGATAATGGCCCAAAGCCTCTTTCTCCTGCTCCGCCTCTGCATGAAAATCGACAAAGATCAACTTAGTCTCTCTCCTCATCTTCTCCACCAGTGTGATAGCTGTCTGGAACGGACAATCAATCGGCACCATCTGGTGTCTTCCCTGGAGATTGATCACACCAATATCCACCCCTGAGACCGTCACGATTGTATGACCATGACCAGGTGCTTGCGCAGGATAGTTAGCAGGGCGAAGGATTCTCGCGTCCTTGTCTAGCACAGGGCGCATCTCTTCTCTCTGCCAAATATGATTACCACTTGTGATGACATGTACTCCCAGTGCAAAGAAAGTGCGAGCAAGTTCCTCGGTGAGACCGAATCCATCGGCGGCATTCTCTCCGTTCAACACAACAAGATCGGCTCGCTGACGCTTGATCAACTGAGGAAGCCCCATAAAAAGGGCTCTGCCCCCGGGTTGTCCAATGACATCTCCGAGCAACAGAGCCGTAATAGTTCGTTTTTTCGACATACAATCCTTTATCAGCGCGCGTATTCCACAACACGCATCTCTCGGATGATCGTTACCTTAATTCTTCCTGGATACCTGAGTTCAGCTTCGATTCTGCTTGCTATACCCTTGGCAATATCCTTTGCTCCATCATCGGTGACACTATCATTGTTCACCAGAATCCTGAGCTCACGACCTGCCTGAATGGCATATGCCCGATCAACACCGGTAAAGCTCTCAGCAATGCTCTCTAGGCTCTCGAGACGCTTGATATAGTTATCCAATGTCTCTCTTCGAGCTCCAGGTCTTGCGGCAGATATGGCATCGGCAATCTGTACGATGACAGATTCTATACACGATGGCTCGATATCGTTGTGGTGTGAGAGAATCGAGTTGATGACTCGAGGATCCTCTCCAAGACGTTTCGCAAGGTCTGCACCCATTTCAGCGTGGTTCGAATCACCATCCGATTCGATTCCCTTACCGATATCATGAAGCAATGCTCCACGTCGAGCGATATCCCGATCAGCTCCAACTTCTGCTGCGATCATACCGGCCAACACAGCGACTTCCTTCGAATGGTTCAGTACGTTCTGTCCGTAACTTGTTCGGAAGTGAAGACGTCCCAAAGCTCGAACCATCTCTTGGCTTATGTTGTGGATACCGAGGTCGAAAATTACCTTCTCTCCCTCTTCCATGATAACCCGAGTGATCTCCTTGGTTACCTTCGCAACGACCTCTTCGATTCTTGCCGGATGAATTCTTCCATCCTGAACCAGTCTCTCCAAAGCCACTCGTGCTATCTCTTTCCTGACAGGATCGAAACAGGATATGACTACGGCTTCGGGAGTATCGTCTATGATGACATCCACGCCAGTCAAGGTCTCAAGTGTTCGGATATTCCGGCCCTCTCGACCGATGATCCGTCCTTTCATCTCATCGCCAGGGAGACTCACGGTGGTGACCGTGACTTCTGAACTCACTTCAGTCGCGAGTCTCTGGATCGATGTCACGATGATGTCTCGAGCCAACTTGTCCGCACGTAACTGCGCGTCCTGCTCAATCTTGTTGACAATGACTTGAGCATCTCGCTTCGCTTCGTTCTGCAAAGCCTCGATTATTACCTGCTTGGCCTCTTCCGAGGACATGCCTGCAACACGCTCTAATTCCTTCTTCCAGTTCTCTTCCATTTCAGAGAGATTCTTCTCTCTTTGGACATTACTAGCCTCTTTGTCTGCCAGTTGCCTTTTCACGGCATCTAGTTCCGCTTGTTTTCGTTCTAAATTCTCTTCCTTCTTCAACAGTCTCTGTTCTGTTCTCTGAAGCTCACTTCTGCGTTCTCTCGCCTCACGTTCTTGTTGTTGTTGTTCTTTCAACAACTGATCACGAGTCTCAATGAGAAGCTCTTTACTTTTAGCTTCTGCCTCTTTTATCGCTTCCTGACTCAATCGAACAGCTTTCTGTTCAATCGAGGTAAGCTTGAACCTCGCATGTGTCCAACGAATTAGCCAACCTAGAATGATACAACCAAGACAAAGAGGGATAAGTACAAACAAATTCATAGTATTTCCCCCATTGTAATGGAACAATAATACGAGAGGAGTCAAACGATTGTCAAGTGACAGAAGATAAAGATTGTGGACTCAATAACATTTTGAAAGCATTTTATCTACATTCAATGTAAAAAGATAAAACCGCCATCTAACGATGGCGGTTCAGCAGGGTCTATTGTCTGTCCCCGAGAGAAGATAGGAAAGAGTTCTACTCTTCAGTCTTCTCTTCGTCGGATTTCTTCGACTCCTTCTTTTTCTTTGGCTCTTCTTTCTTCTTCGACTTTTCAGTTTTTACAACCAACTCGAGGATTGCCATCTCTGCAGCATCGCCCTGTCGATTGCCAGTCTTCAGCACTCGTGTGTACCCACCATTGCGTTCCACATACAGCGGAGCAATCTGTGTAAACAACTTTGCAAGAACGGCTTCGTCCTTGATGTCACGAGCAACCATCCGTCGAGCATGGACTGAATCGACCTTCGCACGGGTGATCATTCTCTCAGCCATGCGCTGAATTTCCTTAGCCTTCGCCTTCGTTGTTTCAATACGTTCATATCTGAAAAGCGAGGTCACCATATTGCGCTTAAGCGCCTTTCTCTGGCCGGAACGTCGGCTCAATGCATTAAAACCAATCCTATGCTTCATTCTCTTCTTCCTTGTTCCCTGGTATTCTGATCGAGTTCTTCAGGACGCTGTAATCGGTCATACCAAGACTCAGATTCCATTCCTTCAGCTTCTCTTTAATCTCAGACAGAGATTTCTTACCGAAATTCCTTGTCTTCGCAATCTCTTCCTCAGTCTTCTTCGTGAGATCACCTATGGTCTTGATGTTTGCATTCTTCAGACAGTTACTCGACCGAACGGTAAGCTCCAACTCTTCAACCGAAGTATTGAGTAGTTTCTTGATGCGCTCTTCCTCTTCATCCACTTCATCACTACTATTCACCAGACTCTCATCAAAGTTGATGAAGATAGCAAAATGATCTTTGGCAATCTTTGCTGCCTCTGCCAAAGCATTTTCGGGTGAAATCGTACCATCGGTGAAAATATCGAGGATAAGCTTGTCGTAATCGCTTCTCTGACCGACACGAGTCGGTTCAATTTCGAACTTCACTCGTTTCACCGGCGAGAAATTTGCATCCAAGGGAATAGTACCGATCTCTTCGATGTACTTCTCGTTGACCTCAGCTGGGACATACCCTCTGGAGAGATCGATCTGAAGTTCCAACTCAAGATTGGCATCTTCCATCATGGTGAAAAGGACGAGATCCTTGTTCACGATTTCGACATTATTCATCTCGAGGTTCGCACCGGTTACAGCTCCTGGACCCTTGCACTCAACGAGAAGCATCGTACCTTCGATATCTTCAGGCATACGGATCTGCAACTTCTTGAGGCTCATGATGATGTCGGGAATATCTTCCACAACCCCGGGGAGCGGCTCAAACTCGCTGGAAACGAGGTGGGGAACTCCATCCTCGTTGAAACTAGTGAATTTCACGGCGGTAACGGCGTATCCCTGGATGGAAGAGAGCAGAATCCTTCTCAACGTATTGCCGACAGTGGTACCAAAACCGCGCTCGAACGGATAGGCTATGAACCTACCCGAATCGGGCTCTACCAGGCTATGCTCGAAGGTAATTCCTTTCGGCTTCTTAAATCCTTTCAACAGGTTTTTACGTGCCATGTTTACTCCTTAACGAGAATAGAGTTCTACAACCAGCTGTTCTTTAATGTCAGCGACTTCGGATACATCCGAACGTCTTGGAACCGCCAGGAATGATCCTTTCATGGTATCAGGATCGAGAGAAAGCCATGGTGCAACACCTGCTTTCGAGAACTCCTTAAGATTTTCCTTGATGATGACCATCTTCTGACCGCGAGGTCCGATGGATACCTCATCACCAGCCTTCACCCGATAGGAGGGGATATCAACTCTTGTACCATTCACGAATACATGTCCGTGGTTCACCAACTGAGCAGCCTGATTCCGGCTGTTTGCGAAATGGAGTCTGAAGACTACATTATCCAACCGTCTTTCGAGCAACATGATGAGGTTCTCACCAGTCTTTCCGGGAACACGTGCAGCTTCGTCAAACGTAAGTTTGAACTGCTTCTCGAGCATGCAATACATTCTTTTGAGTTTCTGCTTCTCGCGCAACTGCATTCCGTAGTCGGTCATTTTCTTCGACCGTGCTCGGGGATCCTTACCAGGGGTGCCTGTCCTCTTCGAGATGGGGCACTTCCCAGTATGACAACGTTCGCCCTTGAGGAACAACTTGGTCTTCTCAGTGCGGCAATATCTGCATTTTGGTCCTGTATATCTAGCCATTTATTCCTACTCCTTATCAGACTCTTCTGGTTTTCCGCGGACGGCAACCATTATGGGGAATCGGGGTTACGTCCCTGATACTTCTTACCTTGAGTCCTAACACTCCCAAAGAACGAATAGCCGATTCACGACCTACTCCTGGGCCCTTTACGAAGACATTCACTTCTCGAAGACCATAGTCCATAGCCTTCTTCGCTGCAGTTTCAGCTGCGGTCTGTGCTGCGTAAGGAGTAGATTTCTTAGCTCCTCTGAAGCCAAGCCCGCCAGCGCTTGCCCAAGATACCGCGTTCCCCGAAAGATCGGTGACCGTCACAATGGTATTGTTGAACGTCGCCTGGATGTAGACATTTCCTTCATATACAGTCTTTTTGACTCTGCGTTTTGCTTTAGCCACTTTCAACTCTCCTTATTTCTTCTTACCTGCAACGGTCTTCTTTCTACCCTTTCGAGTACGTGCATTGGTTTTGGTTCTCTGACCACGGACCGGCAGGCCTCTTCTATGACGAAGACCGCGATTGCATCCGATATCCATCAGACGCTTGATATTGAGTGCGACTTCGGTTCGAAGACGACCCTCTACCTTGTACTCGTTTTCAATGAGTTTTCGCAATTCGTTCACATCATCGGCGGACAAGTTGTTCATCCGCTGATTTGGATCAATGTTACCCTTCTTGCAGATATCCTCTGCTGAAGTTCTGCCGATTCCGTAAATATAAGTCAATGCAATCTTCACCGCTTTATTCGGTAAATCAACACCTGCAATTCTCGCCATTAACTGGCCTCCTCTCACATGCTGCTGTCAGCTTTATCTCTGTCTCTGCTTGTGCTTGGGATTTTCGCATACAATACGAACCACCCCAGCTCGTCTGATTACCTTGCACTTGTCGCACATTGGTTTGACACTTGCCCTAACTTTCATATCATATATCTCCTATAGATTCCTTGCCTTAATCTTACCCTTCTTGGTAATACCATCGTGGTGATGCATTTTCATGATCCCTTCAATCTGGCTCATGGTATCGAGATCGACACCAACCATGATGATCAGGGATGTACCTCCGAGCAACATAGCAACGGAAGCGGGGAAGTTGAAGAACTTCTGTATGACCGTCGGTATGAGCGCAATGAAGGCAAGGAAGAGAGCTCCTGGGAGAACGATACGATTGAGAACCTTAGTAAGGTACTCCTCCAATCGCTCGGTTCGGACTCCAGGAACAGATCCACCATTTTCTCTGATCTGTTTGGCCATCTCAACTGGGTTCAGACTGACCTGAGTATAGAAAAAAGCAAAAGCAATGATCAGCAGGGTGTAGATCACCAGATAGGGGGCGCCCTGCGGGTCAAGCCAATTCGCAACTGACTGCAACCAGCGTACTTCTGGTCCCAACGATGCAGCAATCTGCAAGGGGAACGAAAGTAGAGCCGATGCGAAAATAACGGGAATGACTCCGGAAGGATTGATCTTGAAAGGGATGTACGTGCTCTGGGAGCCATACATTTTTCGACCGACCACTCTCTTCGCGTACTGAACCGGAATCTTTCTCTGCCCACGCTGCTCGTATACAACCAACGCCACAACTGCCGCGAACATGGCGAAGACAACGAGAACAACGATCGGGTTGAGAATTCCAGACTGAACACTTCTAAACAACGTTGCCAAAGCATCTGGGATTCGAGCAACGATACCAGCAAAGATCAACAAGGAGATGCCGTTACCGACTCCTCTCTGGGTGATCTGGTCTCCGACCCACACGAGGAACATAGTCCCTGTGGTTACCGTCATCATAGCAATGAGTGTAAATGGTACGATCCCCAAGGTCATTGCATCGGGAATCGATTGCGCATACACCGTTACTACGTAAGACTGTATGAGGCACACGAGAATTGTAGCGTATCGTGTATACTGCTGCATCTTCTTTCTGCCTGCGGTATCTTCAGTGAGCTTTTTCAAGCTGGGTACTACCAACATCAACAACTGGAAAATAATCTGAGTTGAGATGTACGGCATGATACCGAGCATGAACACCGAGAAATTGGAGAAAGCTCCTCCAGCAAAGAAGTTCAAATACTCGGTAAGCCCGATGGTACTCGAATTACTTTGCGACAGGAAGTAGAGTTTCAGCTTTTCAGGATCGATTCCCGGAATGGGGATGAAAGCCCCAACCCGGAACACCACGAGAAACAGGAACGTCCAGAGGATCTTTTTCCTGAGTTCTTCGATCTTGAACATTGTAACTAAGGAGTTAGACATTGCGATCCTCTTCTTTATCTGATTTCGCCACCTGCCGCATTGATCTTTTCGACCGCAGCTGCAGATATCTTGAGTCCTTCAAAGATAACCTTCTTTGTAAGCTCACCGTTGGCAAGAACCTTGGCCTGCGCATCTACGCCCTTGACCAGACACTTGTCCTTCAGCGAATCGAGATTCACGACTTCACCATCTTCGAATGATTCGGAGATAGCGTCGAGTGACACTACCCGATACTCTTGCTTGAATGGATAGTTGGAGAACCCACGACGTGCGATACGTCGGTACAAAGGCATCTGACCACCCTCGAATCCGGGACGAACTCCACCGCCACTACGAGCGTTCTGTCCATTATTTCCACGACCACAGGTTCGTCCCTTCGAAGAGGAACCTCTGCCTACGATCGTTTTCTTTGTGTTGGCACCAACAGGTGCTTTAATCTGTCCCATGTTACATCTCCTCGACTTTCACCAAGTGGGCAACGGCTCGGATCATCCCCTTGATAGCAGGACTTGCCTCTTGCTCAACGGAGCTGCCGATCTTCTTGAGTCCAAGAGCCTTTACAGTCTTCCGCTGTGCAGGAAGGCTGCCAATAACACTCTTAACCAACGTAATCTTAACTTTCTTTGCTGCAGCCATGAAATTACCCCCACATCTCGCTCAGGGTCTTACCCCGGCTTTTTGCGAGTTCCTTGGCATCGAAAAGGGTTTCCAGTGCAACGAAAGCTGCCTTCACCGTATTGACGCTATTCTTGGAACCGAGGGACTTGCTCAAAACGTCCTTGATACCACAGGCATCCATGACGTGACGAACCGCACCACCAGCAATAACACCAGTACCTGGAACAGCCGGTCTGAGCAATACACTCGCACTCTTGAATTCACCAAGCACCTCGTGAGGGATGGTGTCCTTGGACAAGGGAACAGTAATCATGTTTTCCTTGGCCTTGTCGACTGCCTTCCGAATTGCTTCGGCGACATCATTGGCCTTACCGGAACCATATCCGATCTTACCGTTCTGATTACCCACTACCACGAGAGCGGAGAAAGAGAACCGTCTTCCACCTTTTACTACTTTGGAAACCCGGTTGAGTCTTACCAACTTCTCTACAAACTCGCTGTCTCTGTTTCTATCTGACCTATCCACCATATCCCCCTAGAATTTCACTCCGGCTTTTCTGGCACCGTCGGCAATACTCTTGACTATTCCATGAAAGAGAAATCCATTGCGGTCAAATACCACTGTATCAATCTTCTTTTCCATGAGTCGCTTGCCAACCACTTCACCCAATTTGGCGCCATCGGCAACAGTATTCTTCAGCTCACGAAGTTCGGCCTCCAAGGTGCTGGCCGAAACAAGCGTATGTCCGGCGACATCGTCTATGACCTGTACATACATGTGCGAATTACTTCTGTACACAGTCATGCGAGGTCTAGTCGCGGTACCGGAGATATGCTTTCTGATATGAACCTTGCGCTTTGCACGCTTTCTGTATTTATCCAAAACTCTGTTCATCTATTCACCCTACCTATTTCTTACCGCCAGACTTGCCGACCTTACGACGTACAATCTCGTTTTCGTACTTAACACCCTTACCTTTGTACGGTTCGGGAGTTCTTAGGGACCTGATTTCTGAACTCACCTGCCCAACGCGCTGCTTATCGATTCCGGTCACCACAACGGTTGTCGGATTCTCACATGCGATCTGGACATCAGAAGGGATCATAAACTCGATCTGGGTCGAATACCCAAGGTTGAGTGAGAGAATATCACCCTTGACCTCGGCACGAAAACCAACACCACTTACGAGCAGTTTTCTGGTATAGCCAGTTGAAACGCCAACAATCATGTTGTGAACCAACTGCCTATAGAGACCATGAAAGCCTCTTGCCTTCTTACTGTCTTCCTTCCTGGTTATCACCACTTGATCAGCAGAAACAGAAATTTCCACTTCAGGTCGGTAATTCTGAACCAGTTTCCCTTTAGGTCCCTCAACGGAAATCATACCATCAACAGCCTTGACGGAGACTCCCTTGGGCAATGCAATCGGTAACTTACCTATTCGAGACATAGTCCACCACCTTACCAAATTGAGCAGATCAGTTCACCACCGACCTTCTTCTCGCTAGCTTTCTTACCCGTGATAACACCCGAAGAGGTAGATACAACAACTACACCATAGCCATTGTACACTCTCGGCATATCTCGATATCCGGAATACACACGCCGTCCGGGTGTGGATATCCTATCGATACCGTGGAGAACCGGGTTCTGCTTCTCATCATATTTCAAAAACACTCGAATTACATTAATACCGTCTTTGTTGACAACTTTCTTGAAATTCTTGATGTATCCCTCATTCTTCAAGATCTTGACGATCTGAAGCTTGATTTTGGATGTCGAAATTTCAACTTTCTCATGCTTAGCCATGCTAGCATTTCTGATTTTTGTCAGCATATCGGCAACAGGATCACTTATAGCCATGTTAATCTCCTACCAGCTGGATTTGGTAACGCCAGGGATCTGCCCTTCACTGGCAAGTTTCCGAAAGCAAACCCTGCACATTTCGAATTTCCGCATATACCCGCGGGGTCGTCCACAAATCTTGCAGCGGTTGACCTTCCTGGTGCTATACTTAGGCGTTCTGTTCGCCTTGATTATCATTGATTTCTTTGCCATCTCTCTACTCCACCTTATTTAGCGAACGGCATACCCAGCTTCTTGAGCAGGGCAAACCCTTCTTCATCGGTCTTGGCCGAAGTCACGATAGCAACGTTCAACCCACTTACACGTTCGATTTTATCGTAGTCGATCTCCGGAAAGATAATCTGCTCGGTGATACCGAGAGAGTAGTTCCCATTACCGTCGAATGCGTTGGGTTTGACGCCCTTGAAGTCCTTAACACGCGGTAAAGCAATGCCAATCAAACGTTCAAGAAAGAACCACATGTTGTCGCCGCGGAGAGTTACAACAGCTCCGATTTCCTGCCCTTCACGAACTTTAAAGTTAGCGATTGACTTTCTGGCTTTCGTCTTGACCACATGCTGTCCAGTAATCTGTTCCAGTTCCTTGACAGCCGCATCAAGAAGCTTCTTATTGACAATAGCCTCACCAACACCAACACTTACAGAAACTTTCTCAAGTGTGGGGACCTGCATCTTGGACTTATAGCCAAACTCAGAGAGAAGTTCGGGTTCGACCTTCTCCTTATACATTTTCTTAAGACTTGGTATGAATTTTTCCATTAGATCACTTCCCCGGTTTTCTTGGCGAAACGTGATTTCACGCCTTTTTCATCGACCTTCATGCCAATTCGTGTAGTCTGGCCATTCTTCAATAAGAAGGCAACATTGGAAACATGAATCGGTGCCTCGATCTCCTTAATGCCGCCCTGATCCTGCTGGGAGCGTTTTCTCATGGTCTTCTTCACCATGTTGACTCCCTGGACGACGACCCGTTGGCTCTCGTGATCAATTTTCAGGATGCGGCCGGTCTTACCCTTGTCCTTTCCTGCGAGAACCTTGACGTTGTCATTCTTCTTCAGTTTCATCTTCACAACTCCTACAACACTTCCGGCGCAAGAGAAACGATCTTCACGAACCCACCTTCTCGAAGTTCGCGGGCAACAGGCCCAAAGATACGCTTACCGCGCGGGTTATTGTTGGCATCGATGACTACACAAGCATTGTCATCGAACCTGATATAGGTACCGTCAGGTCGGCGGTATTCTTTTCTTGTACGAACAATCACAGCCTTCAACACGTCGCCCTTCTTGATGGCTCCGTTCGGGAGTGCGTCCTTCACAGCAACAACGATGATATCACCGACTCCAGCGATCATTCTATGGCTTCCGCCAAGAACTTTGATACACTGAACTCGCTTGGCACCACTGTTGTCCGCTACGTTCAAATATGTCTGCATCTGTACCATGACGTTGCTCCTTGCTACTTCGCCCGTTCAACGATCTGCTCGAGGCGCCAGCACTTATCCTTACTGATATGGCGGCATTCCACTACGCGGACGGTGTCACCAGTGTGGGCGTCATTTCTCTCATCGTGCGCCTTCACCTTCTTGGTTCTGGTCACATACTTTTTGTAGAGAGGATGCAGTCTTCTTGTCGAGATTGCCACAACAATGGTCTTATCCATTTTGTCGCTTGTCACCATTCCGGTGTACCGTTTTTTATTAGCTTCCATTAGACGCAAACCTCACTTAGTTGGATTTCTTTCGTATGCCAAGCGCATACTCGTGGATGAGCGTGTTGAGCCGGGCAATTTTCCTTCTGGTAGTTCGCACAGCCAACGGATTCTCCACGTGTCCAAGCACCTTCGCCATTCTCAGGTCCAATGCCTCTTTGCGAAGCTCGTCCCTTTTGGCGACCAATTCCGCATAAGTTAAATCAGCATATGAATTTTTCATATCTTACTCCACTTCCCTTCTCATGATGAACTTCGTCTTGATCGGGAGTTTGGAGGCAGCAAGTTGCAAAGCCTCTCGGGCAAGCTCTTCCTGAACTCCACCCATCTCGAACATGACGGCACCAGTCTTAACCACGGCAACCCAACCTTCAGGGCTACCCTTACCGTTACCCTGCCGGGTTTCTGCTGGCTTTTTCGTGTAAGGCATGTCAGGGAATATCCGAATCCAAACCTTACCACCACGTTTGATGTGACGGGTCATCGCAATACGAGCTGCCTCAATCTGACGATTGGTGATCCACTTCGGCTCGAGTGCAATGAGCCCGAATTCACCGAAAGCCAGATAATTACCACGATGAGCGACTCCGTCCCTCGTACCTCTATGCTTCTTTCTATACTTGATTCTTTTTGGACTCAGCATGATGTACTAACTCCTCGCCTCAACGCTTTCAGCCCGCTCCCGTGCAGATTTCCGCACAAGAAGACCAGCGTCGTCTTTCTTCGATTTGTCAAGAATCTCGCCATTGTAGACCCACACCTTGACGCCAATAGCACCAAAGGAGGTGTTGGCCTGAGCAAAACCGTAATCGATATCACTTCTCACCGTGTGCAATGGAATTCTTCCATCCTTCAACCACTCGGAACCAGCGATCTCTTTTCCACCAAGTCGTCCAGACACCTTGATCTTGACGCCCTGAGCTCCACCCTGCATCGCCTTGGAGATAGCCATCTTCAATGCTCTGCGGTGAGAACCTCGGTTTGTCAGCTGCCGTGCAACATTCAGAGCAATAAGCTGAGCATCTGCCTCAGGCTTCTTGATCTCTTTGATCTTTATCTGAACCTTCTTGTCGGTCAAACCCTGCAACCGTGCTCCAAGCTTCTCAACATTAGATCCCTTGGAACCAATGATAATGCCGGGTCGGCTGGTAGAAATGGTGAGTGATACCCGTTGCGGTTTCCGTACGATCTCAACATCGGAAATTTCAGCTCCCTGCACTTCAGGGCAGGTGAGAAGCACTTTCCGGAGCTTCAGATCTTCATGAAGCGTTGCCGCATACTCTCTCGGATCGACATACCATTTAGATTTCCAAGTCTTGTTGACTCCCAAACGAAGTCCAATAGGATTTACTTTCTGGCCCATTTATTTCCCCACCTTTTCGTCAAGCACAACAGTGATGTGACACTGTCTCTTCAAGAGAATGTCGCGTCGTCCGTGTGAACGTGGCCACACACGCTTCATGCGTGGACCTTCGTCGACAAACAGTTGAGAAACAATCAGCTGCTCTTCATCAAGCTTCTTGTTCTGGCTCATTGCATTAGCAGCCGCCGACTGTACGACCTTCTTGATCAGCAAGGCGCCTTTCTGGGGCATTGCGTCAAGAATAGCCATTGCCTCGACATAGGGTCTCCTTCTCACCAGGTCTGCGACCGGGCGGACTTTTGAAGGGGAAGACGGCAAATACTTCGCGCAAGCTCTAAAACCTTTTTTCTCTTCCATATTCAACACCTACTACTTTCTCGCTTTCTTGTCTGAAGCGGTATGCCCACGGAAGATTCGCGTAGGAGCGAACTCACCGAGCTTGTGCCCGACCAGATTTTCTGTGATGAAAACCGGCACCCATGTCTTACCGTTGTAGACAGAAATCGTATATCCAACCATCTCAGGTATAATCGTGGAGGTGCGGGAATACGTTTTGAGCATCGGTTTCTGACCCGATTTGTTGGATTCTGTGACCCTCTTGTAGAGTTTCTTCTCAATAAAAGGACCTTTCTTAATTGACCTAGCCACTTTCTCTACTCCTATTTCCGCTTCTTAACGATGAAATTACCCGAAGGCTTGTTCTTTTTCCGTGTCTTGTGACCCTTAGTGGGCAAGCCCCACGGAGAAACCGGGTGACGACCTGCAGAAGTTCGCCCTTCACCACCACCATGTGGGTGATCAACAGGGTTCATTGCAACACCGCGTACCTTTGGTCTGCGGCCAAGCCATCTTGCTCTACCGGCTTTACCGAGAGTAACGTTCATGTGATCATCATTACCCAAGGCTCCAAGTGTAGCCATACACTCGGCAAAAACCATTCGCATTTCACCTGACGGAAGCTTCAGTGTTACATAATCACCTTCCTTGGCAACAATCGTTGCACCAAGACCAGCGCTTCGCACCAACTGTCCACCCTTGCCGAGCTGCAACTCAACATTGTGCACGGTAAGACCGAGTGGAATATTCTTCATCGGCAATGCGTTTCCTACCTCGAGCGGAGCATTCGGACCGCTCATGACCTTCGCTCCAACCTTGACACCTTTCGGAGCAAGGATATAGCGCTTTTCGCCATCTGCATAAGCAACCAGAGCAATGTTCGCACTCCTGTTCGGATCGTACTCGATAGTCTTCACCGTTCCAGGAATATCAAACTTATTCCTCTTGAAGTCGATGATTCTGTAAGCCCTCTTGTGCCCACCACCTCTGCGGCGAACACTGATACGACCGAAAGAATCGCGACCTGCTTTCTTCGAGAGCTTGGTCGTGAGAGACTTCTCACTCCTATTGGTGGTAATCTCATCGAAGACCAAGGTTGTCTTCTGGCGAAGGCCAGGAGTATATGGTTTGTATTTCTTCAGTGCCATGCTTTCCTCCTAGATCCCTTCGACGGCCTGGATGATTTCACCCTTAGCCAGTGTTACGATAGCCTTCTTCCAATCGCCGGTGGTTCCCTTGATATGACCACCCTTGCCACGGGTATACTTAGGCTTTCCCTTTACAGATACGATGTTGACTTTCACAGGTGTAACGGAGAACAACTCCTGCACAGCCTGCTTGACCTCGAACTTATTTGCTCTTGAGTCAACTTCGAACGTGTATTTCTTTACTTCCGTTTCCCGCGCTATATTGGATTTCTCAGTCAGCACAGGTTGAATTATTACTTGATCTGCTCTCACGTTAGACCCCTTATTTATCGCTGTAGAACTCGTTCAGATTCGTCGCAGCGCCTTCGAGCATCAAGACCTTTCTTCCATACAGAAGCTCCTTTGCAGAGAGTCTGTTGTAGGAAAGCACGCGCAAGTAAGGGATGTTCTTTGCAGCACGGCGCATCATGACATCATCATCCTTGAGGATGAGGATGGTTCGCTTATTATCAGTAACGAAGTTCTTCAAGATTCCAGCCAACTCTTTCGTCTTACCGTCTTCGATGGTGAAATCCTCGATTACCGCGAGCTTCTCCTCCTTAACGGAGAGAGAGAGCAGCGACTTCATCGCCAAACGCTTCACTTTCTTGGGAAGGGTATAACTGTAGTCACGAGGTTTAGGTCCGAAAATCGTCCCTCCTCCGACCCAGAGCGGTGACTTTTTGTCACCGGCTCGAGCATTACCTGTTCCCTTCTGTTTGAAAGGTTTTGAGTTACTGTAGCGGACCTCTCCACGAGTCTTCGTACTAGCAGTTCCAACTCTCCGATTTGCCAACTCATTGTTGACAGCATGGTAGATTGAACCGTCACTAACCTCTCGGTTGAAGACTTCGTCGTTGAGGGTAATTGTCCGCAATTCCTCTCCTTTTATTGAAAAGACCTTTGTTTCCATTTCTCGCCTCTACTTCTTCTTCGCTTTTTTCACGATGACTACGCTCTGGGCGGGTCCAGGAATCGCTCCTTTCACCAAAAGAACCTGCATCT
>Ga0334899_1001153_pt1 | contig 26684 bp, 22 predicted proteins | sample GraSluR3_MG_FD_207219 | JGI IMG/M metagenome (GOLD analysis project Ga0334899, IMG submission 207219) | Sludge microbial communities from methane-producing bioreactor in Wageningen University, Netherlands - Granular Sludge_8_08-R3 | ecosystem: Engineered > Bioreactor > Anaerobic > Unclassified ...
GGGCCAGGGCCTTATCGCTGCCGCTGTTGCCCAGGGGATTGTTGTTGAAATCGTAGCCGGGGGTGTTCGTGGCCGATTGGATGATCTGGTCCTGCACCGTGACGATGCCGCTGGGCGTGGACGTCGAAACGGTCCGCGTTGTCGTCAGCAGCGAACCCAGCAGGCTGCGGTCGAAGAGCACCGAGTCTTGCAGGCCCAGCTCGATCCCGAACTCGTCGATGTTCGTGAGCTGCACCTCGGCGATGATCACCTGGATCATCACCTGGGGCGGCGCGGCGTCGAGCTCCTCGACGAGCTTGACGATCTCATCGAAGAAGCGGGGGCTGGCGCTGATGATCAGCGAGTTGGTCACGGTCTCGGGAACGACGACGACCTCGGTCTCGATCTGCTGGAAGGGGCTCAACACGCCGGGCATCGCCTGCTGCACGACGCGCTCGCTCCGCAGGAACTCGTTGATCGACTGGGCCACTTGGCTCGCCGGCGAGTTCTTCAGGCGGTAGACCTCGTTCTTCCGCTGGGTGACGTCCTCCTCGTCCAACCGCAGGAGCAACGCCTCGATGATGGCCAGGTCGCCTTCCGAGCCGGTGGCGATGATGCTGTTCGTGCGGCTGTCGACCGAGAACCGGACCGGCACCAGGGTCGTCTCTCCCTCGGCCCCGGCAAGCTGCGGCGCGGTGCCCGCCTGCGCCGGCAGCAGCGTGCGGAGCATCAGGATCATGGCGTTCGCGTCGCCGTTGACGATGCGGAACACCTTGATCTGGGCCACGCCCGTGGGCACGTCGAGCTCGCGAATCAGGGCGCTGAGCAGGTCCATGCTCTCGGCCGGGCCCGAGATGATAAGCGTGTTCGTGTGGACGTCGGGCGTGATCTCGACGTCGCTGAGCAGGCCCGACTTCAAGAGGCGTCCTCCCTCGACGTCGGCGGTAAGCAGCTCGAGCACGGCCGACTTGCGCTCGCCTCCGCCGCTGGCCGCCGCGATGGCCTCGCGGAGCGTGCCGGCCAGGTCATTCGCCAGGGAGTGCTTCAACTTGACGATGCGGCCCTGGTTGACCGCGTCGGGGCCGGTGCGGTCGATCCGCGCGATGAGCCGCTCGACGTCGATCAGGTCGCGCGTCGCGCCGCGGACGATCAGCGAATTGGTCCGCTCGTCGGTCGTGACCTCGACGCGCGGTCCGAGGCCGTCCGATCCGCCCAGGAACTCCTCGACGGTGTCGGCGGCCACCGAAGCGGCCGCGTGCTTCAGCCGAAAGACCCGCCAGTCGCTTTCGGGACCGACGGGCTGATCGAGCTTGGCGATCAGCTCCTTGATGCCGGCGACCGCCTCGCCCCAGCCGATCAGAAGCAGGGCGTTGGGCTTGACCAGCGGGGTGATGCTGGCCCTCCCTTGACGCCCGCCCACCAGGCTCTCGGCCACCTGGCTGATGATGGTGATCATCGCCTCGCCGCGCACGTGCCTGAGTTGGTAGATCTCGATGACCGGCTGCGTCTCGGCGCTGAGCCGCTCGATTTCGGCGATGATGCGGCTGACTTCGTCGAGGTCGCGGTCGGGGCCGCGGAGGATGATGACGTCGAGGTCGGGTAGCGTCTCGATTTCGACCTGCTCGCCCAACTCGCGGAGCCGATCGAGCTGCTCTTCTTCGGCCTGGAGCGCTTCCGCGGTGGGAGCGTCGCCGGGCTGGGGCCTGGAAGCCGGAGCGGCGCCGGCCTGTTCCGCCTGGGCCAGGTACTGCACCAGTTGAACGCTGGCCCGGTCGAGCGGGCCCCGGGTGCCCGTCTGGCGTGGGTGCGGAAGGCCCGGAGCGATCGTGCCTGGCCGATAGGAGGCCCCGCCGCCTCGGCCCATGCGATAAGCGTTGACCGCTTCCCGAACCTTGGCCGGATCGGCGCGGCGAACCGGAATGATTCGGAGCTTCGCGCCCGGCTCCTGCTCGGGCCGATCCAATGCGTCCAACGCCCGTACCAGGTAGCCGAGCTGCTCGACAAGGGGGCGTGGCCCCACCAAGGCAACCTGGTTCCGCTGCCGGTCGAGGCGCATCTCGACGCGGCGACCTGCTTCGTCGACGAAAAGGTAGTCGGCCCGGCCGCTCGGCCGGTTCGGCAGCGGCTCCAAGCGCGATCCGAGCAGGCGCTGCAATTGCGGCTCGATCCGCTCGACCCGCGAATAGCTCAAGGGGACGAACCCCTCCCGGGCCACCGACTCGGCAATGTGCCGGAAGTCGGGGTCGCCGGCCGGTGGGCGACCGGCCGGCGCGCCAAACTCCCGCGCGAGAACGGCGTGGATCTCGGGGGGCGCCAGGATCAGCAGTTGCGACGTTCCCGCATCGCTCACGACGCGCACGTCGCGTCGTTCGGCAAATCGCGCGCGCAGCCTGGCCCCGATCGCGTCGATCTGGCCGTTGGGTACGGGATAGGCTTCGAGCATCGGCGTTGCCGGCGCCGTCTCGACCCGCGGCCGTTCGACGGCGGCGCGCTCGACCGCGGCGCGATCGACCGAGTCGATCAACCGGCGCGCGATCTGCTGGGCGGCCTGAGGCCCGAGCAAGAGGATCTGGTTCTCGCGGAGATTGGCCACCAGGTGCACGGCAGGGCCGAAATCGGAGAGCACCTCCGCAAGCGTCTTTTCCACCTCGGCGGCCGGCTTGTGCCGCAGTCGATAGACCTGGTACTCGCCCGCCGCGTTCGGCTGGGCCATGACCGCTCGACAGAAGGCCGGGGCCAGCACGATCGAGAGCCCCACGATCCCACCGAGCGCCGAGCGCGCGCAGACTGGTAATTGCCGTGGCTTTTTCACGGGAACGGCCCACCATTCGGTGCATTGAGTTTTCGCAAAGGGAAAGGCGGGCGGATGCTATAGATTCTTGTCCGGCCGTTCAAGACCAGTTGGGCCGAATGTCGAGCGGCGGCGTCCTGTTTGCGGGCGGAAGACGACTCAATCGGCATGCCTTCGCACCGTTAGGGAGCCGCTCGTCTGCCCCGTCCGTCTCCTCCCATTTTCCCTCTTTCTACGCCTCGCTTCAGACGGCCGAACCCTCGGGCCGATGCTAATCCCAGGTGGAAGGTCTTCGCGAAGGGAGAGGATGCGATGCGCAAACGGGCGTTGTGGGCGCTGGCCCCGTTGGTCGCCATCTTCAGCCCGATCGCCTTCTTCTCGGCGGGTGATTGGTGGGCCGATGCATGGCGCGCGGGTGGCTCGACCGCCACCCACCAGAACGCCGACCTGGCGGACCTCGATCCGACAGTCGACGGGGCCTACCCGGGCATGGAGGTCGCGTTGCCGGCCGCGGCTTCGCCGACTCTCCCCCTTTCGGAGGCGTTGCGATTCGACGTCTCGACCGACTGGATCGTAGCCCGCTGGCCGCGAGTGTCGGCGGCCCTGGGCCAGTTGCAGCTTCAGGGTTATCGGGTGCCTCTGGTGACGGGCACGGCGGAAAACGACGTGGCGGGGGCCTTGACCTACTACTTCAACCCCCGCCAGCAGGTCCAGCGAATCACCTTCTACGGAACGACCGGCAATGCCCGCGAAATCGTCGACCTGGTCACGCGCCGCTTCGGCCTGGCCCGACGGCTGACGAACGACCCCAGCGTCTTTCTTTACGAAATCCCCGCCGAAAAGGGAAAGTCCGTCAGCCAGCTCTGGATTCGACCGGCGCCGGTCCTCACCCACAACGACCCCTATCGCCGGTTCGAAGTGGCCATGGTGCTCGAACGTCCGCCAGCGTAGCCCGCGATGAATCGGTGTTCTCACGCCAGCCGTGCCGCGAGGGCGACGAGCGCGACCAGGGCAATCGCCGCCGTTTCGACACGGAGGATGCGGGGGCCCAGATCGACCGCTCCCCAACCGGCCGCCATGGCCGAAGCGACTTCTTCCGAGGTGAAACCGCCTTCGGGCCCCACGGCCAAGACGATCGCGCCGGCGCCGGCCGTCGCGCCGGCCAGATCGACCGGCGCCCGCCAGGCCACCTCCGGAGCGGCGCCGGCCGGGTGGGCCAGCCAGCGGTGCGGAACGGCTCGGGTCGCCTCGACGAATTCGTGCCAGGGCTGGGCCGGAGCGATCTCCATCAGGCGGTTCCGGCCGCACTGCTTCGACGCCTCGATCACCCCCCGACCCAGGCGATGGAGCATCTTTGTGGGGGCGGCGACCACCGAACGGTGGGTAATCAGCGGCACCAATCGCGCCACGCCCAGTTCGACCGCCTTCTCGACCAGCCACTTGTGCCGATCGGCCTTGGGCAGGGCCACGGCCAGGACGAGTTCCCGGGACAGTTCTCGATCGACCTCGCTTCGGCAATGCACGGCGAGTCGGACGTCGGCGCGGCCGATCTGCCGGATCTCGGCCTCGTATTCGCAACCTTCTCCGTCAAAGAGCGTTACGCGTTGGCCCGCGCGGGCCCGCATGACGTGGATCAGGTGATGCGCCTCGGGGCCCTCAAGCACGACATCCTCTTTATCCTCTCTTGGAGGCGGGCAGACGAAATAGCGATCGGTCATGGAACTCGCGGATCGGATTCCCGGAATCAAGTTGTCGGCACTCCCGTACCGAAGACAGTACCGGCGCGCCCGTTACCGTTTCTGGGGGGGATGGCTGAATTGGCTCCGGAGCGACCTTCAATGTACCAAGCACACTGGGGACTCGACGAGTCACCGTTTCGCACGCGAATCGACCCCCGTTTCTTCTACCAAAGCCCCACGCATGAGGAGGCCCTGGCCCGGCTGCATTTTCTCGTCGAGCATCGCCGTCGCCTCGGATTGCTTCTGGGGCCCAGCGGCAGCGGAAAGTCGTTGCTGCTCGAAATCCTCACCGCCGAGCTTCGAGGGCGCGGCCTGCCCGTGGCCCGACTCGGCCTCGTGGGGCTCGACCGAGCCGAGCTGCTCGATTCGTTGGCCGGTGAGCTTGGCACACCCCCTCGAAATGGGCTGTCGGTCCGGCAACTCTGGCGGGTTGTGACCGACCGGCTTTCGGAGTACCGATACCAGCAGGTCAACACGGTCTTGATCTTCGACGACGTGGATCGAGCCGACGACGAGTGCCTGGCCATGATCACCCGGCTGGTGCAGTTCGATCCCGGCCCCGAGTCGCGCTTGACCGTTGTGCTGGGCGCTCGTTGCGATCGGGTCGCCCGGCTGGGCGCGGCGCTTCTGGAGTTGGTCGAGTTGCGGATGGACATCGAGCCGTGGGAGCCGGGCGACACGCAAGCCTACGTGCAGCGATCGCTGGCCCGGGCGGGTCGGGCGACGCCCCTGTTTGCCGAGCCCGCCGTCGAGAGGCTGCACGAGTTGGCCCAGGGCATCCCCCGCCGCGTTACCCAACTGGCCGACTTGGCGTTGCTGGCCGGCGCCGGCCGCGCTCTCGACCAGATCGACGCCGAGACGGTCGAGTCGGTCTACCACGAGCTGGGCGTCATCGAGGTGTGACGGGGAAGGATTCAAGAAGGAAGATGGAAGAAGGAAGATTGAAGAACGAAGAGCGACGAGGGAAGGCTTGACGCGGCTGCATCCTCCGTTCATCATTCATCACTTCATCGTTCATCCTTCCCTCGACGGTCCGCCCCCATGACGCAACGCCGATTGATCCTTCTGACGGACGGTTACAACGATTGGCACACGGCGAAGACGGCCGTGTGCATGATCCGCTATCGGCCGGAACAGGTCGTCGCGGTGTTCGACCGGGCCGGGGCGGGCAAGACCAGCCAGGAGGTCTTGCGCATCGGCGGCGACATTCCGGTCATCGGATCGATCGCCGACGCCCCGCAGGCCAGCGGCCTGCTGATCGGCATCGCACCGCCGGGCGGCAAGCTCCCGCCCGCCTGGCGCCCCATCGTGCTCGATGCGATCGCGCGCAAGCTCGACGTGATCTCGGGAATGCACGAGTTTCTCAACGATGATCCCGAGTTCGCCGAGGCCGCCCGAAAGCACGGCACGCGCCTGGTCGACGTGCGCAGGACCGACGAGCGCGACGTGGCCCATCGCGAGGGGATTCGCGAGGAATGTCTGCGCATCCAGACCGTGGCCAACGACTGTAGCTGCGGCAAGATGCTCACGGCGGTCGAGGTCGTGCAGGGCCTGCAACGGGCCGGGGTCGACGCGAAGTTCGTGGCGACCGGGCAGACGGGCATTCTCGTCGAGGGCGACGGCTGCCCCGTCGACCGCGTAATCTGCGATTTCCTGAACGGGGCGGCGGAGCGGCTCGTGCTGGCCAATCAGCACCACGACGTGATCGTCATCGAGGGGCAGGGCAGCTTGTTCCATCCCCGCTACTCGAACGTCACCCTGGGCCTGCTGCACGGCGCCCTTCCCGACGGATTGATCGCCGGCTACGAGATGGGGCGCACGGCCGTGGCGGGCATGGAGCGTTTCCCCCTGCCTTCGCTCGAGCGGCTCATCGAATACTACGAGGCGTCGGCCCGCGTGATGCACCCCTGCCGCGTGATCGGCATCGCGATCAACAGCTCGAAGTTCTCGGACGAGGAAGCCGCCGAGGAGCGCGAGCGGGTGCGCCGGCGTCTCGGCCTGCCGGTTTGCGACCCGATCCGCCACGGCCCCGACGAGCTCGTGCAAGCCGTGCTCGACCTGAAGCGGGAACTGAACAAGTAACGCGGCCGTTCGCCGGTTTGTGCGGTCGGCGTCGAACGGGCCGGCGACGCGACGGGCTACAGCATGACGCCGGCGAATTCCCGTTTCAGGGCTTCGAGGCCCGCCTGTCCCCGCTCGCCGTCGACCACGACGTTAAGGCGGACTTCGCTGGTGCTGATCATGTCGACGTTGACGCCGACCTCGGCCAGGGAGCGAAACACGCGGATGGCCACGCCCGTGTGGCTCTTCATGCCGGTGCCCGACACCGACAGCTTGGCGACCCGGGGCGAGCAGGTCGGCGGCGGGCATCCGAAGCCCTCGGCGAGGGCCTCGGCCACTTGCATGGCCTTGGCCAGATCGTCCTGGGGCACGGTGAAGCTCACGTTGGCTCGCTCCTGGCGGCCCACGCTCTGCACGATCATGTCGACGACGATGCCGTTCTCGGCCACCTCGTCGAAGACCTGGGCGGCCAGGCCGGGGGTGTCGGGCACGCCCAGCATGGTCACCCGAGCCTGCGACTCGTCGAGATGAATTCCCTCGATCAAAAGGTCCTCCATGCCCTGAAGCCTGGCGACCAGGCCGTTGGCCCCCGCGGGCGCCGCCGGCGACGGCGGGGCGAGCGCGGAGGAATCGTCCTCCTCGGCCGGCTCGGTCTCGAGCTGGAACACCCCATGGACCACGCGCAGGGCCTCGGTGGCGTATTCGCGCTGGACGAGCACCGAGATCTTGATCTCGCTCGTGGTGATCATGAGGATGTTGATCCCCTGCTCGGCCAGGGTGCGGAACATGGTTTCGGCCACGCCCGGCTGGGTCTCCATGCCCAACCCGACGACCGAGATCTTCGACACGTCGTCTTCGTAATTGAAGCTCTCGGCGCCGACTTCGTCGACGCCTTCCTGCACCGCCTTGAGCGTGGCCGGCAACTCGTCGCGGAGGACGGTAAAGGAGATGTCGGCCCGGCCCTCGGCCCCGACGTTCTGGACGATCATGTCCATGGCGATGTTCTTGGCGGCGATCTTCGAAAAGATCGACAGGGCCGCACCGGGACGGTCGGGCACCCCCACGACCGTCACCCGCGCCTCGTCCCTCACCATGGCCGCCCCGGTGACCGGGCGGTCGGGCGCCTCGGGGCGCGTCGCGATGATCGTGCCCGGGCTGTCGCTGAAACTGCTGCGCACGTGGACCGGCACCGAATACTTCTTGGCGAACTCGATCGAGCGGTTGTGCATGACGCCGGCGCCCACGCTGGCCAGCTCGAGCATCTCGTCGTAGCTGATCCGCTTGAGCCGGCGGGCTTCGGGCACGACGCGGGGATCGGTCGTGTACACGCCGTCGACGTCGGTGTAAATCTCGCAAACCTCGGCCCCCAGGGCGGCGGCCAAGGCCACGGCCGTCGTGTCGCTGCCGCCGCGCCCCAGCGTCGTGATGTTGAACGCCTCGTCGATGCCCTGGAACCCCGCGGCAATGACGATCTTGCCCGCGTCCAACGCGCGGCGCAGTCGATCGGTCGAAATCGAGCGGATGCGGGCTTTCGTGTGGGTGCTGTCGGTCATGATGCCGATCTGGGCGCCGGTCAGGCTGATCGCCTCGTGGCCCAGGCTGTGAATCGCCATGGCCATCAGCGCCACGCTGACCTGCTCGCCGGTCGACAGCAGCATGTCCATCTCCCGCGCCGGAGGCTCGTCGGTGATCTGCCGCGCCAGGTCGACCAACAGATCGGTGTTCTTGCCCATGGCGCTGACGACCATCACGACCCGCTTTCCTTCCTTCTGGGCGCGAACCGCCTTGCGCGCCGCGCCGAGGATCTTTTCGCTGTCGGCCACGCTGGTGCCGCCGAATTTCTGAACGATGATCGACATGGGGAGAAGCAGTGGGTTGCGGGTTGTGGATTGCGGATAGTAAGAAGGCTCAGCGGGGGCCGAGGAAGAAGGGCATCAGCTTCCAGCCTTCGTCGAAAACGCGATCCGATTCGGCCGAGGTCGGGTCGTCGTAGGTCGTGGCCGCGTCGGGCTCGATGCCCGTGCCGGCGATCGTCCAGGGCACGTAGCCGTGGCAGTGCGTCTTCAGACGCAACGGCGTGGCGTGGTCGGGCGAGATGAGGATGCGATGCGCGCCGTGGGCTCGCAGCGCCTCGAGCACCGGGGCCACGATGTGGCGATCGATTTTCTCGAGGGCCTCGACCTTGCCCGCCGTGTCGCCCTCGTGCGACGCCTCGTCGGTCGCCTCGACGTGGACGCACACCAGGTCGACCTCCTCGAGCGCGTCGACCGCGTAACGGCCCTTGGCCGCGTAATCGGTGTCGGTGTAGCCCGTCGCACCGGGCACTTCGATCCGCTTCCACCCCAAAAGTACTGCCAGCCCGCGCAGCAGGTCGACGGCCGTGATCATCGCTCCGCGTACGGCGAATCGATCGGCGAAGGGCGTCAGTTGGGGCGTGCGCCCTTGGCCCCACAGCCAGATGTTCGTGGCCGGCAGCTTGCCGTGAGCCCGCCGGGCCGCGTTGACCGGATGCGCGTCGAACACGGCCACGCTGCGGCTCATCAGGTCGTTCAGCAGGGCGCCGCCCGGGCCGCGAGGATAGTCGTCGAGCACCGATTTGTCGGTCAGGTCATGGGGCGGGGTGGTTCGAGTGTCGTGAGAGAAGGGGACGGGCGCGGCGCCGCCTCGGCACACCAGCAGGTTGCGGTAGCTCACGCCGGGGTAAAACCGGATCTGCTCGGAGCCCAACTCCTGCTGGATCGCCTCGATCAGCTCCGCCGCCTCTTCGCTGGAGACGTGGCCGGCCGTGAAGTCGCGCATCACCTGGTCTTGGATCGTCACCAGGTTGCAGCGGACCGCCCAGTCGTCGGGCCCCAACTCGATCCCTTGGGCGACGGCCTCGAGGGGGGCGCGGCCCGTGTAGTGATCCAGCGGGCTGTAGCCCAGCAGGCTGAGGTTGGCCACGTCGGAGCCCGGCGGGAGCGCGTCGGGAATGTTGCTCGCCCGGCCCACGATGCCCGCGCGGGCGACGGCGTCCATGGCGGGCAGGCGGGCCGCCTCGAGGGGCGTCCTGCCGCCGAGCGACTGCTGGGGCTCGTCGGCACAGCCGTCGGGGATGATGATCGCGTATTTCATGGGGCTAGTCCCTCACCCGCATCCGGATCGTGCCGGGGCGGACCATCGAAAGCCGGTCGATCTCGCCGGTGGCGCGAATGACGGCGCCCTCGGGCGCCGTATGCGTCATGATCACCAGGGGGACCACGCCGTCGGCCCCCTCCTCCGTCTCGTGCTGGATGACCGAGGCGATCGAGATCCCGTGCTGGCCGAGGATTCCGGCGATGGAGGCCAGCACGCCGGGGCGATCTTCCACGTTCAAGCGCAGGTAAAACCGGCCCGGGATCGTCGCCGGGTCGCGCGCCGCCACGGGCGCCTCGCGTTCGTTCGACCAGAGCCCGAGCGTGCGAAAGGTGATGGCCGCGCGTCCCAGGATCGTGTCGATCAAGTCGGCGACGACGGCCGAGGCCGTGGGCATCTGGCCGGCCCCCAGTCCGTGGAAGAACACCCGCCCCACGGCATCGCCCACCACGTGCACCGCGTTATAGGCACCGCGGACTTCGGCCAGGGGAGTGCCGTGTCGCACCAAGGTGGGCGAGACGTACAACTCGAGGCCCTCGGGCGCTCGATTCGCCACGGCCAGAAGCTTGATCCCGTAACCCAGCTCTCGGGCGTATTGGTGATCGGCCACGTGGACCGTGTCGATGCCCGTGCGCGGAACGTCTCTCCAATTGACCCGCGCCCCGAAGGCGAGCTGAGCCAGGATCGCCAACTTCTGGGCCGCGTCGGTGCCGTCGACGTCCATGGCTGGGTTGGCCTCGGCATACCCCAGACGCTGGGCCTCGGCGACCGACGCCCGGTAGTCGGTGCCCTGCTCGGCCATCTGGGTAAGGATGAAGTTGCTTGTCCCGTTCAGGATGGCCTGAATCGATTCGATCCGGTTGGCCGTCAACGACTGCCCGATCGCCGCGATGATCGGGATTCCCCCGCCCACGGAGGCTTCGAAAGCGATCGACCGGCCGAGCTGCCTGGCCCGATCGAACAGCTCGGGCCCGTGCTCGGCCAGCAGCGCCTTGTTGGCGGTGATCACGTCCTTGCCGCTTTCGAGCAGCTTGAGGACGATGGTTCGGGCGGGTTCGATCCCCCCGACCAGCTCGATGGCCGCCACCACCTCGGCGTCGTCGGTCGCGGCTCGCAGATCGCCGCTGAGCAGCCCGGGCGGCAGCGTCAGGCCGCGCGGCCGGGTCAAATCGGGGTCGATCACCCGCGCTAACTCCACGGGGCGGCCGGCCTGGCGCGCGATCCGCGCACGATACTCCCGCAGCAGCCGGGCGACTCCCGTCCCGATCGTTCCGAAGCCCACCAGGGCCACCTTGACGGCATTCATGGATTCATGGCGACGTTGGACTCGCGAGGTCTCACACAACCGTAACCGGCAATCGTAGGTCACTTCCCCCCCGAGAGTCAAGCGGCACGCGGGAGAGCCGGAGCGGTTGCCGAAAACGCCACAGCGGCGATACTGGTTGGGACACCTCCGGCCGCCTCGCCGTTCGCGCCGTTGGAGTTCAGCCTTCAGGCTGTCGGAGGACACGCGGAAGCGTGGACTCCAGCGTTGCCATTTCGACGTATCAGCACAGGAAAGACCGAAACCCATGGACCCCAACGCCAAGGCGTTCTTCGAGCAGATCCTCGAAACCCCCAGCCCGTCGGGATTCGAAACCCCGCTGCAACAGATCGTCCGGTCGTACGCGTGCGACTTCGCCGACGAAGTGACCACCGACTTGCACGGCAACGTGATCGCCGTGCGCAACGCCGGCGCGCCGCTGCGCGTCATGCTCGCCGGCCATGGCGACCAGATCGGCCTGATCGTCAGCCACATCGACGAAAACGGCTTCCTCTATCTGCTCTCGATCGGGGGCTGGGATCCGCAGATGCTCGTGGGCCAGCGCATGACCGTCTGGTCGAAGTCGGGCCCCGTGGTCGGCGTCGTGGGCCGCAAACCCATCCACCTGTTGACCGAGGAGGAACGCAAGCAGGTGCCCAAGCTCAAGGACCTGTGGATGGACATCGGGGCCCGAGACAAGGAGGATGCCGAAAAGACGGTGCGCGTGGGCGATCCGGTCACCGTCGAGCTGGTGTACCGCGAGATGCCCAACGGCCGCGCCGCCGGGGTCGCCATGGACGACAAGTGCGGACTTTGGGTCGTCATGGAAGCGCTGCGTCGGGCCGATCCGCAGAAGCTCGGATGCGCGCTCTACGCCGTGTCGACCGTCCAGGAAGAGGTCGGCCTGCGCGGCGCGCGGACCAGTGCGTTCGGCATCGATCCCCAGGTGGGCGTGGCCGTCGACGTGACCCACGCAACCGACTGTCCCACGATCGAAAAGAAGCAGGAGGGCGACGTCAGTCTCGGGAAGGGGCCGGTGATCTACCGGGGGCCCAACATGAATCCCAAGGTGGTCGATCAGCTCATCCACGCGGCGGAGGAACACGAGATCGCTTTTCAGCTTGCCGCATGCGGCCGGGCCACCCCGACCGACGCCAATTCGATCCAGGTGAATCGGGCGGGGGTCGCGACGGGGCTGGTGAGCATTCCCAACCGGTACATGCACAGTCCGGTCGAGATGATTTCGTTGGACGACATCGACCGAGCCGCCGATCTGTTGGCGCGGTTTGCCGAGCGGCTGCCGGCCGACTTCGATTTCACGCCGTAGGGGCCCAGGTTTCTGCCAATTTGGCACCTCTTGGGTCGGATCATGGCGGCCCGGTTCGCGCTGGTGCGACATAAGTCTTTTTGTGTCTTGCACTTGAGGCGTCGCGCCCGGCGTTGGCACAGGGGTTGCATTCACGATCCGAGATACGCCTCGACTGCCGGGCGAGGTGTCCCAAGCACCCGACATCAACAAGCTGGCGCCCCCGGGTGCCGCCGCAGGCGGCCGGGGGGTGAGACGATTTTCGCCTGCAACAGGAGGAATCCGCTGTGGCAAAGCAGATGGTCTTTGAGGACGAAGCGCGGCAGCCGCTGGCCGCCGGAGTGAACAAATTAGCCAGGGCCGTGCAGAGTACGCTCGGACCCCGGGGCCGCAACGCCGTGCTGGACAAAGGCTGGGGCGCACCCAAGGTGACCAAGGACGGCGTGACCGTCGCCGAGGACATCAGCCTGGACGACCCCAACGAGAACCTCGCCGCCCAACTCGTCAAAGAGGCGGCCACGAAGACCAACGACGTGGCGGGCGACGGCACCACGACGGCCACCGTTCTGGCCGAGGCGATCTACCGCAGCGGTCTGAGGATGGTTGCGGCGGGGGCCGATCCGATGTCGCTCTCGCGCGGCATTCAGAAGGGGGTCGAGGTCGTCGTCGACGAGATCAAGAAATTGTCGCGCAAGGTGGACGATAAGAATAAGAAAGAGATCGCCCAGATCGCCACGATCGCCGGCAACAACGATCCGGCGATCGGGTCGGTCCTGGCCGACGCCTTCGTCAAGGTCGGCAAGGACGGCGTCATCACGGTCGAAGAAGGCAAGCAGGCCGAGACCTACGTCGAGGTCGTCGAAGGCATGCAGTTCGATCGGGGATTTCTCTCTCCGCACTTCGTGACCAACCAGGAGAGCCAGTCCTGCGAACTCGAGGACTGCCTGATCCTGATTCACGAGGAGAAGATCACCAGCGCCAAGAATCTCGTCCCCCTGCTCGAAGCGATCAGCAAGGCGAACCGGCCCCTGCTGGTCATCGCCGAAGACATCGAGGGCGAGGCCCTGGCGACCCTGGTGGTGAACAAGATGCGGGGCATCCTGCGGGCCTGTGCCGTCAAGGCGCCCGGCTACGGCGACCGCCGCAAGGCCATGCTCGGCGACATTGCCACCCTGACCGGCGCCCAGGCGATCTTCAAGGACCTGGGCATCTCGCTCGAGGCGGTCAAGATCTCCGACCTGGGAACGGCCAAGAAGGTGACGATCACCTCCGACGACACCACGATCGTCGGCGGCGCGGGAACGAAGAAGGCCATCGAAGGCCGCGCCGAACAGATCCGCAAGGAAATCGAAACCACCACGAGCGACTACGACCGCGAGAAGCTCCAGGAGCGGTTGGCGAAGCTGGCCGGCGGCGTGGCCCAGATCAATTGCGGGGCCGTGACCGAAACCGAGATGAAGGAGCGAAAGGCCCTATTGGAAGACGCCAAGGCCGCGACCCAGGCCGCCCTCGAGGAGGGCGTGGTTCCCGGCGGCGGCGTGGCCCTGCTCCGCAGCGCCAAGGCGCTCGGCAAGCTCGAGCTGTCGGGCGACGAGGGCCTGGGCGCGAAGATCGTCGGCGAGGTGCTCGACGCGCCGTTGCGGGCCATCGCCGAGAACGCGGGCCGGGACGGCGCGGTCGTGGTCAATCGCGTCCGCCGGATGAAGGGCAAAACCGAGGGCTACGACGCCGAGAAGGACAGCTACTGCGATCTGGTCGAGGCCGGCATCATTGACCCGGCCAAGGTGGTGCGCGTGGCCCTGCAGAACGCGGCAAGCGTCGCGTCGCTGCTGCTGACCACCTCGTGCCTGGTCACCGAGATTCCCAAGAAGAAAGAGCCCGCCGGTCCCGGCCCCGAGGGCATGGACGGTGGCATGGGCGGAATGGGTGGCATGGGTGGATTCTAGCTCGCCGCCCCCGTTCGTTGCTCCTTTCGTCCTTCCCAAGCGACCAACTCCCACATCGAATCCGAGATACCAAGAGGAACCCGACCATGAAAAAGGAACTCAATCTGAAGCCCCTGGACGATCGCGTCGTCGTCGAGCCCGTCGAGGCCGAGGAGGTCACCGCCGGCGGCATCGTGTTGCCCGACACGGCCAAGGAAAAACCCCAGCGCGGCACCGTGGTCGCCATCGGCCCCGGCAAGCTGCTCGACAGCGGCGAGCGGGGCGAGCTGTCGGTTGCCGTGGGCGACGAGGTGATCTACGGCAAGTACGCGGGAAGCGACATCGAGGTGGACGGACGCGAAGTCAAGATCCTTCGCGAGAGCGACATCCTGGCCAAGGTCGTCAAGTGATCTGCGGGATCTGCTGACCGTTCGCAACCATTCACAAGCGAGGAGCCATCCATCGTGGCCAAACAACTACTTTTCGACGATCTCGCCCGGAACAAGATGCTCAAGGGCGTGGATACCCTGGCCGACGCCGTCGCCGTCACCATGGGGCCCACCGGACGCAACGTCATCCTCGACAAGTCGTACGGCGGCCCGACCGTCACGAAGGACGGGGTGACCGTCAGCAAGGAGATCGAGCTCGAAGACCCCTTCGAGAACATGGGGGCCAAGCTCGTCAACGAAGTCGCCTCGAAGACCTCCGACGTCGCCGGCGACGGCACCACGACGGCCACCGTGCTGGCCCGGGCCATCTTCCGCGAGGGGCTGCGGAACATCGCCGCCGGCAGCAGTCCGACCGCCATCCGCCGCGGAATCGAGAAGGCCGTCGACGCCGCCGTCGAACACCTCTACACGATGGCCAAGCGCGTCACCAAGAAGGAGGAAATCGCCAACGTCGGCGCCATCAGCGCCAACAACGACAAGGCGATCGGCAACCTCCTGGCCGAAGCCATGGAGAAGGTCGGCAACGACGGCGTCATCACCGTCGAGGAGGGCAAGACCGCCGAGACGACCTACGAGGTCGTCGAGGGAATGCAGTTCGACAAGGGCTACCTTTCGCCCTACTTTATCAACCGCGTCGAGACGATGGACTGCGTCCTGGAGGACGCCTACATCCTCATCCACGAAAAGAAGATCAGCAACCTTCGCGACCTGATCCCGCTGCTCGAAAAAACGAGCCAGTCGGGCAGGCCCCTGCTGATCATCGCCGAGGACGTCGAAGGCGAGGCGCTCACGGCTCTGGTGGTCAACAAGCTCCGCGGGGTGTTGAACGTCTGTGCCGTCAAGGCCCCCGGCTTCGGCGACCGCCGCAAGGCCATGCTCGGCGACATCGCCATCCTCACCGGCGGCACCATGATCAGCGAGGACCTCGGCCTGAAGCTCGAGAACCTCACCCTCGATCAGCTCGGGCGGGCCAAGCAGGTCACGGTCGACAAGGACTCGACGACCCTGGTCGAGGGCGCCGGCAAACAGGCCGACGTCAAGAACCGCATCCAGCAGCTCCGCAACCAGATCGAGACGACCGACAGCGACTACGATCGCGAGAAGTACCAGGAGCGCCTGGCGAAGCTCACCGGCGGCGTGGCGGTGATCTCGGTGGGGGCCAGCACCGAAGCCGAGATGAAGCAGACCAAAGCCCGCGTCGAAGACGCCCTGCACGCAACCCGCGCGGCGGCCGAAGAGGGCATCGTGCCCGGCGGCGGCGTGGCCCTGTTGCGGTGCAAGGAGGCCGTCGAAAAGGCCCGATCGTCGGCCCGCGGCGATGAGAAGATCGGCGTCGACATCGTGCTTCGGTGTCTCGCCAGGCCGCTGGTCCAGATCGCCGACAACTGCGGCCTCGACGGCGCCGTCGTCGCCGACGAAGTGGCCGAGAAGTCGACGAACGTCGGCTTCGACGCCAACCAGGGCGAGTACGTCGACATGTTCAAGGCCGGCATCATCGACCCCCTCAAGGTGGTTCGGGTCGCCCTGGAAAACGCCGCGAGCATCGCCTCCTTGATGCTCACCACCGAGACCATGGTGACCGACTTCGACAAGGAGGACAAGGAAAAACGGCGGGTCGAAGGCAGCGTCCGGTAGGCTGTGGATTTCATGGCAGACCGTGCGACGCGATTCGGGAAAGAATGAGCCGGCGGGCGGGCCACCCTCAAGCAGGGTGGCCCGTTTCGCCCTCAGGAGACGCCGACCCATGTCTCCGGCGCAGATCGCGGCCGGCTTGTCGGGTACAATGGCGCCCTTTTGACAGAGCGATTTCCACCTCACCATGGCGACGATGGCGGAAAAGCGGGATTACTACGAGGTGCTGGGGGTCAGCCGGTCGGCCTCGGAGAAGGAGATCTCCGACGCCTACCGCAAGCTGGCCATGAAGTACCACCCCGACCGCAACCCGGGCGACGACTCGGCCGTGGAGAAGTTCAAGGAAGCCGCCGAGGCCTTCGAGGTGCTCAACAACCCGGACAAGCGGGCCCGCTACGATCGCTACGGTCATGCGGGGCTTGGAGCCGGCGCGCCGCAGTTTCGCGACGTCAGCGACATCTTCGACGCCTTCGGCGATATCTTCGGCGGAGGCATTTTCGGCGATATTTTCGGAAGAGGGGCCCGGGGTGGACGCCGGGTCCGCCAGGGGGCCGACATCCGGTGCGAGGTCGTCCTCGAACTCGAGGAGGCCGCGCGCGGAGTCACCAAGACGGTCAGTTTCCGCCGGCACGAGGCTTGTTCCACTTGCAGCGGTTCGGGCGCCCAGCCGGGCACCCAGCGCCACACGTGCCAGTACTGCGGCGGTCGCGGCCGGGTGGTCCAATCGACCGGCATCTTCTCGCTGCAGACCACGTGCCCCTCGTGCGGTGGGGCGGGCTCGGTCATCGAGCACCCGTGTGCCGATTGTCGAGGGTCGGGGTACGTGTCGCGCCGAGTTTCCCGCGAGGTGAAGATTCCCGCCGGCGTCGACAGCCAGACGCGTCTGCGGCTCCAAGGCGAGGGAGAGCCGAGCCCGGACGGGGGGCCCCCGGGCGACTGCTATTGTTTCATTACCGTCAAGGACCATGCGCTGTTTCATCGCCAGGGGCAGCATCTGGTTTGCGAGGTGCCCATCGGATACGCCCAGGCCGCCCTCGGGGCGACCGTCGACGTGCCCACTCTGGACGGGCGGCAGCGGCTTGAGATTCCCCCCGGCACCCAGAACGGCGACGTGTTTCGGCTGCGGGGACACGGCATGCCCATCCCCCAGCGGCGCGGGCGGGGCGATCTGGTCGTGCAGGTCTTCATCGAAGTGCCCAAGCGCCTCAGCGCCGAGCACGAGCGCATCCTGCGCGAGCTGGCCGAGGTCGAAAACGCCGACGTGTCGCCGAAGCGGAAGACGTTCTTTCAAACCCTGAAAGACTACTTTCAGTCGGGATAACGCGCCGCGTTTTGCGGAGAGAATATCGTGGCAAAGAACGATCGAGAGCGAACGGAACCGGCCGGCCCGGCGCGGCCCGATCCGTCGGAGTCGCCGCCCGAGGCCCCCGAGGCCCCGGCGATCGACGCGACGGACGAGGCTCGCCCCGAGGCCGACGAAAGCGAACTGGCCGAGGATGATCTCCAGAAGCTGCGCGCCGAATTGGAGCATGCCCAGGACCGCGCCCTGCGCATCCGGGCCGAGCTGGAGAACTATCGCAAGCGGGCCGCCCGGCAGATGGAGGAAGAGCTTCGCTACGCCAGCTTGCCCTTGATCCGCGACCTGTTGCCCGTTTGGGACAACATCGGCCGGGCGATCGAGGCCGCCGGCAAGGGGCACGACTCGGCCGGTCTGCTCGAGGGTTTCCAGATGGTGGCCGAGCAGTTCGAGAACGTGCTGGCCCGGCACCACTGCACGAAGATCGACGCCCTGGGCAAGCCCTTTGATCCCAACCGGCACGAGGCCATCCTGCAGCAACCCTCGGACGATCATCCGGCCAACACCGTCGTGCACGTTGCCCAGACGGGCTTCCTGCTGCACGACCGCGTCGTGCGGCCCAGCCAGGTGATCGTTTCGGCGGCCCCGTCGGCGGAGGATGGCGCGGCCGAAGGCGCCGAGGAGCCCACGAACGACTCCGACGAATCGACCGGCGAGAGCGAGCCATGATCCCCCGGCCGGGAGCCGACCAACCCTGAAACATCCCGAAGAAAGGGCACGTCGACGTGGCGTGCCGCCCTGTTGGAAAGGACCGCAGACGATGCCGACCTACGATTACGTGTGCGATGCGTGCGAGCACGAGTTCGAGCAGTTCCAGTCAATCACGGCCGATCCCCTGCGCAAGTGCCCGGAGTGCGGGCGGCTCAAGCTGCGACGGCGGATCGGTCCCGGGGCCGCCATCCTCTTCAAGGGTTCGGGCTTCTACCAGACCGACTACCGGAGCGATTCCTACACGAAGGCCGCCAAGGCCGATTCCAAGGCGAACGGCGCCGACGTCAAGTCGCCGGAAAAGTCGAAGGACACGTCCAAGACCGAATCGGCCGCGCCAAGCGCGTCGTGAGAACCCTTGGCACAGGCAGGCCTGGTTCGTATCGTCTCATGTCGACCTCGCGCTGTCCCGTGTGCGGCAAGTCCTTCGAGCCCGACGACCGCTCGCCCATGCCGTTTTGCAGCCGTCGCTGTCGGCAAGTCGACCTCGGGCGATGGCTCGACGAGCGGTACGGGCTGCCGGCCGAGCCCGAAGAGCCTTCCGACGCGTCGGACGACCCGCCCCCGGAGCCTTGAACCGCATCGTCGGCCGGTGGGGCTCGCTTGCGGGCGTCTTCGTGCTCCTTATAATGCCGGGTGCGGATTGGGGCGGGATCCTTGGGCGGGAGGCTTCTGATGCATGACGACGGCGGCACCCTCAGGGCGGTGGCCTGGTTGGAGCTTTTCCCTTGGCTTCGGCTTGTCCGCTGCCTCCGTCTGGCCCTGCGGTTCCGGCTCATGCTTCTGGGCGCCGCGGCCATCGTGCTGACGGCGACGGGCTGGTCGCTCCTGGGGTTCGTATTCGGGGGCGACGACTTGACCCCGGTCGACGGCGTGGAGGAAAAGTGCCCCTGGCTGGCCCTGGCCGAACTGGTGCCCGACCGGCCGGCCTTGCCCGGGATGAACGACCCGCCGGCGCAAGCCGGCGCCGCGCTTTCCGTGGGCGCGGGCCGCCCCCGCCTCGCCGAGCCCTTCTGGGGCTCGTTCGCCCGACTGAGCCGGCCCTTTCGGTGGATCTTTCGTTCCGACGTTACCGTGACGCGCCTGGCGTTCCGGCTGCTTTGCGGCGCATGGGCGCTGGCCGTGTGGGCGTTTTTCGGGGGAGCGATCGCACGTTGCGTCGCGGTCGAGCTCGCCAGCGACGAACGCATCGGCTGGGGGCGGATGCTCCGGCACGCCCGCTCGATGTGGGGCTCGTACTTTTTCGCCCCGTTGATTCCGCTGATCGCGGTCTTGTTCGCGGCGGCGTGCATGGGCCTGGCCGGTCTGCTGTTCCGCTTCGATTTGCTTTTTCGCTTCGACCTGGGGCTTCTGGTTACCCTGATTCTCTGGCCCCTGGCCTTGTTGGCCGGCTTTCTCATGACGTGGGCCCTGGTGGGACTCGCCTTCGGATGGCCCCTGATGTGGGGCGCCGTGGCCACCGAGGTCTCCGATTGCTTCGACGCCGTCGCCCGCGCGTACCGCTACGTGTACCAGCGCCCGTTGCAGTACCTTTTCTATGCCCTGGTGGCCGCCGCCATCGGGGCGATGGGCTGGCTGGTCGTGTCGAATTTCGCCGCGGGGACGATCGCCGTCACTTCGTGGGCCGTCGATTGGGGCGCGAACTCGGGCCGGTGGAGCGGCGATCCCGCCGCCGGCGCGCGGCAAGTCGACGTCCTGTTGCGGTCTGCGGGCGACGTGGGCGTTCTCGCCTCGGCCGGCAGCGGCCTGATGGCCTTCTGGATCGGCTGCGTCAAGGTCTTTGCGGTCGGATTCCTCTCCAGTTACTTCTGGACCGCGTCGACCTGCATCTACCTGCTTCTGCGCCGCGATGCCGACGCGACCGAGCTCGACGAAGTCGCCCTGGACGACGCAGACGAGATCGACGACGACCTGCCGGCGATCCGAACCGACCCGACCGGCGCGCCCGTCGTGGACGACGCGGCCGTTTCACCCCCGATCGACCCGGCCGACGACCGGCGGCCCGACGCCGCCGAGCAGCCCGGCGAATCGAAGCCCCAAGGGCCCGACGTGGCGTAGCCCGTTCGCCGTGACGGCGGTTGGTGAGGGTCGGGGTTCCCGACGACATTGGGGTCGGCGGCGCGACGCGAGACCGCCCGCGCTCTGGGCCCCGGGCTACACCGCGCCGGGGCCGCGCGATCCGTCGTTGATCTGAATCGCCTCGACGGCGGGCAACACGAAGATCTTGCCGTCGCCGATCGTTCCGTCGACGCCGGTTCGCGCGGTCTGGATGATCGCCTCGATGGTTCGATCGAGAAAGTCGTCGTTGACGACGATCTCCAGGGCGATCTTTCGGAGCATGCGGGTCTGGTACTCGCGGCCCCGATACGTCGCTGTCTGGCCCCGCTGCTGCCCGAACCCCTGGGCGTCGCACACGGTCATGCGCGTGACTTCGACCTTCTCCAACGCCTCGCGGACCGCGTCGAGCTTGGTGGGCTGGATGACCGCGATGATTAGTTTCAAGGTCTCTCCTCCGAGTGCACGCCTCCCCCAAAGATACCGGTCGGATCGTGCGGGGGAAAGGGCGGCCCCGGCGATTCGGCGTGCGGCGTCGCTGAGGTGTCGCCGCGCCGTTCGAAAGTCGGGGCGACGCGCGCCGTCCGATTGCCGAGTAGAATATGGTGGGAACTCCAAGGAAGCCAGGAAATCGCCGTCTCAGGCACGCGCATGTCGGCTCCCTCCGACCCCCTTTCCGTGCTGGCCGAGTATCCGCTCGATCTGGGCGATGCGCAGGTCGAGTCGCTCGGATCGGCCGGGGGGTTCAGCGGGGCTCGGTTTTGGCGGGTGGTGACCCCGGCCGGGTGCTATTGCCTGCGTCAGTGGCCGCCCGGCGGGCCGGAACCCGAGCGGTTGGCATTCGTTCACGCGGTTCTCGCCCACGTGTCCCGGGCGGGAATTTCCGTGGCGCTGCCCCTGCCGACCCGCGCCGGCCCGCGCCACGTCGAGCGGGCGGGGCATGTCTGGGAATTGGCGCCCTGGATGCCGGGCCGGGCCGACTTCCGGCGGAATGCCACGGAAGCACGCCTCGAAGCGGCCATGCGCTACCTGGCGGCATTTCACCGGGCCGCGGCGACGTTTCGACGCGCGGGCGCATCGTTCGGGCCGTCGCCTGCCCTGGCCGAGCGACTCGACTCGCTGCGCTGGTGGCTTGCCGGGGGACTGGCGTCGCTGGCCCCACGGATTCAGCCGCGACGGTTTCCCGAGCTGCAGCCCCATGCCGAGCGTCTCGTTTCGCTTTTTCCCAGCGCAGCGCGGGCGAGCTTGCCGCTGGTCGAGGCGTGCGCCGGCCGGCATTTCGCGCTGCAACCGTGCATCCGCGATGTCTGGCACGATCACGTGTTCTTCATCGGAGACCGGGTCAGCGGCCTGATCGACTTCGGTTCGATGGCCGTCGACCACGTGGCCTGCGACGTGGCGCGCCTGCTCGGAAGCCTTGTCCAGGACGATCGGAAGCTGTGGTCGGTCGGGCTTTGTGCCTACCGGACCGTTCGTCCCTTGACCGAAGACGAGGTGTCGCTCGTGTACGCCTTCGACCGCAGCTCGGTCGCGTTGTCGGGGCTGACGTGGATCGACTGGATCTACCGCCAAAGAAGGGCTTTCGACAGCGTCTCCGCGGTTCTCGATCGGTTCGAGACGATCCTCGCCCGGCTCGAACGCCTTGCGACCTCGCTGTAACCCGCAGTGGGTTTCGCGCATCCAAACCCCGAGAAAGGTATTCGCGTCGGCCGGTGCCCCCGGCTCCGTCTGGTACTCTGGTTCCCACGCTTTACACTGGTTCCCACGCCTCCGCGTTACACTGGTTCCCACGCTTTACACTGGTTCCCACGCTTCCGCGTGGGAACCGGGGGCTTGGACGCTTTGCGTCCCCCCCCCCCGGCGCCGCAAAGCGGCGAAGACGTGCGTTCCCACGCGGAAGCGTGGGAACGAGAAGGGAAGAGGACAAGAGCGGGCTGGCCCAGACGGCCCGAATTGGTAGGCTGGACTGCTCGGTCGGGCGGTTCTCGCCGAAGCGGACGTCGCGATAATTCACGGATGGCCGTTGCGATTCAACGCCGAATCAAAGGAAGGATGGGAGACTCATGCGTCTGGTCAATCCACGGGCCGTGCTGCGGCCTCTTGCCATACTCGCGTTGCTGTTGGCCGCCTCGCCCGCATGGGCCCAATTGGGTGGCACGCAGTTCGGTGGTTTCGCTCAGGAGAAGCCCGCCCTCTCGGTCAGCGCGAGGTTCACGTCGCCCACGGGTGATCGGCCCTCGTATCTGGTCATCTCGGCGAGCCTCGATCCGGGATGGCACATCTACTCGATCACCCAGGCCCCTGGGGGGCCCGTGACCACGAAAATCAAGCTGGCCGAGTCGGACGACTACCGGCGGCTGGGCGACTTCGCGGCCGATCCTCCTCCCAAGAAGAAGACCGAAGCGGTCTTTGGCGACCTGGTCGTCGAATCGCACTACGATCGCGTCGTGTGGTACGCACCGATCGAGCTTCGGCCCGGCGTCGATCCCGGCGCCGTGCGGATCGAAGGCTCGGTCTACGCCCAACCGTGCACCGAGACGAGTTGCGAGCGTCCCCGCGACTTTCCGTTCACCGCGACCTTGGGCAGCGCCTTCGATCCGCCCGCCCCTTCGCGGGCGTCTGCGGCGCCGCCACCGAGCGCCGAGGAAACCGGTCGGCCGCAATCGCCGCCGGGGCCGGCCGGGCGCCGACTTGCCTGGCAGCCCTACACCGATCTCGGGTCGTTCGCCGAGTTGATCAGCAGCGACTCGGGAACCTTCGACACCCAGAAGCTGCGAGAGAACGTGCAGCAAGGGTTCGGCAACACCTCGTTGCTGTGGCAGATCCTGCTGGGCTTCGTGGGTGGCATCATTCTCAACCTCATGCCATGCGTGCTGCCCGTGATCGGGCTGAAGATCCTGTCGTTCGTCGAGCAATCGGGCCACGACCGGCGCCGGGGCCTGCTTCTGAACGTCTGGTACTCGGCCGGCCTGATCGCCGTGTTTCTCGTGCTCGCCTCGCTGGCCGTCTTCCTCAATTTCGGCTGGGGCCATTTGTTCAAGTTCGCGGGATTCAGCGTGACCCTGGCCGCGATCGTCTTCGCCATGGGCCTGAGCTTCCTCGGGGTCTGGGAGATTCCCATTCCCGGCTTCGTCGGCAGCGGCAAGGCCGTCGAACTGGCCCAGAAAGAAGGCCTCGGCGGCGCGTTTGCCAAGGGCGTTTTGACCACGGTGCTGGCCACGCCCTGCACCGGGCCGTTCATGGCCTCGGCCCTGGCCTGGGCGGCCAGCCAGCCGCCCGTGACCACCTATGTCGTCTTCCTGAGCGTCGGCCTGGGAATGGCCAGCCCCTACCTGCTCATCGGAGCTTTCCCCAACCTGATCCGCTTCCTGCCCAAGCCGGGAGCCTGGATGGATACCTTCAAGCAGATCATGGGCTTCGTGCTGATGGGCACCGTCGTGTTCATCTTCACCTTCATGGAGCCGTCGTACGTGGTTCCCACGGTCGGCCTTCTGTTCGCCATCTGGGCCGCCTGCTGGTGGATTGCACGCACGCCCGTCACCGCCGATCGCGGCACAAAAGCTCGGGCCTGGGTCGGGGCGGCCGCGTTCGTGGCGGTCTGCTGGATCGTCCTCTTCCCCGGGTTCGACGGGGTGTCGGACAGTCCGTTCGCCTTCCACGGCCTGCACGACGAGATGCGGGTGCGGCTGGAGAGCAAGATCGACGTGGCCGTTGCCGGACGTTTCCTCGAGCTGCAACAACGCCAGGGCTCGCCCGACGCGGCCGACGGCGAAATCCGGCAGGTTCGGCTCAGCGGTCCGCGGCCCGTGATGGTCGACTTCACGGCCGACTGGTGCCTCACCTGCAAGAGCCTCGAGGCCGGCGTCCTGAACACGCCCGAGGTCATCGGGGCGGTCGAAGAGCTTGGCGTTATCCCGCTGAAGGCCGACTGGACCCACGACGCGCCCGAGGTGACCGAGTTCCTCGACATTCTTGGCGCCCGGCAGGTGCCCGTGCTGGCCATCTTCTCGCCCCGCGATCCGAACAATCCCGTGATCCTCCGGGGCGGCTACACCCAGCGCATGGTGCTCGACGCCCTGGCAGCCGCCGCGCGGGGCACGCAATCCTGACGTGGCGCACGTTTCCAACGTGCCGACCGGATGGGTAGTCGTGTGGAACGGGTGGAGTTCGCGTGGGGGCCGGCAAAGGTCGTCGGACGCCTCGCAATCAGCCGGCCGGGATACGCGGCGCGACCGACTTTGATTTCAGGGCCGATTTCGCCGCTGCGGATCCCGGTCGGCTGCATCGCCCAGTTCGGCCCGGTGTTCTCAGGGTAGCCCCAATTGATGACGAATCAATTGGCAAAGGCTATCCCGGATTTCCCGATGCCGCGGCACGGGAGCTCGCCGTCCGTTTGCCGGATTTCGGTAGATGTCGTGTCTCTTGCCATGGCGCAGCAGGTGACATCCAGCCTGGACCAGCTCACGGATGAACTCCCGGCGCCTCATACGTCGAGTTCCACTTCCTTCGACTGCGAGCCGGCCGGAACCGGCGCTTCCTCGCCCTCCCGCATCAAGGCATACGCGTCCTCGATGTTGCCTTCTAGTTCTTCAAGTGTTTCACCTTGGCTGAATACGCCGGGAACTTCTTTCAGACGCCCCACGAACCAGCCATCGTCAATCCAGTATTCCAACGTAAATGGTCGTCGCATCATCCTTCTCCACAATCCCCAGGCACACTCGGAACGACCGCAGCGCCCGCACCTCCAAATTATACCATCCGGCGGCTTCCAGCCCCAGGGGCTGCCTGCTGTGGCTCGAGGAGGTTCCATCGCTTGCTCAGCCGCTGGGACGAACAACGCGACCCCGAGTCTTCAACGCGGCTGATCCCGTTCAGCGGCACGTTGTGGACCGCTGTCCGCCGACTCGGCTGCGACTGTGGCTATCTCGACTCTGGCAGTGCGTTCTCTCAAGCGGCCAACGATTGCGGATACGGCCCCAAGCAGGAATGTCAGGAGCGAGACGAGGACAGCAAGGCCATAGCACCATGCAGGAGGGGCAAAGGTTGCCCCGATGCTCGGCAGCAGCAAGAAACTCAGAACCAAGCCTATCAAGCCAACCACAGCAACTTCTTCGGCGGTCATGCGCCGCTTGGCCTGCTTGGATTGCCGGGTGGACTTATCCACGACGTCGCCTACAGCACTCGGAGATACGTACGGGTTTCGGGAATCCGGGGACACAATACTGGTATTGACAAAATGGTGCGTTGCCCGCAGCGCAACTCCGAAAGTTGCGCCAGCACGCCCGCACGGGCCGGCCGCTGGGACGCCCTGGGTTTCTGGAGCGTTTGGAGGGCATGGTCGGCGGCATTCTCCGTCCCCAGAAACGCGGCCGTCCCCGCAAGCTGCCCAAGCATCCATAACTGGTATTGTGTCCCCGGATTCCCCCCATTCCCCCCGGATTCCCCGGGGTTCCCCGATTCCCATCGACCTGATTCAGGCCGGATCGGCGACTCCGATGCACGCAATGGTTCGTCCGTATCGTCAGGAGCCGGTGTCGAGGCCAAGCCAAAGTCGAACGGCACGGTCGACATCCGTCATCTGAGTGTCCGGCAGCGCGCCGAGACGCCGAACAAGTTTCACCGTTGGAATCGTAATGATATTCTGTGCATCAAACGCACCGGGTTTGAGGAACCGTACGCTTGACCGCACCTCGAATCGCGAATCTCGTGTGCTCGTTGTGTGTGGAACGACCGTCGTCAACACGCGATCGTTCTCGTCGTCCGCGGGAATGCTGAGCACCAAGCACGGGCGAACCTTCGCGACCATGCCGAGATCAACCAGCCAAACGTCACCGCGAGTCGGCATCGTCGCCATCGGATTCCTCGGCATCCAGCGCTTGAAACAACTCGTCAGCGATGCCAACAAGTTGGTCGTCAGACACGATCGTGTCGGGCAATTCGCCACTACGTCGCAGCATCGCAATCAGCAATTCGTGCTGTTCGTGCGCGGGTAGCGATTCGAAGGCTGTCAGCAGTTTCGAGGCAACATCAGACATCGCTGAATTCCCTGAACGGCATCAATCTCAATTGTAGTCGGACGAACTAGGTCCTAGAATGGTCAACGTATCACGCTGTAGGCTGCAAGGTTGTCAACCTAACGCGCAGTACGCTGATCCTCGTAAGTCGTAGTCTATTCTATGGTTGCTTCTTTGTCACGCTTGTCACGGCGTGATAGGCTGTTTCCGCCTAGCGCTCATCGCGACCACGAGCCAGCCCGTCCGCCGGG
>Ga0334899_1001156_pt1 | contig 26626 bp, 32 predicted proteins | sample GraSluR3_MG_FD_207219 | JGI IMG/M metagenome (GOLD analysis project Ga0334899, IMG submission 207219) | Sludge microbial communities from methane-producing bioreactor in Wageningen University, Netherlands - Granular Sludge_8_08-R3 | ecosystem: Engineered > Bioreactor > Anaerobic > Unclassified ...
GAGAGTTCTTGAGTAGGTTTGCCGATTGAAAAATAGATTTTCCTATAATTTTACAATCTACATCAGCAAATCCAACTGAGGTTTTGATTTCACAAAATACCTATATAAAAAACGACGTAAATCAATCTTATACATGATTAATCAATGCTCCTATAATTATTTCAACATGAGATATTGTTTGAGTATCTGGTGTTTGTAGTGCTATATCGGTTTGATCATATAGCTGAGAGTCTATGTATTTCACTGATAACAATTGAAACCCAAAAAATGTTAACATCACTATGCCTGTTGATTCTTGTAATAATTTTCCAATAGATTCAAATATATGAGTATATACAAGACAGTGATTATGACCTTGGACACATATAGGTAACTCAAAAATAACAACAATAAATGATACAAAATATATTACTTTTTCGACAACTCACTTTACTGATTTTGCGGTTTGATGAGAGTGAACATGATCTTTCCTGATCAACAACTGAGATACTTATACCAACTCATTGGATGTTGTTTTAAATATTACAATGCCTACAAATATTTCTTGAATGAAATTTTCCAATGATTGATTCAACTGGAGTGATTGGGAAATTTATACTGGAGAAAAACAACGAACATTATCAGCTTGAGAATGAATAAAAACTGTTTATGCAGCATTTGATATAGATTGAGATAATATTGCAGACACAAACACATCTGATAATATTATATACAACCCACTGAAAGAATGACAATTTCAATGAAACCTAACTCTCATCATCACATGATGAATGACACAGTGTGTATATGGTACATCATTGGATCTTTGATCTCAAGATGGTAACCTATGAACTGAATGATACAACTTCTCTGGAGATTTTTCTCCAGCTAATCGATACTGTGCTGATTATAAATGATTATCTGGATGGGTATTTACTATACAAACTACTGATCTAACAAACGAAAATTGAATAGTTATTTCTGGATCCAACGTATTTATCTCTCATGATGTTCCTGTTGTTCAAGGACATGATTCTTGTACAGGCCATAACTGAATAGAAACCCAGTTTTACGGCAGTCCACTTTCTTTGATAGAAAAAGCAGAAGTAGCAAATAATGACAAAATATGTAAAGTTGATATATCAAATGTTAAGTTGAAAGTAGATGTCCCAGCTTATCAAGCTCCTGGTAATTATATTGGTACTCTTACTATTACTTTGCCAAATGGTTTTGATTGATAAAAAAAGTTATCCAACTTCACATATTAAAAAGAAAAAAGAGCCAATCGGCTCTTTTTAGTTTAATCCAAAAACTCTTGAATACTCGAAGATATTCAGTAATCTTTTGGCGTTTAATTCGTATTTTTTGTGATGCTAATAAAATTAAATCAGATTATTTTATTCTCACTGGGAGCGTTTTTTTTGGCGATTATTTTGTATCCTTTGTATATTCGTATTTTGAGAAATCTCAAAGCTGGACAAAAAATACGCGAGGCTTCGGTTACAGGTGAAGACTCTCCTATATATACAAAACTTCACTGACATAAAGCAGGTACTCCTACAATGTGATGATGACTATTCATTTTTATTATGGCTATTATGATTTGAATTTCATTTTTTTTAAAATGGAAAGGATGGACTACATTTTCATTGATAACAAGATCTGAAACATATATCCTATTGTTTGGTTTTTTTAGCATGTGATTAATCTGAATAATTGATGATTTTCTCAATATTAGAGGCATTTGAAAAATAAAATGACTTAGTGCAAAAGCAAAATTAGTTTGAATGTTCTTATTTGCTGGTTTTATTAGTCGATGGTTTTATGCCAAACTTGGAGTAGACTATATCAACCTTTGGCCTATTGCTGGCAAGATCGACATTGGAATATTTTTTCCCATTTTGACCTTTTTTGTAACAATCAGTATAGTAAATGCTATAAATATTACCGATGGTCTTGATGGATTGGCTGGATGATTGATGAGTATTATCCTTTTTGTGTTGGCGATTGTTTTGTTTGTAAACGGGACATATCTGGCAACGACGATTATCGGGATAACAATCGCCACGCTTATTGCGTTTATGTTTTTCAATATTAATCCTGCCAAAATTTTTATGTGAGATAGTTGAGCCTTGGCTCTTTGATGATTGCTTTCATCTTTGCTCTATATTCTAAATATGAGAATGGGAATATTTATTCCATTTTTGGTGATTTTTGGACTTTTTATCGTAGATACATGATCAAGTTTTTTGCAAATCCTTTCCAAAAAATATCTCAAAAAAAAACTTTTTGCAACCGCTCCTCTTCATCATTTATTTGAGCATAAATGAATAGCAGAACATACTATAGTAATGAAAGCATGGATGCTTCAATGAATATTGGCAGCAATAACTTTGATTGCAATCTTTTATCAATTATCATAATAAATGAATAAAGAAAAAATACAAAATATATTACTGATTCTGATTAAAGTATTTTTCATATGATTGCTATTACAATTTTTTTTACAAACATTCGTTGGTTTTGGACTTTGACGAAATTGACCAATATGGTCTATAATTTGGATGTGGAAAGAAATAATAATTCTGATTCTATTTGCTTGAATTTGTTATCGAACACGAACACATAAACTATGGAAAACTCTTTTGGAAAAGCTTGATATCAAATGGTTTGTGATATTGACTGTGGCGTTTGGTATTCTTTGAGTTTTAAATTGATTGGGGATTTCTCAGACATGACTAAGCGCAACGATAATGTCACTAAGATATAGCATTACTTGATTTGTCATATTTCTAATTTTTTCTGTGGTTTCTTGGGAACTTTTGGATCAAAAATTTGCCGTAGAAAGACGGTGGAGTAAAATTATTTGATGGCTTTTGTGGGGAAGTTTGTTTTGGTGGGCTGTTATTTATTTTGTTCCAAGAACTTTGGAGTTTGTATGATATAACCAGTACAATTACGAATGAGATGTTGGAATAGCACCACCTGCTGCTTATTATTCTCAATACAATCAATGATTTGTTCGTAATCAATTTTTGTTTGAAAGACCTATAAGTTGGGGATTTTTCTTGGTCGCTTTTTGGCCATTATTTTTTGCATTGGCTATCAAAAGAAGATGATGGAAAGCTTTTGTATTTGGCTGAGGATTATATTGATTAGCTGTTCTTTCGACCTTTTCAAGAGCCGCCTGGATCGCATGGATTGTCCAGACTTTAATTTTGTTGTTGGTGGAATATAGAAAAGATATTAAAAAAGCTTTGATTTATTGATGACTTCCAATTATTTTGATTTTTTGATGAGTAGCCTATATTTGAAGAGATCAAATAATTCATAGACAATATTCTAACACTGGTCATATTGTAAACATCAAAATTGCTTTGGAAAAAATAAAAGAACATACTTGGTTTTGAGAATGACCGTGAACCGCCGGCCCAGCATCTCATCATTTGGGAGACGGGGAAGAATACAATCCAGAAAATCAATTTTTACAAATATGGATAGAATATGGAATATTTGGATTTATTGCTTGGATGATGTTATATGTTTGGTTTTTGCGAGTTTGACTAAATGCTCTACGCAAAAGTTTTTTAGAAAAAGAAACCAAACAACAGAGATATCTGGGATATGTTTTATTTAGCTTGTCTTTGGGGATTTTTTGACTTGGAATCTGCTGATTGGTTTTGCATAGTTTTGTAGACAGAATGATTGTATATCCTTTTATGGCAATGTTTGGTTTGATTTATGGACAATATAAAAAAATAATAACATAAAAATATACAGAAAAAACATTTATCTATTTAACTATTTAAAGTGTTTATCGTTTTCGTTCTCATATTGTTGGCTGTTTTGATGGGTATATTGAGTGTTGTATACTCTATTTTTGCCCCATTTATGCAAAACATATGAAACGTAGTATATTTTAATAGTGCTTATTATTGAGCGCTTGCTGGTGTTGAAAGAGCAAACTTAGTTTTGAAATATAAACAACCGTGATTCGAAGGGTCTGGATGATTTTTACAATGAGAAACTTTTTGACCTCAAAGCGACTCTATAACATGAGATTTTGGTTTATTATCTTCTACTGATAACTGATTTGCTTGGACAATTTCCTCTAGAACAAACAAAATCCCATCTCCATGAAAGTGAAATGTAGATTATCTTTTTACAAGCTGAAATGATAGCAAGGACTACAACAAATTATCTTATTATATGTGAGAAAAAATAGATTTAAGCTTTGATGACACAAAAAATCCTGATCTTTTCTATACAGGAATCTCAATTATAAGATATTTTTCTTGATGAAGCTTTAGTTGAATTATTAGACTACCACCTGCTGCTATAACAAGATTTGATGGGGAACTCTTATGTGATACCTGTGATCATGATGATGACTGAATGGCAAATGATATTATGGTAAATTGGATTCTTGATTGATTCAACAACTGAATACCATTTTCTATAGTTCCCACTATTTCTGTTTTCTATTATAGCTGAGGAATTGTTGATGAAACAAAGGATATTGCTATTAGAGAAAAAGTTATTAATGAAACCTGATTCTTAAACTTTTGAAATCTTCATTGATATAGTCCATTGGTATATACAAATATATTAACAGAACATAATGTTTTGTCTTTTGACGATAGCATAAAAAACGATTCTTTTAATTATATTTTGGACTGATCAACTACTGGATTAAAATTATGACTTTGAATAATAAATATGCTACGCACGCAAAGCGACAATATTTATCCCTTTTTGGAATACCAATTTTCTTTTCCAAAACCTGTTTCTGATAGTTTCTATACGCTACAATGAATTGGTCTTGTATGAGACTATAATGTAAAAATTTTTATAAAAAAATCCACCAACGAACAAGCTTGATCAATTGGGGATTTTACAATTATATTTTAAACTATTTTATTTCTATTAATGTTATATCAAATATCAAATCTTTGCCAGCTAACTCATGATTGGTATCCAAAGAAATTGACTTTTCATCAACCTCATGAACAGTAAATGTTTGTCACATTTCACTCATAAGTTTCATACCTTTTTCATATTCTCATTCTGGTAATTGATTACGATCTATCTCTATTATATTTGATTCTGACCATTCTCCATAAGCTTCTGCTGCTGGAATAGTAATGGTTTTTGTTTGACCAATTTTCATACCTTCAACACCCTTATCAAAACCTGGAATCATTTGCCCAGCTCAAACTTTGAAAGATAATCATTCATTGTAATTTCTTGCAGGATGATGTTTTCAACAAGCTTTGGCAACTTCTTCTACACTAGTATCAAAAACCTCTGTCTCATTCAATCTTCATACATAATGAACAGCTATTTCATTTCATTTTTCTACTGTTTTTGTTCATTTTCATTTGAGATCAGCTTTTGCTAAATAATCTTTAATTACATTTGAACACATTTCTGGAGTATTAATAGATAAAACCTCTTCTTGAATTACTTCATTACCTTCTTCTGTTGGAGTTTCTGTTTTACTACATCATATCAATAACAAAGAAACTCATAAAATTGCTATTAGAGAATACTTTTTCATAATTTTCATTAATAAATAAAACGAATATTAATTGTAATAACTTAAAAAAAGATTTCAAGTAATTAATTATGTTTTTTTGATTCCTCTATTAGATTTTTGAACATATCAAATAAATACTGATTAAATTCTAATTTTGATTTTCCATATTCATAGTCTTTTTGAGATGATCGTTCGAACTCACCCTTTCATTTATACAATCAACCATTTGTTAAATATTGAATTTTATATTGAATTTGATCCAATGCCTTTACTATTTTTGATTCGATTGTTTTGCGCTGATTATATTCTTCTACCAAACCATGAAATTCTCTTTTCAAATCATCTGGAAGTAAGGAGAGCACTTTATCCAAAGATTCCATTTCTTTTTTGTCTTTATTTTTTTTTGCTTCTTTATCAAACGCAACAAACGAATCTCATACATAAATTTCCCCCAAATCGTGAAGCATGATCATTTTCATAGCTTTGAGCATATCAAATTCTAATCAAATTTCATCTTTGATACACATCAAAATTATGGCCATATGCCAAGAGTGTTGGGCATCATCTTCCAATGTTTTTTGGTCAGATAAATAAACAATTCTGGTTATTTGTTTTAGTTTTTCTACTTCTCTCATAAAGTTCATAATTTGCTGATATCTTTCCATTTTTATGAATTAGAAATAAAATTTATTGTTTATTATATATTTATTAATTTAATAACACATCAATAAACAAATATATAACAAGTGAGCGCTTACATTTTTAGGCATAAAAAACACAGCGCTGTCTATTTGTTTGTGTTTTTTGCCGTTAAGAAAATGTAACAGTGAACGGTTATATATTGTTTATTGTTGTCACTATTTATCTTATCACAAAACTCCGATAGTCTCAATATGATGAGTTTGAGGGAACATATCGACAGGTTGGATTTGTTTAATAGAGAATCATTGCTCTAATAATAGTTCGATATCTCTCGCCATAGTTACAGGATTACAAGAGATATAGAGGAGCTTGAAGTCATGTTCTTTTTTGAGTTCAGCTAAAGTGGTGATGACATTTTTGTGAAGTCCGTCTCTTGGGGGATCAACAACGACTAGTCATAAGTCTTCCAGCTTCTGTGTAATTTCTGGTACTGTCGTAAATGCTTTCTCTGCGGGAGTATCTGCAAAGAATACCTCTTGATCCCCCAGACTTATTTTGGCATTGTGCCAAGCGTCTACAATAGCTTCTTCTACAATTTCTATACCTACTAATTTATCTCCCATACCTAGTTTGAGAAAACTTATTCCAATGCTTCCTGTCCCACAATAAAGATCCAAGATTGCACCTTTTGTGTAACCTGTCATTTTTGCAGCTGTTTGGAATAGCAATTGTGCAGCCAAAGTATTTGTCTGGAAAAATGAGAACGGTGAAATTCTAAAACTTACTTCGATATTATTAGATTCTTGATTGTCTTCAGAATTATTTTCTTTTTGAAAAATTAATTTATCATAAATAAATCAGTCACCACTTATGATTTTTGTTTCGCTGTCTGGACTACGAGTAATATCAGCCAATCAGTTATTGTAGGTAACAACAAATGTTGTAATAGACTCTTTTAGATATTCATCATTTTGAAGTTGATTTAACAATATTTCTCGTTGGTCTTTTTTGTTTTCATCCACCAATAATTGATCAGAAACGACTAGATTGACAAGTATTTGATCTGTATTTATTCATTCTCTAATCACCAAGTGACGAAAGAATCCTTTGTGAGTTTTTTGGTCATAAACTGGCAATTCTGAAGAGTACAACAAATCTTTGATATAAGAAAAAAGTTTGTTTGCTTTTTCGGAAATCAATCAACATTCGTGAATATTTACAATTTTACTAAACTCTCATTGTTTGTGAAATCCCAAACTTCGATTGGAAAGAAAGTTTAGTTCATCATCTCTTTTAACAACATATTTTCCAAAGCTGAATTCGATTTTGTTTCTATAGTTTTTTTCTTGGGGCGATCAAAGTATAGGGAGAATTGTCAATTCTGGGATTAGTTTTTTTATTTTAGTAAATGAGTCTTCGATGATTTGTTGTTTGAGATTGAGTTGGTTTGGATAACTCATCATTTGCCGTTTACATCCTCCACAACCGATGGTTGTTTTCTCCTCATCTGTAAGTTCTTTGTTTTCTAGTGACGAGAAAAAATGAGGACAAAACGGTTTGGCATCTATAATATTTTTGTCATAACTTTTGATTTCTGTGATATGAGCTTCTATGTAATCCTTTTTTTGCTTTACAATTTTGAGGTCCACCACACTTCCTGGCAAAGCTCATCATTTTATCAAAATTCTCTTGCCATCTGGCATCCTGGCAAGCCCAATCCCTCCGTATCCTATTTTTTCGATTTTAATTCATTTGAGTGATTTCATAAGATTCTTATAAATTTTAAAGGTGAGTTGAGTGTAGGGAAAAGAAGTAAAAAAACAATCTTTACTTACAATATTTCTCCCAAGCCGTCAATTGTTTACTAATAGACTCTACCATCTGACTCACTTCTACAAATTTCTTGAGATCTAATAATTTCAAGTCTTTTGATAAACGAAACAATAATCTGACTACTTCTATATGTTCTCTCGCTTTTTGGAGATGAGATACTTTTTCTTGGCTACAGTTTGCTTTGAATATAATAGAAATCAGAACAATCAATTCTTCTTGGATTTTGCTTCATAAGGTATATTTATAACTTTTAGGAAATGTTGGAATTATCTCTACAGTCTGAATTAGTAGATCGTATGCTTGCTTGTACACAGGTAAATTATCGTAGGTTACCATCGTAATATCATTGAGGATAAAGCTTTTTCACTTCTGCGGATTTGAGTTTTTTAATAATTGGTTCTACTTTTTTATAGTCTGAAGTAGGAGTAAATGTATTTCGGATATAATTATTACATTTCTTCCGCAGCTTTTGACAGATGCGATAACTTTTGTGATGAGATAAAATCCCAAAATATGAATTAAGCGTTGAAAGTATTTTTTCTTTGCTTCTGATCTGATTGATTTCTTGAATTTTGTGATACATCTTGCCGATAGTTCTCTTGCGTACATAGGTGCGATATGGTTTGATATAAGCACCGAGAAATAAGACTCACTTTTTGATTTCCTGGAGATATATTTTCTTGGGATGAAGAGTAAGATGAAGTGAATCTTTGAGAAAATCTCTGATTTTGGTAATAGTTTCCAGTAATTTCTCTTTATCCTGATGAACAATCATAAAATCATCTACATATCTCCCGTAATAAGAAAATCAGAGTTGATGCTTGATATATTTATCCAAATCATCCAAATACACATTAGCAAAAAGCTGGCTTGTAAGATTTCCTATAGCTAATCATCTATTGTTTCAAGAAGAAAAGAGACTTTTATCAGGAGGTAATCCAATTCGATTATCTTTTGATCATTTGATGATACAATTATTTGTAGGATCGTGGAATATCGTTTGCTTTATAAGTTTTAACAAAAAATCATAATCAATAGTCAGTTGTTCTTTATATTTTTTGAGAAAATTCTCTACTTGACCAAACAAAATTGCTTTGTCAATATTCATAAAGAATCCTTTGATATCCATTTTGAGGACATAAGCTTCTTGCGTAAAATTTTGCGAACATGATCTAAAAAAACGTTTTACTCTCTGTACACCAAAATGCGTACCTTTTCCCAACCTACAACTATAACTATCATAGATAAAATGATTATCAAAGAGCTGATAAAGATAATTGTAGATCAAATGATGAACTATTCTATCTCTAAAGTCAGCCGCAAAAACTTCTCTCTGAACAGGATCACGGATAATAAATCAGATACTCGGACTGATAGTATAGGTTCCGCTTACTAATTCCTGATGCAGAGCAAACAGTTTGGATTCATAGTTTATCTCAAAACTCAGTGGTGTTGATTTGTTTCTCTTGTGCTTGCGTGCATCATAGTAAGCTTGGAATAGATCAAGCAAAAGTTGGTCTTTATCTAGCATAGATTTTGTTTTTATGTAAAAGCTGATCTATAAAGACCAGCTTGAGGAGTGCTCTACTACGAATAAACAAGGACGGGCATTGTTTCTATTATAGTTATTGTTGAGTTTACCTTTATCCTTATTGAATTTGAAAGCTCGCGTATTATTTGTATTGACTGGAGATGCAGAACTGAGATATCCATATTCATTCTTATTTCACCAATTACCGTCTGAGTTCACATAGCCTCCAAAGCTACAACTGGATTTGTCAACTTCTCGTTACCGAGCTAGCGATCTTATACTCCCTACAATACTGTGGGGTGTAGCTGAACTCCTGATGCACGCTTCCTATATCCGTAAACATAGAAACTCTGGCAAAAAATTAATACAAAAATACCGATGAATTGCAAGGCAATTCATCGGTAGCGATTTTATTTTCAAGAATAGTCAAATTGACAAAGTGTCGAATAATCGGATACAAACAGGAATTACTCTACTACGAATAAACAAGGACGGGCATTGCCCCTATCCCAGTCAGTGTTGAGTCCACCTTTATCCTCCCTGAATTCGAAAGCTCGCGTATCAAGTGTACTGACTGGAGAGGCAGAACTGAGACATCCATACCCATCCTCATCTCACCAATCACCGTCTGAGTTCACATAGCCTGACATTGACAAATTTAAAATATTTCATAAAATATTGGCTCATTGATACCAGTTATTATCTTTAAATTCTCCTGGTAATTCTTGTAAAGCGTTTCTGATATGATCATCTTTGATTGCTTTCTTACCCTGTTTTTTAGCTTCTTTGATATATGCATCTGTAGAGAGATAGTATTCATCTTTTCCGTTATAATTTGTCTTGCAGATTCATTTTTTGTTACTTTCAAAAACATCATATTGATTCACTTTTGATTTGAATTCTACTTGAGGAACTAGTTTTTCTCTAGAGAATTTTACTCCTCCGATTTCGATAAAATTAGCTCCATACTTGATAGCGTCTAATTTTTTGAGATTTTCAGAAGTATCCATTTTATTATCTACAAGATATTTTATAGATTTTTCCATATTTTCTTTATCTGTAGCTGTCATATTTGGTTTATTGAGCAAGCTTTCGTAAGAAGTATCAGAAAATTGAGAAATTTGTTTTGATTTCTCCTCTTTTTTAAAAGTATCTAAATTATCTAATAAAGATCTTTTTTGTGCTTCTTGGATTGCTACCATTAGTTCATCATTTGTAAGCTTTCACACATTGTTTGAGGTAAGTTCAAATTCTATTGGTACCATGGGTATGTAATAATAAGTAAAATTATACATAAGTATATTCCTTTTCTCAAAAACTTGAAAGTTTTTGAGAAGTTTTGGATGATTTTTCGATTGACATTATATCGATTTGTGATTTAATTACAAGTAAAAATAGTCTAAATTTTTTCCTTGATTTTGATCAGAATTTAAGATATAATTGAGAAATTTTAGATTTTTTATCATCAAAAACTAAACAATGAAAAATCAGATAGCCCTATTTGAATGAAAAGAAGTTAGAAAAATACTTCATAACAATGAGTGGTGGTTTTCTATTATAGATATAATTGACTTGCTTAATGTATCTTGAAGAGAAGCTAGAAAATACCGATCTGATCTCAAAACAAAACTTATCGAAGAATGATACACTGAAGTGTCCGAAAAAATCGGACAGTTGAAATTAATCGCTTCTGATGGGAAAATGAGATCAACAGATTGTGCTAATACAGAAATTTGTCTTAGAATAATCCAATCTATTCCATCACCAAAAGCAGAACCTTTCAAAAAATGGTTGGCAAAAGTTGGTTATGAAAGAATCCAAGAAATTGAAAATCCAGAACTTACTATGACAAGGATGATAGAAACTTACGAAAAAAAGGGATATCCAAAAGAACGAATTGATATTAGAACAAGATGAATACCTGTAAGAAAACAACTAACCAACGAACGAGATCAAAGATGATGAGCAGAAAATTATGCAATTTTAACCAATGAAATCTACAAAGCATATTCTTGAATGACAGCCAAAGAACGAATGAATCTCAAAAAAATCAAAAGAGGAAATCTTCGTGATGGCATGAATCCAACTGAACTAATTTTGACTATGTTAGCAGAACAAGCCACGACAGATATTACCAAGTCCCGCAACGCAAAATGAGTCAAAAAACTCAAAAAAGCTAGCAAAGATTGATGATGAGTTGCATTAAAAGCTAGAAAAGAACTTATAGAACAAACTGGGAAAGACCCAATATCTGACAAAAACTATTTGAAATCCTTCAAAGAAAATAAAACTTTGCCAAAGAAAAAATAAAAAACAATCTCTATTCCTCTTGAATTTTCTCCTTTTTTCAATATATAAACAATTGTTTATATCTTTATACGATTAATGAATAATCTATTCAAAGCACTATCTGATCCCAATAGAAGACAGATTTTGGAACTTCTGAAAACCAAAGATATGTCAGTCAAAGAACTTCAGACTTATTTTTCTATAACTCAAGAAGCGATGTCGCACCATCTTTCTGTGCTCAAAAAAGCTGATTTAGTGAGTGATGAAAGAAAGGGACAATTCGTCTTTTATTCGCTCAATATCAGTGTTTTTGAAGAAGTTATGAATTACTTTTTATCTTTATACCATAAACGCAATGAAAACTAAAAAAACTCTCGCCCTTTTGGGGGTAAAACTTTGACTCGTAATCGCTATGCTTCTGACAGGACGAGCTGTGTATGATCAGCTTCCAGAACCAACTCCTAGACATCGAAATATCCAAGGTCAGGTCGATGGCTATTGAACAAAAATGGGGGCTGTTTTGAGTATACCGCTAATTGTTGTGGCAATGATTGTTTTGTTTCGATTTTTACTAAAAATAGATCCAAAGAAAGCCAATTATGAAAAATTCAAAAACACTTGGGAAATTATTCAATTTGTTATAATTGGATTTATGACTTATGTGCATTTTGTAAGCTTGTTTATGATTCTCAATCCAGAATATTCGATCAATAGTTTTATGTTGTTTGGGCTTGGTGCGATGTTTGTTTTGATGGGAAATTATATGGGCAAAATCAAACACAACTTTTTTGTTGGAATAAAAACTCCATGGACTATTGCTGACGAAACTGTTTGGAATAAAACACATAGACTCAGTGGTTGGCTTTGGGTCGCTACATGACTAATCTTTTTGGGACAAGCATTTATTCAAAAATATATTCTGATTTCATTTATTGTTTGTATAGTTATTTCTGTTCTTGTTCCTATGGCTTATTCGTATTGGTTGTTTAGGAATAGAAAGAATTAGAACTTAGGTTCTAGAACCGAGCAATAAAAAGAATAAACAAAGGGAAATAATTATCACCAAATCAACATTATTCGTAGCCAAAAAGCAGCGATACAATTCTAACTAGACTATAATTCTAAACAAGATACTGCCTTGATAATTATTGAGTCTTATTTATTTTTTATTGCGAGATAGTTTGGAAACTTAGAGATTAAATTTTTATTGATAAACAAAAAAGATGACATTCAAACGTCATCTTTTTTGTGCTTATTTATTTTATAATTTATTGATATTTTCTGAAAGTTTATCCAAGTCACTGCTATCATATTTTTGCATCAACATTTCTGTTTTAACTTTGCTTATAATATCAGTAACAACTCAAACTATAATAATTACTCAAGAACCTGTTACAACCATCGGTAAAGATCCAATTGCTTGAATAAGATCTTGAATAAAAGGAATGTATGTCCAAACATAACTATAAATACCAATCAAAGCTAATCATATACCTCACCATAGACAAAGATGCATCAATATTCAATTTATATATTTTGCAGTCTCTTTTCATGGCCTAATTCCTGGAACAAACCCACCTCTTTTTTGTATGTTATCACTAATTTTATCAGGAGAAAATACGATAAGAGTATAGAAAAACGTAAATACTACTATAAGAACGAAATAGAATAATATTGCTAATGGTCCAGGATTTTGTGTATAAATATTCAGATTTACTTCTATCCAATTTGCCATTGCCATAAGTCTTTCGTTCATTGGTTGAAATTGAACAATCAATTTTGAAAGAAGATATGGAAACGAAACAAATGCGATAGAGAAGATGATAGGTATCATTCCAACTGGATTCATAGGAATAGGTAGAAATGATGATTCTTGTACCTTACCTCTTCTAGAATATATTATAGGAATTTCTTTTATTGACTTCAGAATGAAAATAGAAAGAAATACTAATCAAAGAACAATTACTAACATAAATACAATAACTCCCCATATATTAGTAGAACCAGAAACTTCTCCATATACTTGTTGAGTTATTCCAGCAACGATTGAAGCAAAGATCAAAATAGATACTCAGTTTCAAATTCATTTTTCTGTGATAAGTTCTCAGATCCACATAAGTCACATAGCTCAAACAGTCATTACGAATGCTGAAAGAAGTATATTTGGTAATGTGGTAGCTATAATATTTCCACCCAGCATATAGTTTATGAAATAAACCATTCATATACCTTGAGCAAATGCCAATGGTAAAGTAAGATATCTTGTATATTGTTGAATTTTCTGTTGTCCAGCTTCTCATTGCTCTGTAAGTTCTTCTAATTTTGGAATAACAGATCACATAAGTTGCATAATGATTGATGCATTGATATATGGCGCAAGTCATATCGCTATGATAGAAAAGCTATCCAATGCTCATCAAAGAAGCATCACAAAATATCAAAGTCCAGATCATGATGCATCAATAGTTTTGCTCATCAATGCAGTAATATCTACAAATGGAACTGGAATAAAGACCAAAAGTCTATACAAAGCCAACATTGCCAATGTAAATATAATCTTTTTTTTGAGTGATTTATTTTCAAAAACATCTTGTATTTTTTTGATAAGTTTGTGCATGACTAAAAAATAATTCATTAAAACTATTCAGCTTTAGCTTTTTTTGTTGATGTTTTTTTTGCAGCTGGTTTCTTTTCTTCTTTTGCTTCTACTGCTTTTTTTGCAGCTGGCTTTTTAGCAGCTGGTTTCTTTTCTTCTTTTGCTTCTACTGTTTTTTTTACAGCTGGCTTTTTAGCAGCTGGTTTCTTTTCTTCTTTTGCTTCTACTACTTTTTTTGCAGCTGGCTTTTTTTCTTTTTTGGCAGAAGGGTTTTCTAACTTTTCTTGTGCTGATTTAGAATAAGAATCTATATCAACGAAAGTAACTTTTTTAGTCCAATCTCAATTTCAAAGAAGCTTTACATGAACCTCTGTTTTTTTTATATATCACAAATCTTTCAATATTGCTTTTGTGATTTCCATTCATTCAATAATTCTTTCATCAGAATCAAGATTACCAAGATTAACAATAGAAACTTCTTTTATTAGTTTGAAATATCTCTTAAACCCTCTTGCTTTAGGAATTCTTTGAACTATAGAAGTTTGTCATCCTTCAAAAAATGGTTTTGTAGTAGAACCACTTCTTGCTTTTTGTCATTTATGACCTTTTGTAGAATAATTACCTTTTCCAGAACTGTTTCATCTTCAAAGTCTTTTTCATTTTGAAACAATTCCTGTACTTCTTTTTAGCGTATGTAGTTTCATTAGAAATAATCAAAATAATTAAAAATTTATTTTTTAGCTGTTTTTTTTGCCTCTATTGGTTTTTCTATCTTTTTTTCAGCTGGTTTCTTTTCTTCTTTTGCTTCTACTGTTTTTTTTACAGCTGGCTTTTTAGCGGCTGGTTTTTTTTCTTCTTTATTTACTTTTTCTGTGGATTTTGAATTAGTTTTAACCTCAACAACAGGTTCATCTGTTTTTGTAGTTTTTTTAGTTAATATACTTGTAAAAAAATCTTTATGTTTATAACTTGATAATCATTTTATTGTTGCAATAGCGTTATTAAGTTTGTTATTTGATCAAACGATCTTAGACAACATATTTTCATATCCTGCTAATTCCAAAACAGCTCTCACTGAAGATCCAGCTTTAAGACCAGTACCGGCTTTTGCTGGTAATAGTTTTACAAAACATGATTTGTATTTTGTACTTGTCATATATGGAACAGTGTTGTCTTTTGTCAAAGGAACAACGTACATATTTTTATATGCTTCACGAGAAGCTTTGGATACTGCGATTGAAACATCGGCTCCTTTTGCAACTCAAAGTCATATCTTTCCTTTTCTATTTCCAACCAAAATAGTCGCCCTAAATGACATTCTTCTTCCTCATGTAGTAACTCTTGTCACTCTTCTTACTTCAAGTAACAATTCGTCAAACTCTTTTTTTGTCTTATCTTTATTACCACCTCTCATTAGCACAATAAATTATATAATAAATAAACAACAATTACAAAGCTATTCAACCTGCTCTCAAACCTTCTACAAAAGATTTTATTCTTCCATGGTAAAGGTATCAATTTCTATCAAAAACAACTTTTTTAATCTTTTTATCCTGAATTGTTTTTGCTAAAACCAATCATGCTTCATGAGCTTTTTGTGATTTATTTTCTCATTTAAGTTCTTTATCACAAACAAAGCCAATCACATTTCATGTTTTATCCAATAATTGAGCTTTAACATATCTATTTGATCTATTTATAACAATCCTAAAATCTGGATGCTGTCATTTTATAATAGCATTTACTCTATTTTTTCTTCTCAAGAAACTCGCTAATTTTCCTTTGTTTGTTGATTTCAAATTTTGCATGATATTAATACAATACAAATAAATAATTATTTTAGATAGAATAAAGGGTTTAGATGGGTTAGAAACCTAATCATGTCTAATCTATCTAAAAATATAATCTTATCTAAATTATTTTTTAGCTGTTTTTCCAGCTTTAAGTTTTACTACTTCATCAAAATATCTAATACCCTTTCCTTTATATGGTTCTGGTTTTCTAAGAGCTCTGATTTTTGATGCAATCTCTCAAATATATTGTTTATCAATACTTTTCAATATTATTATATAATTACCTTTTGCATCTTGTTCAACTTCAAACTGTATAGAAGAAGGTATTTCAAAAATAACTTTATGAGAAAGTCACAAAGAAAGATTAAGAGCATTTCACTCTTTTTTTGCAGCATATCAAACTCAAATAACCAACAACTTTCTTTCGAACCCTGTAGTAACTCATTCTACCATATTTGATAACAATGTTCTTGTAAGACCTCGAAGATTTTTATTTTCGTCGTTATCTATACTTACCTCAATATTTCCTTCATTTACTTTTGCATTTACGCCATCAAGTAAAGTATAAGATAACTCTCATTTTGGGCCTTTTATAATAACATTTTTATTGTTGATTGTAACTTCAACACCATCTTTAATAAAGATTGGTTTCTTACCAATTTTTGACATATTGTATATTTACTAATAAAATACTAATAAATTTCCGCTATAAGTTCTCCTCCTATTTTCTTTTGTTTTGCAACATGAGAAGCCATAAGTCCCTGACTTGTAGAAATAATACCGATTCCTTTTCATCAAGCCACAGTATGGATATCTTTTGATCTAACATACCAAGCTCTTGAAGGCTTTGAGTAAAATTTCACATTTGGGATATCATTTATAGGATCTTTTACCAAATTAAGATGAATATTGATGAATTTTTTTCAGTCTTCTTCAATAATTTCTAAATTTTTGATAAATCCATATTGTTTCAACAATTCAAGTATTTGTTGTTTAAAATTAGAAAATAACACTCACTCAACAAGAGGTTTTCTTGCCATATAAGCGTTTTTAATTCTAATTAACAAATCATGAATAGGGGCATTTACATAACTCATTACTTGCAACATTCACAAAATAAAAAAATTTTACCAGCTCGCTTTTCTTAATCACATAATTAATCATTCTCTTGCATATGCTCTCAAACATACTCTACAAATACCAAAATCTCTAACATATGATTTCGATCTTCAACACAGTCTACATCTGTTATAATATTTGGTAGGATGTTTCAAATCTTGTCCTTTAACAAACCTTTTTTCAAACATCTTCCATTGTTTTGACTTCAATGCTGTTCTTGCCATTGGAATATTAATATAAATTAAAGTTACACTATTTAAATAATAATCATAATTCTTGTAATAATGCTTTTGATTTGTCAGTGCTTGTTGTTGAAGTAACAACAGTAATTTGCAATCACATAGGAGTGTTTGCGTCATCAACACCCAACTCAGGGAATATATTATAATTTGCTAATCATATATTTAAATTACCCTTTTGATCAAAAGACTTGGAAGATAATCATGAAAAATCTCTTAATCTTGGTAAAACAACTTTTACAAATCTATCCAAAAAATCATAAGCCCTATCTCTTCTAAGAGTCACCTTGTACATAACAGGCATTCACTCTCTCAATTTAAAATTTGAGATAGATTTTCTAGATTTAATAAGAGTTGGTTTTTGACCAGTTATTCTTACGATATTTTTTTCAAACTCATCAAAATCTTTTATAGATTTTCTTGTAGCCAAGGATCAAATTCCAATAGATACAATAATCTTTTCGATTTTAGGTACCGAATTAACGTTCTTCACTCCTAACTTTTCTTTTAGAACAGGAACGATTTCCTTATTAAATTGTTGTAGTGCACTCATGTATCTTTAAATAAACACAATAAAATTATTTAATTTCCTTATCTGTTTTTGCTATTTTTCTAATTCTTTTTCCTTCTTTTGTTACAGCAACTTTTACTTTAGAAGGTTTTTTTGAAACATCATCATAATACATAATATTTGAAATATTTATAGAAAGATGTTTTTTTACAAAACCCTTTCATTTCATAGCTCTTTTTACCTCATTTATTCACTTAACCCAAACTCTATCTTGATCTATTTTTTCAATAGAAGATACTTTTCCTTTATATTTTCCTGCGATTACCATAATAGGATCTCCAGATCTTAATTTTTTCATTAAATCAAATATAACAATGTAAAAGCCGATTTAAAAATAATTATTACACAACTTCTTCGGCCATATTGGTAATATTTCTATATCACAAATCTTTTAATTCTCTAGCAACAGGTCAAAAAATTCTTTTTCCAATAGGTTTTATTTCACCCTTTGCATCTTTAGACATAAGAATAACAGCGTTATCTCAAAATCTAACGTATGTTCAATCTTTTCTAGTGATTTCTTTTCTTGTTCTAACCACCATTGCTTGAGTAACTTCTCATTTTTTTATTGTTGATGTTGGAGCTACTTCTTGTACAGCAACCACAACTTTATCTGCTATTGTTGCAGTTCTAGCCATAGAAGACTTCAAGATTCTAATTATCTTAACTTTCTTTACGCCTGTATTATCAGCAACCATAACAACCGATTCTGTCTTTAACATTGTCTTTACAAAAACAAATAAATGAATATTTTAAACTTTTTCTACAAAAACCCATTTTTTTAATTTACTTATAGGTTTTGTTTCTCTGATTTTTACCATTTCTCAAATTTTTGAAACATTTTGTTCATCATGAACATAATATTTTTTTCTTACGATAAATCTCTTTCTGTATAATGGATGAATTTTTACTGTCTTCACCAAAACAATACGAGTTTTATCTGTTTTATCGCTTATCACCTCTCAGATAAGCTCTTTAATGTTCTTATTTCATATTATTGCCATATTTTTCTTTGATTTTAAGAGCTAAAAGAGTATTTATCCTAGCTATTTTTATTCTTGTGTCTCCTATTTTATGAGTTTCTTTAAGTCCTCTAATTGCATTTTTTGATCTCAATTCAAAAAGATCTTTTTTCATTTTTCTTCTCATATCAACAAGCTCTTTTACAGATTTTGAAGACAATTCTTTTATAAACAAAGCCTTTCACTTCATTGTATCAAACGATAAAACAAATAAAACTATCTAATTTCTCCTTTTGCAATAACTTTTGCTTTTACTGAAAGCTTTTTAGACGCTTTGATGAGAACTTCTTTTGCCTCTGCCTCACCCAAACCACTTATTTCAAATAATACCCTTCCTTTTTTTACTGGTGCTGTATAAATATCCACGTCTCCCTTTCCTGTACCCATTGGCATTTCCAATCATTTTTTTGTAAATGGAACATCTGGAAATATTCTAATCCAAATTTTACCAATTTTTCTTATATGCCTTACAATAACTTTTCTTGCAGCCTCGATTTGTTTGTTGGAAATATAAGAACTAGTAGTTGCCTTTAATCCATATTCTCAGAAAGCAACAGTCGTACCTCTAGCACTTTTACCTGTCAAAGACTTAATTATTGGTTTTCTATATTTCCATCTTTTTGGAGTTAATAACATTTTTACATCCACACTAAATAAAACTATAACGCTATTTTTTTATTATTATTTGATCATTTTGTATTTAAAACTCATTTTTGGATCCAAACTTTTACTCACAAAACACCATACTTTGTTTTTGCCTGTAAATGACAATAATCAATATCTGATCTAAATGTCTGTAAAGAAACTCTTCCATCAATAAATTTTTCTGATCTTGCTATATCTGTACCTCAAAGTCTTCATCAAATCTGAATTTTTGCACCAGCAGCTCCTTTTTCTATAATTTTTTGAAGAACATTTTTTGCAACCTTTCTATATGGCATTCTAGATTCAAGCTGAGTAGCTATAAATTCCGCCATAACCTTTGCCGATAACTCAGGATTTCTTACTTCTTTGATAACAACTTTAAGATTTTTACCAAACTTTTTTTTCAAATCTTCTTCAAATTCTTTTACTTTTGCTCATTGTTTTCCCATTAAAACACCTACTTTTGATGTGAAAATTATTATTTCTCACTCTTTCACTGTTTTTCTGATAACAACCTTTGATACACCTGTTCTAGGAAACGTTTTTTCTATAAATCTTCTTATTTTTATATCTTCAACAAAAAAATCAGATCACATAGCCTTTGTTTTACCATACCACTCACAAGGCCAAGACTTTACGATACCAACTCTCATTCCAACTGGATTTACTTTTTGTCACATATCAAAGATTATTTACTATTTAAAACAACTCTCACAAAAGATCTATATTTAGCATAATGACTAATTCTTGATCTAGATGTGAATCTTATTCTTTTTAATTTTGGAGCCCCTCAAACATCGATAGTCTGAATATATAATGAATTCATATCTTTATTTGCTACCTTTACCGCATTATTTGCTGCAGATTTTATAACTTTATGCAACGTTTTTGCAGATTTTTTAGGCAAAAATTGTAATGCATCCAAAGCATCTTGTACCTTTTTTCATCTCACCATTTTTGCCATTAGTTCCATTTTTATATGAGAAACTAGTGCATATTTCAATGTGGCTGACATACTATTACTCATTATTAATCATGTTTAGATTTAAAACAACAATCCATTAGAATGGATGACCTCTAAATGTTCTTGTAGGAACAAATTCTCACAATCTATGACCCATCATATCTTCAGTTACATAAACACTCACAAATTGCTTTCCATTGTGAACAGCAAAAGTGAATCATAACATATCTGGCGTTATTTGACAAGCTCTGTCCCAAGTTTTTATAACTTTCTTATCTCAAGACGAAACCATGTCTTTTACTTTCTTTTCTATCTTTGGATTCACATAAAACCCTTTTTTGAGTGATCTTACCATTGTTAGTTGATAACTAATAACTAAAAACTATTTATTAATTTTTTGTTCTTCTAGATACAATAAATTTTGTAGACCATTTTTTACTTTTTCTTGTTTTAATTCCAGCAGAAACATTTTTTCAAGCAAATGATTTTGGTCATCTTTTTGAACCAATAGGAGAGTGTCATTCTCAACCTCAGTGCGGATGATCAACTGGGTTCATGTTTTTTCCAAGAACTCTTGGTTTTCTACCCATCCATCTTTGTCTTCCTGCTTTTCAAATAACAATATTCTTGTGTTGATCATTTCAAATTTCTCAAATAGTTGCCCAACAATTTTCATCAAACTTTCTAACTTCTCATGAAGGCATTTTGATAAACACTTTCTTTTGTTGTTCATCTCTACCCACAATACTAGCATATGATCATGCTGTTTTGATTAGCTTTCCTTTTGAAAAAGGCGTAACCTCCAAAGCAAAAACATTCATTCCTTCTGGAATATCTTTGAGTTGTTTTCTGTTTCATGCTTTTATTGGAGAATCTTTTCCTGCCATAACCTCTTCCCCAATAGTGGCTCATTTCCAAGCTAAAACATATCTTTTTTCTCAATCAGCATAATTTAGAAGAGCAATTCTGGCTGTTCTATATGGGTCGTACTCTACAGAAGCAACTTTTGCAGGAATATCAGTTTTGTCATATCCTCTAAAATCAACCAATCTGTATAATCTTTTGTGACCTCATCACATCCACCTAGAAGTAATTCTTCATTGATTATTTCTTCCTCATGTTCTTCACAAAGAAACTACCAAAGTTTTCTCTGGTCTTTTTGATGTTAGTTCACTGAAGTCATATCCAACCATAAAACGTCTAGAAGGTGTATACGGTTTGTACTTTTTTATTGCCATTTTTAAATACTAATCAAAACATAAATATATCTTACAATCCTATTTCTATTTTGTCTTTTTTAGACAAAGTAACCACAGCTTTTTTATAAGCCTTTCTAACCAAACCTCTTTGTGTTCTATTTTTTGAAACAACATTTACGATGTTTACAGATTCTGGTGTAACTTTATACAAATACTGAATAGCTGCCTTAACATCGTTTTTGTTAGCACCTTTATGTACTCTAAAACAATATTTATTTGCAGTATCATGAAATTTGTATGCCTTTTCTGTTACTATTGGAGCCAAAATAACATCATATATTGAGAATTTTTTTACAATTTTATTCTCAACGTTTTTTTTAGCTCTTTGTTGTAATTTTTGCGCGAATACCATGCTTATTTTCGTAAGATCAAATAAACTATTTTGAATTAATTGCTTCCAAAGCCGTTTCAAAGAAAACAACCTTGTTTGCAGACATTACATCCAATGGATTTAAATATCCAACTGTAATATATTTCACATTTGCAATGTTTCTTAATGATTTTGCTATATTTTCATTCTTAGCACCAAAAACAAATAATGTTTTTTTCCCATCAATTCAAATATTTTTAACAACATCAATAAGATCTTTTGTTTTTGGCTCAGCAAGATCAAAATCTTTTAATCAAAGAATACTCTTGTCTTTTGCTTTTAGTGTGATAATACCCGTCAAAGCCAACCTTCTTGCTTTTTTATTCATAGCTTTTTCAAAATTTCTTTCTCATCTTGGTCAAAAAGCAACTCATCAACCTTTTCTAATCGGAGAATTTCTATCTCCAGCCCTTGCGTTTCAAGTTCATTTTTGCTTAAATATTTTTTTTCAAGAACCAGCTATCGCTCATCTTCATTTAACACAAGCTATGTTGTTACGAACATTGCTTGACTGTAAGAGAATATATTCATGAATAAGAGATTCATTTATATTTCACTCTACAAAAACATCCTCGTTTAGTTTCACAGTAGAAACAACTTTTCATTTTTTATCATATATATCTATAGAATATGCCATTATATATAAATTAAGAATTAAGAATTTTAATAACTAACGTAAAGAAATCTTTAACATACCATTGTAAGCTCATGGCAAAGACCCCTTTAAGGCAATAAGCTGTTCACTATCTGTTTTTATAACATCAAGAACCTTGATATCTTTTAGAGTAATACGATCAGTTCACATATGTCCAGCATGAGGATGTCCTTTCAACGTTCTTCTTGGTTTTCTATTACCTTTTGATCAACCTGTTCTTGTGAATTTATGACCATGGGTTGCTCATCATCATTTTATATTACATCTTTTTACCATTCCTTGAAAACCCTTTCCTTTTGATATTCAAACAACATCAACAGATTCCACTCATTGTACAACATCCGCATCAAAAACTTTACCAATCTGATTGTTTTGAACATAATCAGATTCCACCTTAAACTCTACAGTATCTTTATATACTATTTTTTTTCATTTTTTCACATCTCTTTCTTTTTTTTCAACACCAACAACTACTGCAGCGTATCAATCTTTTTCATCTGTTTTATATCTTACAATTTCTTGTGGAACAATTTTTACTATAGTAACTGGCACAAATTTATCATCAACCCAGATTCTCGTCATTTCTTGTTTTTTTACCACTAATCATCCTTTATTCATTGGTACAATTATTCATTAAATTAAAAGAAAAATCCAAATTAGAAAACCTTAACATCAACCATAACACCAACAGGTATTGCTAGGTTTTGAAGATACTCCATGGTTTTAGATCACGTTTCCACAACATCAACCATTCTAGAATATGTTATTCTTTCGAATTGCTCTCTAGCATCTTTATGTTTAAAGTTTGCTCTCAAAACCGTATAAAGTTTTCTTTTTTTTGGCAAAGGAATTGGTCATTTAATTTCTGCTCATGATTTTATAAGCAAACCAACAACTTTTCAAACAGAAGATTCCAACATTTTTGCGTCATAACTTTTTAGCTTGATTCTCAATTTCGCTTTTGTGTCTTTTTTAGCCTTAACTGCTTTTACTTTTTCTGACATATCAACAAACAAGTAAATAAAAAAACTTAATACTTAGGTCCTAGCCCCGCTAGAAACGGAACCAGGCACTAAATAATAAATTAATCGTTAATTTTTGTAACTACTCAAGCACCAACAGTTCTTCCTCATTCTCTAATTGCAAATCTCAAACCTTCTTCCATAGCAACTGGATAAATAAGTTCAACATCTATTTTTGCATTATCACCAGGCATAATCATTTCAACACCAGCCTTTAATGAAATATTTCCAGTAACATCTGTTGTTCTCATGTAGAATTGTGGTCTATATCATGTCATAAATGGAGTATGTCTACCTCCTTCTTCTTTTTTCAATACATATACTTCAGCTTCAAATTTTTTGTGAGCTTTAACAGTTCCTGGTTTACAAAGAACTTGCCCTCTTTCGATATTGTCTTTATCAACACCTCTAAGAAGAAGACCAACATTCATACCAGCTTCTGCAGAATCAAATTGTTTGTGAAACATTTCTACTCCAGTAATAACTGTTTTTTGTGGTTCAGCACCTAATCCAAGAATTTCAACTTCGTCATTCATATTAACAACACCTCTTTCAATTCTTCCTGTAGCAACAGTTCCTCTACCTTTAATAGAGAAAACATCTTCTACTGGCATCAAGAAAGGCTTATCATTATCTCTAACAGGAACAGGAATATAAGAATCTAAAGCAGCTAATAAATCCCAAACAGGCTTTGTAGCAGCTTCGTCTGTAGCATTTTCTACAGCTTTAAGAGCAGAACCTCTAATAATAGGAGTATTTGCTCCATCATATCCTTGTGCTGTTAATAAATCTCTTACCTCTTCCTCAACTAGATCCAACATATCAGCGTCATCTACCATATCACATTTATTCAAAAACACTACAACCTTTGGTACATTAACTTGTTTAGCCAAAAGAATGTGTTCTCTTGTTTGAGGCATTGGACCGTCTGTTCCAGCCACAACAAGAATAGCTCCATCCATTTGTGCAGCACCAACGATCATGTTTTTTACATAATCGGCATGCCCTGGACAATCAATATGAGCATAATGTCTTGTGTCTGTTTCATATTCAACGTGTCTTGTGTTGATTGTAATTCCCCTTGCTTTTTCTTCTGGTGCATTGTCGATTGAATCATAAGCAGTAGCTTTTGCAAATCCTTTTGTAGCAGCAACTGTTGTAATTGCAGCTGTTAATGTAGTTTTACCATGATCTACGTGACCGATAGTACCTACATTTACGTGTACTTTTGCCATAACAAAGTGTATTAAAAAATTAAAATTAAATACTTTTGGACAATCTGAATGTGTTTACTGATTTGTCTCTTTATTGCAAGTCTTTTTTGTAAAAAAAAGTTTTGTCTCGTAACCTATGATTGCTCGTTATTTTGAGCGGATCACTGTTTTCGAAACGTTGTTCACTGGTAATTAATCCACAAAGTAGATCATTGTACTAGCGATTATAACAATAGACAAACGTAGACATTCGGGGATGCGGGACTCGAACTCGCGACCTCCTGGTCCCAAACCAGGCACTCTAGCCATCTGAGCTAATCCCCGAGATAATAAGTGGTGCCAGGAGGCAGAATTGAACTGCCGACACAAGGCTTTTCAGGCCTCTGCTCTACCACTGAGCTACCCTGGCTTGTTTGTTTTTAATTGGTGGGCATAGGTGGACTCGAACCACCGACCTCATCCTTATCAGAGATGCGCTCTAACCAACTGAGCTATATGCCCCTAACTTCAATTTTTTGTACTGCGAAAAAATGTCGAAGCGGAACATTGTATACAAATATAGACAAAAAATGCAAGAGATTTTTTATTTTTATTTTGTACGAATATCTTTTATATTTCTTTGATATCATACAGCATGAAGAGCTTCATTAATTTTTTTAAGCAAAATTGGCTTTTCTTGAAATATTTTTATTTTGACATGCTGCTGAGTTGTTTTTATAAAAAGTATATCAAATCTCAAAGAACCATCAAGCAACAAAGGATTTTTTGTAAATCAAAAATGATCTCTAACAGCGTTAATGGCAATAACCCCTGTCATATTTTTTGTAAGATGTTTCTTTGCTATAACTTGACGAAGCTTATCTTTTAATAGTCGCATGGTTCTTTATAAAGTAATTAATTGTGATTTAACTTTGCTATAATTAGTTGTAATTAGTTGTGATTGATTGTAATTAGTTGTAATTAATTAGATTACCATGAATTACTATTAGTCACAATCTGCGAAGCAGAGTAAATTACACGAGCGATAGCAAGTAAATTACAATACATTTTATATAAACCTATTCTATTTGCAATAAAAACTAAAATATGTATAAGAAATAAAAAAATAGCATCTGATTTTATTTTTCTACCTTATATATATGAAGAGAATATTTTGACTTTTGATATTAGTAGGAATATTTATTTCTCAATGATTATTATACAATACAGCTTTGGGGCAAAATGATAAACCGATGGGAATAAAAATGGACCAAGACTGTCTTTTGAACTGACAATGTAAATTTAATATTTACCAATTTCTGTGAATTAAAAAAGAAATTGCTGACGCTAGCTCTCCAGAATTAT
>Ga0334899_1001161_pt1 | contig 26542 bp, 23 predicted proteins | sample GraSluR3_MG_FD_207219 | JGI IMG/M metagenome (GOLD analysis project Ga0334899, IMG submission 207219) | Sludge microbial communities from methane-producing bioreactor in Wageningen University, Netherlands - Granular Sludge_8_08-R3 | ecosystem: Engineered > Bioreactor > Anaerobic > Unclassified ...
CGCCTCAAGAACCCCGAGGGAGACTACGGCTACGACCGGCTCTTCTTCCGCTTCTACATGAAGTTCAACAAGGAGCACGCGCCCATCCACCATTACGGGAGCGGGCTGGTCGGCTTCCATCCGTCCACGCCTTGGCCACAGGGTGGGGCGGGCGAGCGCCCGAAAGGCGACGCCCGATGGAGCAGCCAGGTCGAGCCGGGCGACTTCACGACCTGGCATTTCTACAGTTACTGGCAGGCGATGGGCGGCAGCCCGCCCCGCGGCCAGACGTGGGGAAACACCTTCGAGATCGGCGTCCCCCACCGCACCGTGGCCCGCGACCAGTGGATCTGCCTCGAAGTCATGGTCAAGATGAACGACGTGGGCGACAGCAACGGCGAGCAGGCCTACTGGATCGACGGAAAGCTCAGCCGCGACCGCGACGGCCGGATCACCAGCTACCTGGGCAAGGGGTTCCCGTCGGCCGGCACCTGGATCTACGACAAGTTCAAACCCTACGCGACCGAGCAGGGCGTCGCCTGGGATTACGAGCAGGGCAAGGGCGTTGCCATCGAGGGTGGCCGGCCCTTCCCCGGCTTCGCCTGGCGTAGCACGCCGGAACTGAACATCAACGCCATCTGGCTCTATCGCTACATGTCGCAACCCGAAAAGGGCACCAGCAAGGTCTGGTGGGATCACCTCGTAGTCGCCAAAAAGTACATCGGCCCGATGACGCCGATGAGCCCGTAAGGTCAACCGTACAGCAAGAACGGCCCCACGTCGGCCCACCAGGCGGGTTCCTCCAAGGCGGTCGCCTCGTCGAGGCGGGCCGGCGTGAGCCCGGCGTCGAGCACCTCCCTCAAAGTGGAGCCGCCGCTGAGAATGTCGATGGGCATCTTCTCGGCCTCGTATTCGTAGGGCGGCGGCAGCCATCGGAAGGCGCCGGGCCAGAGCCGGCGCGTGCAGCCGAGCAGCACGACCGCCGTGCGGTACGGCCGGAAGACTCGCTCGTCGACGACGTGCACGAACACGCCGCCGCACTCTTGGCCTTGCCACTTCTGGAACGTCGGCTTGAACGCCAAGGGCCGAAAGGCAACGCCGGGAAGCTCCCACGCGGCCAGGGCCTCGACCAGGGCATCCGGGTCGATGAACGGCGCGCCGATGACCTCGAAGGGCGTGGTCGTTCCCCGGCCCTCCGAGAGATTCGTGCCCTCGACCAGGACCATGCCCGGATAGACCCGTGCCCCTTCGAGCCGGGGCAGGTTGGGCGAGGGCGGGATCCACGGCCGACCCAGATCGCTCCAGGTGGTCTCCCGGCGCCAGCCGCGCATGGGCACGACGTCGACCGCGGCCCCCAGCGCCAGCGCGTGGTTGAGATACCGCGCCATCTCGCCCAGGGTCAGCCCGTGCGCCATGGGGATCGGCGCCCGGCCCACGAAGCTCGTGAAGGCGGCCTCGAGGCGCGGCCCTTCGGCGCGGCGTCCGCCGAGCGGGTTGGGCCGGTCGAGCACGACCACGGCAATGCCTCGCTCGGCGCAGGCTTCGAGGCAATAGGAGAGGGTCCAATGGTAGGTGTAGACCCGCGTTCCCACGTCCTGCAGGTCGACGACCAGGCAGTCGAGCCCGTCGAGCATGTCGGGCGTGGGCTTGCGCGTGGCGGCGTAAAGACTGTAGACGGGCACCCCGAGCCGGCGATGGCGGCGGTGGGGCGACTCGATCATGTTGTCTTGATCTTCGCTCCACAGGCCGTGCTGAGGCGAGAAGATCGCGGCCAGCCGGCCCCAAGGCACGCCCGCAAGCAGATCGTGGGCGTAGCGGAACCGCCCGTCGACCGATGCCTGGTTGACCAGCAGGCCGAACCGGGCACCGCGGAGGCTCGCGGGCGGCGACGCCAGGCAGTTTTCGAGGCCGATGGCGGCAAGCGTCACGGTGCGTTTTCCTTCGGGCGGACGGCACGGCCGGCGACGGTCGCTTGGGAGGCGTTTATGCCCAACGTGGCGCACGTTTCCCACGTGCCCGCAACCCAAAAAGGCACGTTGGAAACGTGCCCCACGCAATGCGCCGGATTGCGTAAGAGCCTTCACCGAGGCCGTCGTCCCATTCGATCGAAGGGAATCTTCTGGAAGCCGGGAACCAGCCGGTAGACGGGCGAGTCGTCGCGAAGCTGGAAGTTCATGTTGGGCGCGTCGACAAAGCCGGGGTCGTGGTCGACGAGGTTGTCGCGAAAGGTCACGTAGGGCCGGGCCGCGCTGTGAACGCCGTCCCAGGTGCCGCCGAACGAGACGTTTCGGGCGACGAGGTTGCCCTTGGGGGCGGCGGGCTCGTCGTCGAGGATGTTGATCAGCTCCGGATACCTCTCGCGCCACGGCGGCGACTGGTAGGGCATGGCCTTGAGCCGCTGGGTCATGGTCGTGGCGACCGAGCCGCTCGCCCAGCCCATGGCCCGGGCGTCGACGTGCACGGCGGGCTTGCAGTCGACGAAGACGTTGTTTTCGATGGTGCAGTCGCGTCCGCCGCCGACGAAGGCGGCCCGGGTCACCCGGTAGAAGACGTTGCCGTAGATCGCGGTGCCGCAGAACATGTCGTCGAGATACACGCCCACGCAGCCGCGGTTCTCGAAGCCGGTGACGTGGTGCATGAAGTTGTGGCGGATCACGGTGCCGCGCATCGTCCAGTCGCGCCCGCTGTAGATCGCCCCGGCGTCGTTCGATTCGAGGCACACGTGGTGCATCTCGTTGAGCTCGATGACGTGGTCGTTGCCGCCGAAGCTGATCGCCTGGTGCGGGGCGTCGTGGATCAGGTTGTGGGCGGCCCGGTTGCCCACGCCGTGGATCGCGACGGCCGGCCGGTACATGCGGTTCCACCGCCCGTAGTCGTGGATGTGGTTGTTGACGGCGAAATGCCCGGCGGGCGTGAGCGTTTTTCGGTCTCCGCCCGACAGGGCGACGCCGCCGTCGGCAAGCTGGTAGATCGTGCAATCTTCGACGCCGCAGCCGGTTCCACCCGAGATCTGCACGGCCCGGCCGAGGTTGCGCAGCGTGCAGCCCGCCACGCGGACCGCCGTGCCGTCGCGGATCGTGACGGCCGTGCCGCGTGCCGCCTCGAAGGTCATGCCTTCAAGTGCGACGTGCGCGACCCCCTCCATCGTCACCAGCGTATCGAGCATCGAAACGAGGGCCTCCCCCCGTTCGATCGGCTCCGGCGGCCAGAAGTAGAGGATGCCCGACGACCGATCGAGATACCACTCGCCCGGCTGGTCGATCTCGGCCAGCAGGTTGAAGGCGTAGAACCACTGTCCCTTGCGGTATCCGTAGCCGTGGTAGGGGGGCGCTACGGAGAGGATTCGCCGCTCGAGGTCGATCGACTCGACCTTGTGCCGCTGGTCCGACCAGTCCCAAAACCAGTACCCGTGCACCCAGGCGTCGTTCTCCTCTTTCCACCGCCTGGGACGGTCGCCCTCGTACATGAACTTGCCGATGCGGTCGCCCTTGGTGCCGCGCACGTCGACCGGCTTGCCCCCGACCAGGTCGACGATCTTCACGAAGCCCTCGTTGGGCCAGCGGGCGACGGTCATGGGCTTGTCTTGGAAGAACAGCTCGAGGCCGCCGCCTTGGACCGGTCCGAAATCGTCGATGCCTAGGGCCTTCAAATCGGCTTGAAGCACCTTGCCTCGGGCCGCTTCGTCGAGGCGGGCGACCACGGCCGGATCGACGACCGGCTCGAACCCGGTGACGCTCCGACCGCCCACCAGGCGCACCTCGCCGCCCTTGCGCGCGCGGTAGACGATCGGGGCTCCCTCGGCGCCGGAGTCGTCGGCCGTGAGTTCGAACGGCCGCTCGCGCTGGTAGAGGCCGGCGCCGATCTCGACCGCGACGCCCTCGGCAAGGGCGCCCTGCCGCTTCACTTGCCGGATGGCGTCTCTCGCCGCTTCCAGGGTGGCCAGCGGGCCGTCGGTCCCGGCGGCGTTCGGCTCGGGCAGCGTGCCCGACCAGGCGTCGTTGCCCTTGGTGGCCACGTACAAGCGCGGCGGGGCCGCCGCGGCCGTCGAAAACGCCGCGGCGACGGCAAGCAGCGTCCAGGCAGCCAGGCCGGTCGCGACGGGCGTTCTCGATGGGAGGTCGATTCGCATGGTTGGGCTCCTTGACGTTCATGGTGTCGAGGTCGACAATGACGGCCATCTTACCGCCTCGCGACCGCCTTTTCCACGTTTCGCTCCCACCGCCGCGCAACAACATGTTCGTCTGGATATTCCACCGCATCAGCGGTGTGCTGCTGATCCTTCTCGTGGGATTTCAACTCGTGACCGGCTTCTACCAGGCAAGCCTTTCGAACGCGCCGTCGGTTCAGGCCATGGCCGCACTGCACAAGCACGCCGCGCTGAACTGCCTGATGGTCTTTCTGTTCATCTTCCACGCCTTGTACGGGCTCCGCACGATCGCGATGGACCTGGGAGTCAAAGCCGAGCGATTGTTGTTCTGGGCGAGCACGGCGGTCGGGCTGGTGCTGTTCGGCGTCTTCCTGGCCCTCTTCTTCACGCTGGTCGCGGCATGATCCGGCACGACGTTCTCGTGGTAGGAGGCGGTCTGGCGGGACTGCGGGCCGCCATCGGGCTGGCCGAACGCTGGGACGTGGCCGTGATCTCCAAGGTCCACCCGGTGCGGTCCCATTCGGTTGCCGCCCAGGGCGGCATCAACGCGGCGATCGGCAATGCGCCCGAGGGGCGCGACGACACGCCCGAGCAGCATGCGCTCGAGACGGTCAAAGGGAGCGACTACCTGGCCGATCAGTCGGCCGTGGCCACAATGTGCCGGTTGGCGCCCGAAACGATCTACGAGCTCGAGCACTGGGGCGCCCCGTTCAGCCGCTTTGCCGACGGGACGATCGCCCAGCGGCCTTTTGGCGGGGCGGGGTTTCCGCGGACCTGCTACGCGGCCGATCGTACGGGACACGTGCTGCTGCACACCCTGTACGAGCAGACGGTCAAGCGCGGGATCAAGGTCTACGACGATTGCGCCGTGGTGAAAATCGCGGTCGACGAGGGGCGTTACCAGGGGCTGGTGGTCTACGATCTCAAGCGGGGCCGGCTCGAAGCCGCGGCCTCGCGGTTCTGCGTCCTGGCCACGGGCGGCTACGGGCGGATCTACCGGAACTCGACCAACGCCCTGATCAACACGGGAAGCGGCGTCGGCGCGGCCTTATTGGCGGGGGCCGCCGTCAAGGACCTCGAGTTCGTGCAGTTCCATCCGACCACGCAGTTCGGCACGAACATCCTCATCACCGAGGGGGCGCGCGGCGAGGGCGGCGTTCTGCTTAACGCCGCCGGCCGCCGGTTCATGGAACGCTACGCGCCCGGCCTGATGGAGTTGGCCCCCCGAGACATCGTGGCTCGGGCCATCCAGACCGAGATCAACGAGGGCCGAGGATTCGGCGGAGGCTACGTCCACCTCGATCTGCGCCACCTGGGCAAGAGGAAGATCGTCAAGCGGCTCCCCGGCATCCGCGAGATCTGCATCGACTTCGGCGGGATCGACCCGGTCGACGAGCCCATCCCCGTGCAGCCGGGCCAGCACTACTCGATGGGCGGCATCGACTGCGACGCGACGGGCCGAACCGCCGTCGAGAACCTCTACGCGGCGGGGGAGTGCGCCTGCGTGAGCGTTCACGGGGCGAACCGGCTCGGCGGCAACTCGCTCTTGGAGACGGTCGTCTTCGGCCGCCTGGTCGCCGAGGCGATCGACGCCCGGCGCGACGACCCGCCACCCGAGCCGAGCGAGTCGGTGGTTCGCGAGAATCTTGCGGAGGTGACCGGCCGGCTCGACCGCCTTGCCGGCCGCAACGGCGTCGCGCACCACGAGATCCGCGAACGGCTGCGGGACCTGCTTACCGAGAAGGTGGGCATCTTCCGCACCGCGTCGGCCCTGGCCGAGGCGGCGGCCGAGATCCGCGCGCTTCGCGATCGGTATCCGGCGGTTTCGCTGCGCACGCCGCTCGGGCCCTTCCAGTTCGAGATCCTCCATGTGCTCGAGCTCGAGAGCCTGCTATACTTGGGCGAAATCACCGCGCGGGGCGCGCTGGCCCGACGGGAGAGTCGCGGCTCCCACTACCGGGTCGACCACGTCGAGCGGAACGATCGCGGCTGGCTCAAACACACGGTCGCACGGCTCGACGGCGGTGAAATCGCGCTGCGTTACGCCGACGTCGACGTCGGCCTCTATGAGCCCAAGCAACGAAGTTATTGACGTGGTACGCCTCGACGTTTTCCGTTACGACGCCTCGCGCGACGAGCCGCCGCGATTCCAGACCTACGAGCTGGCCGCCGCGGGAAGCACGTCGGTCTTGGAGATGCTCTTGAAGCTCCAGGACGAGCAGGACCCCTCGCTGGCCTTCCGCTACGCCTGCCGCGGGGCTGTGTGCGGATCGTGCGCCATGTCGATCAACGGGCGGCTCAACCTCGCCTGCCGGGTGCTGCTGAAGAACCTCGACACCGACCGCCTCGTCATCGAGCCGCTGCCCCGCCTCGAGATCATCAAGGACCTCGTGGTCGACATGGCCCCCTTCTGGGAGAAATACGAGCGGATCCGGCCCTGGCTCCACGCCCAGATCGACGACGCCCGCGAAAGCCGCGTGAGCCAGCGTCAGCGCGAGCGAATCGACCGGTACGTCCACTGCATCCTCTGCGGCCTCTGCTACGGGGCCTGCCCCATGATGTCGCGGAACGAGAGCTTCACCGGTCCGGCCGCCCTGGCCAAGCTGTACCGCTTCGCGGCCGATTCGAGGGAGAACGGCCGGCGCGAAACGCTCGTTCAGGAAGACGCGCACGAAGGCGTGTGGGGATGCCGGACGATCACCCGCTGCATCCGGGTGTGCCCCAAGAACGTCCGCCCCACCGACGCGATCGAGGGCGTCCGGCGGAAGCTGCTGACCCAGCGAATCCAAGACGCCTTTCGGAGGACCCCGCATGAAGATTGACGAATCCTACGTCGCCCGGCGTCGGTTCCTCGGCGGCATGATCGGCGGCGGGGCGGGCGCGCTCGCCCTGGGAATCGGCCTTCCCCTGGTGCAGTACGCCGGCAATCTGCGCGAAGCGCCGCCTCCGCCGCGGGTCGAAGTGCCCCTGGCCGACGGCGACCTCGGGCCGGGCCGGTCGAAGCTCATCCGATACGGCAGCATCCCGGTCCTGCTCTTCCGCACGCCCGAACCGCAGAGCGAGCTCAAAGCGTTCGTGGCCGTCTGCACCCATTTCGATTGCACGGTGGGCTACCGGGAAGACAAGAACTGCATTTTCTGCGCCTGCCACGAGGGATACTACGATGTCGACGGCAAGGTGATCGCCGGCCCGCCGCCCCGGCCCCTGCGCCCGGTCTACCATCGGTTCCACGAGGGCCGGCTGTTCGTCGCCTTGGAGAAAGAGAACCTTGAAGAGCGATGAGCAGGAACCGTTCGATCAACAAACGACTTGTGCGGGCCTGGAGGACTCTGGACCTCGAACGGGCCGCGTCGCGGCTGGGCGCCTGGTTTCGCGTGCGGCTCGACTTCGAGCCGGCGGTGGCCCTGCTGCGGCGCAAGCCGGTGCCCATCCACCGGCACAGTTGGATCTACTGCCTCGGCGACGCGGCCGTGTTTCTGTTCGCGCTGCAGTGCGTCAGCGGATGCCTGCTCATGCTTTACTACCAGCCGACCGAGGCGTCGGCCCACGAGAGCGTGCGGAGCATCATGACCGAAGTGCCCTTCGGATGGCTCGTCCGCTCGTTCCACTCCTGGGGCGCGAGCGTTTTTATCGGCACGGTCGGCCTCCATCTGGTGACCGTCCTTTTCGCCAGGGCCTATCGGCGGCCGCGCGAGCTGGCCTGGGTCTCGGGCGTGTTCATGCTGGCCGTGGCGCTGGGGTCGGGTTTCAGCGGGTACCTGCTGCCCTGGAACGAGCTCTCGTACTACGCCACGCTCGTGGGCACGCAGATCCCCGGCACCCTGCCCGGCGTCGGCCGCTTCATCGTTCACGCGTTGCGAGGGGGCGATCAACTGACCGGGGCGACGATCACCCGCTTCTACGCCGTCCACGTGATGCTCGCCCCGCTGGCCATGATCCTGTTGCTGTCGTTTCACGTGTTTCTGACGCGGGTCCGCGGCCTGAGCCTGCCGCTGGGCATGTCGCAGCGCGAGGTGAGCGACCGGCGCCCGTTTTTCGGCGAGTTCCTGCTCGTCGACGTCTGCGTGTGGCTGGTCGTGTTTGCCGCGATCGTCACGCTGGCCGCGTTCGTGCCCGCCGAGGTGGGCGTCCGGGCCGACCCGCTTCGGCCGGCCCCCGAGGGCATCAAGCCCGAGTGGTACTTCCTGTTCGCCTTCCAGACGCTCAAGATGGTGCCCGAGGCGGTGGGAGTCGCGTTCTTCGTGCTGGCCGGCGTGTTTCTCCTGCTGTTGCCGCTGATCGACCGGCGCGCCCCTCGTGGCCAGAAGAGCCCGACCCTGACGGCCCTGTTCGCCGTCGGGCTGGTCTACGTCGCCGTGTTCCAGATCCTGGCCTGGGGCGCGCCGGGCGTGGAGCATCCGCCCGAAGATCCGCAGGCCGGATCGGCCGGCATGGCGCTGCGGCGTGCGGCAAGCGGGGCCTGGTTGGCGCTGCTCTGGTCGGTGGTCGGGGTCCTCGTGTTCTATCTCGGGCAACTGGCGAAGGAGAACGCGCGCGTGAGAAGGCTCTATCGGGACGATGAGAAAAACACCTCGGCGACATGCTGAGCAGTGGCACACCGGTTCGCGAAGGTCGATCGGCCCGTCGTCATCGGACCCACCGCGCGGCCCGACGCATACTCCCCGGAGGAGCGGTCGTAACGATCCCCCCTTCCCCTCGGCGCACGACAATCTATAATGGCGGTTCTCAAAAGTCACCGAGGCACGCAAGCTGGGTCGCTCGTCATGCCGAAGCAGAAAACCCACAAGGGAACGAAAAAGCGATTTCGCCTTACCGCCACCGGCAAGGCCAAACACCGTCAGAGCGGAACAAGCCACCTGGCTTGGCGCATGACACAGAAGCGCAAGCGCAATCTTCGAGGAACCGCGACGGTCCACGAGGCAGAGGCCCGCAAGATCCGAAAAGCGCTGGCCGGCAACAGCTATTAGCCGCTGTGGGGCGTGAGGTCGGCCGCCGGGCAGCAGCGCCGGCGGTCTCCGGTGCGCCGGCGTCGCACGCCAACATCAGTTCAATAGGCCTGCGGGACGGGCAGGACAACGCTTCCCATCTGATCGGGGAGGGCCTTGATCCCGCGAAATTGGGCATGGAGATCGCATGAGGACCACAAAAGGTGCTGCCCGAAATCGGGCGAAACGGCGTCTGTTCAAACGGGCGAAGGGCTATCGCGGGGGGCGCGGCAAGCTGCTGCGGACCGTCAAGGAAACGGTCGTCCGCGCCGAGGCGTTCGCTTTTCGCGACCGTCGCGTTCGCAAACGCGAATTCCGGAAGCTCTGGATCATCCGCATCAACGCGGCGGTTCGGCAGCGGGGAATGCGCTACAGCGAGTTCATCCACGGCCTGGTGCAGGCCAAGATCGAGTTGGATCGCAAAATGCTCGCCGAACTCGCGGTGCACGATCCCGAGGCGTTCGACCAGATCGTCGCCACGGTCAAACAGGCCGTGTCGCCCGCGTAGGCTCGGGTGTTAGGCGCCGCGACTCTCCGCCCCGGCCAGCCCGGCCAGCAGTGCCGCGACCGCTGCCCTGGGATCCGGCGTGCCCGTCGCGCCGCCCGCCACGGCAACGCGGCGCACGCCGGTCGCCGTGACGTCGACCAGGTTGTCGGCCGTGATTCCGCCGATGGCAAAGGCCGGCAGCCGGATCTCGCGGGCGACCGCTTCGAGGAACGGCAGCCCCGGAAACCGCTCGAATCGCTTCGTGCCCGAGGGGAACGTCGGCCCGCAGCCAATGTAGTTCGCCCCGTCGAGCACGGCTTGGCGAGCCTGCTCGATCGAGTGCGTCGACACCCCGACCAGCGCGTCGGGGCCCACGATTCGCCGGGTGTCCTTCACGCAAAGCTCCTCCTGCCCGACATGTACCCCGTCGGCGTCGGCCAGCACGGCCAGGTCGGGCCGGTCGTTGACGATCAGCAGCGTCGCGGTCGATGCCGTGATCGCGCGCAACCGCCGTGCTCGCTCCAGGAGCCGCCGATCGTCGAGCGTCTTGTCGCGAAGCTGGAGAACGTGCACCCCCGCGTCGACTAGGGCCGACGCCAGGGCCACGAACTCCTCCTCGCACGACCGGCCGTCGATGAGCACGTACAGGCGCGCGTCGCGAAGCCGGTCGAGGCTCGATCGGGTGATTTCGACGGCGCGCTGGAGCGTGTAGCTGGCGTATCGCAGTCGCTCGATTCGGCCGGCGACGGCCGGATCCAGGACCTTGCAGAATTCCTCCAGGGTGCGCAACGACTGCTGGAGTCGCGAGAAGCCGGCAATCATCACCGCGGCGGCGTCTTTTCGGGTTTGCTCCGTCCGATTCGAGATGCGCGTGCCCACGTCGGCTTGCGTCTCGCGCGCGGCCAGACGGCGCGCGATCGAAATGCTCGACAGCATCGCGGTCAGCTCGTGGCGGAGAGCCTTGAGCCGGCCGGTCAAATGTCCGTCGTCGAGAATGAACCGCACGTAATCTTCGACAACTCGCATCGCCTCCTGGGCACGATTCGCGGCCGCATCGACGACGCGGAGCACCCCCAGCGCCTGCGATGCCGGCGTTGCCCCCTCGGTGAACGGGGGTGCCGCGGTTGCTGCCGTCGCCGGCGTCTCCGATCCGACGGGGTCGAACGGGTCGACTCGGGCTTCTCGGGCGCCACGTGTGCTTCGCGCAACGGGCGCGGCTTGAGGTGAGCACGGCGAGCCCCCCGTCTCGCCGGCTGCCGGGGCTGGCGCCGCGGGCTCGTCGCGAAGTCCGTGCGCCATTGGCTCGTCCAACTTCACGTCGACCCCATAACGGCGGCGGATTTCCGACTCGAGGGCATCGGGATCGACCCCCTGTTCGCGAAGCCAGCAGCCCACCTCATCCTCGGCCGCGGCCAGGGCCAGCAGGAGATGCTCGGTCCCGAGGAGCAACGGCGGAGGGCACTCCGCCAGCCGCGCCGACACGTCGGCGAGCGAGGTTTCGAGGTCGGGTGAGAACCGCAGTCGCTGCATGGGGGGCTCTGGATACGATGGTCGAGGGGATAGATCGGGCCATCGGTCGCGGATGCGCCGCAGGTCGATCGTATGGGTCGCGAGAGTCAGGGCGGCTCGGCATTCCGACTCGGCTAGCAGCCCCAGAAGCAAGGCCGGTGCCTGCAGGGCACCGGAATCGTCGCGCCGTGCCCATCGGGCCGATTCGAGCAGGGCCCGCTCGGCTCCTGCGGTAAATGCGTGCTTCATACGTTCAATCTTGCAGATGGCCGACGTGTCCGCAACCAGCGGGTTTCGGGGGCAAGCCGCGGGCGGAGGAGGCCGTCTCCCCCGGGCAACCGGGAGTAAGTCGTTGAGCCATACGCGATTTCCCGCGGTCGCGACGCCGGGCGATTCCACGACTCTTCAACCTAAACTGAAGGGGCACTTCCGGTTGCCTTGATCTGGGCGGCTTCAAGAGCTACAATTCCGTGGTCGGATGGGAAGTGGACCACTGGCGATGGCTCGCGAAGAAAAGATCGACCGATGGGCAGGATGCCGTTGGCGACGTACCTTTGGCCGGGATTGCCCCGCCTGCTCCGCGAAGGAGCGTGGTCGTCTCTGGGATTCGCCGTCGGGTTTGCCTGTCTGTTGAATCTGGCTTTGCTGGGCACGCTTTGGTGGAGTGAACTGTTCTCTCCGGCGGTACGTAACTTGTTGTGTGCGGCCGCTCTGGTGATTTGGGGAGTCGCGTTCGTTTATTCCCTGTGGCACGACGGCCGAACGCCCGCCCCTCGCGATCCCGGCCCAACCGCCCGATGGTTCATTGAAGCACAGAATCACTATTTGAGGGGAAACTGGTTCGAGTCGGAACAGTTGGTGCGCGCCCTGTTGGCCCGCGACCCGCGCGACGTGCATGCGGGGCTCATGCTGGCCTCGATCCTGCGCCGGACGGGACGGTTGGAAGAGGCCCAACGACAGCTCGACGGCCTGGCGCGGTTCGAGGCGTCGGCAAGGTGGGAGTTCGAAATCGCCCGCGAGCGCGACCGCGTCGCCGAGCTTGCCGACGAGGGCGACGCCCCGTCCGACGCAACGCACGACGCATCGGCCGAGATCGCCGACGCGGCATGAGTCAGACCCGGGAACTTGAGAACAAACTAGTCCGAGATCAATTGTCGCCGTCAGGGCTCGAACGCTTCCGGAGGGGTTTTGCAACGCCTGCCCGGACGTCGATCTCCACAATGCCCGAGACCGCGGAGAGGTAGAGGATCATGTACGAGCGATTTACTGACCGCGCCCGCAAGGTCATGCAATTGGCCAACCAGGAGGCCCAGCGCTTCAACCACGAATACATCGGGACCGAGCACATCTTGTTGGGCCTGATCAAGGAGGGGAGCGGCGTGGCCGCCAACGTGCTGAAGAATCTCGACGTCGATCTGCGCAAGATCCGTCTCGAGGTCGAAAAGCTCGTCCAGAGCGGCCCCGACATGGTCACCATGGGCAAGCTTCCGCAGACGCCGCGGGCCAAGAAGGTGATCGAGTACTCGATGGAAGAGGCCCGCCACCTCAACCACAACTACGTGGGCACCGAGCACATCCTGCTCGGCCTGCTCCGCGAGCAGGAAGGCGTGGCCGCCCAGGTGCTGATGAACCTCGGCCTGAAGCTCGAGGACGTGCGCGAGGAGGTGCTCAATTTGCTGGGCCACGGCATGGAAGGCCCTGAAGGGTCGGAGCGATCGGGGCCCGGCGGCGCCGGCGAATCGCAGCGGAGCGGGAAATCGAAGACCCCCGCCCTGGACAGCTTCGGCCGCGACCTGACCGAGCTGGCCCGGCAGAACAAGCTCGATCCGGTCATCGGCCGCGAAAAGGAGATCGAGCGCACCATGCAGATCCTCAGCCGGCGCACGAAGAACAACCCCGTGCTGCTCGGCGAGGCCGGCGTGGGCAAAACCGCTATCGTCGAGGGATTCGCCCAGCGGGTCGTCGCCGGCAACGTGCCCGAGCTGCTCGCCGAACGCCGGATCGTGGTGCTCGATCTGGCCATGATGGTGGCCGGCACGAAGTACCGCGGGCAGTTCGAGGAGCGCATCAAGGCGGTGATGAACGAGGTCCGCCGCGCCAAGAACACGATCCTCTTCATCGACGAGCTGCACACCCTGGTCGGCGCCGGCGGGGCCGAGGGCGCCATCGACGCCTCGAACGTGCTCAAGCCGGCCCTGTCGCGCGGCGAGATCCAGTGCATCGGCGCCACGACGATGGACGAGTATCGCAAGTACATCGAGAAGGACGCCGCCCTGGCCCGCCGCTTCCAGGAAATCATCGTCGAGCCGTCGACCAAGGACGAAACCGTGGCCATCCTCAAGGGCCTCCGCGACCGGTACGAGAAGCACCACCACGTCCAGATCACCGACGACGCGGTCGAAGCCGCGGTCGAGCTTTCGGGCCGATACATCACCGGCCGCTGCCTGCCCGACAAGGCCATCGACGTGATCGACGAGGCGGGGGCCCGCGTGCACCTGAAGTCGATGACCCGCCCCCCCGACCTCAAGGAAATCGACGACGAGGTCGAACGGCTCAACAAGGAGAAGGAAGAGGCGGTCGCCAACCAGGACTTCGAGAAGGCCGCCAACCTGCGCGACCAGGCCGACAAGCTCAAGAAGAAGAAGGCGACCATCACCCGCGAATGGCGCGAGAAATCGCGCGAGGCCGACGGCGTCGTCGACGAGGAGGTCATCGCCGAGGTCGTCTCGAAAATCACCGGCATCCCCCTGACGCGCATGACCACCGAAGACTCGATGCGCCTCATGCAGATGGAAGGCGAGTTGCACAAGCGGGTCGTCAGCCAGGACGAGGCCATCAAGTCGATCTCCAAGGCCGTGCGCCGCAGCCGCAGCGGTCTGAAAGACCCCAAACGCCCCACCGGCTGCTTCGTCTTCGCCGGCCCCACCGGCGTGGGCAAGACCCTGCTGGCCAAGGCCCTGGCCGAGTTCATGTTCGGCGACGAAGACGCGCTCATCCAGATCGACATGAGCGAGTACATGGAGAAGCACAACGTCAGCCGGCTCATCGGCGCTCCTCCGGGCTACGTGGGCTACGAAGAGGGCGGCCAGCTCACCGAGAAAATTCGCCGCCGGCCCTACGCCGTGGTCCTGCTCGACGAAATCGAAAAGGCCCACCCTGACGTCTTCAACATGCTCTTGCAGGTCATGGAAGAAGGCCGGCTCACCGACAGCTTCGGACGGAACGTCGACTTCCGCAACACGATCCTCATCATGACCACGAACGCCGGGGCCGAGGCCATCAAGAACGAGGCGGCCTTCGGCTTCCAGCGGCCCACCGACGACGCCTCGTACGAGAGCATGAAGGAACGGGTCACCGAACAGATCGAAAAGGTCTTCCGCCCCGAGTTCCTCAACCGCGTCGACGACACGATCGTTTTCCGCCATCTCACCACCGACGACCTGAAGAACATCGTCGAGCTCGAGGTGGCCAAGGTTCGCCAGCGACTGTCGGAACGGGGCCTCAAGCTCGTCTTGACCGACGACTCGAAGGAGTACGTCATCAAGAAGGCGTGCAAGGAGCTCGATTTCGGCGCCCGGCCCTTGCGGCGTGCCATCGAGAACATGGTCGAAGACCCGCTCTCCGAGGAGCTGCTCAAGGGCGAGTTCCAGGGCAAGGACACGATCACCGTCGTGGTCCGCGAGGTCGGCGGTCGGAAGCAGCTCGCCTTCGAGAGTTCGCTCGCCGAGCCCCCCGAGCCGATCGCCGCCGCCGCCGACGCGGGGGCTGAAGACAAGCCGAAGTAGCCTCGACCCCGCGCAGCGCGACCGCTCGTGCCCCCGAACCTAACCTCTTCTCTCAGAAGAGGGCGGCGCCGCAATTGCCGGCGTCGCCGGCCGAGGGCGGACGCGACGTTCACGGGGCGATTGAGAAGTCCACGCGACGGATCGCGTCTCGTGCGGGCTGCCTGCGAAAACGCCCGTGGCCAGACGCGCTACCGCCACGGGCGACGAAAGGCCCGCGCCGGAGCCCAGGCCCAGCTCGCCGCCGAGGGCCCCCGAGGCCAAAAACGCGATCAAGAGCAATACGCCGATCACGACGGCCGCCACCGCGAGGATCTTCGTCCACGATACGGGGGCCTCGCCCGTCGAGCGGCCCGACTGGCCGTTGATGAGGAACCGGTACAGTCGTTCCTTGTAGCGGTAGGCCATGATCCAGACGGGCACAAGCACCGGCTCGCTCGACATCGACTCGATGCGGACGTTCACGCGGACGTTCCGCGCGCGGCCCGGCACGTAGCGCGACCGACAGGCTTCGGTCTCCGCCTGCTCGAACCCCTGGCGGGCCAGCGGCCGGGCGAACTTGCGCGGAAGCGAAAACTGCTCGACCGTCACATTGTCGAGGTCGACCTCGCCGGGCGGCTTGCCCTCGCGGAGATCGAAGGGACAGATCTGCGAGGTCTCGTGCGGCGCCAGCGCTCCGCTGGCGCCGATCAGCAGGCCCTGGTGCTCGCCGCGGTGCTCGCCCGACAGGGGATACCAATCGCCGCGCGCCCCGGCGGGCGTCTGACTCGTGTCGGCGGTCCAGTAGGTGTGCGTGCACGCCCGAAACACCCAATAGGGCACGTAGACGGGCGTCATCTGGACGATGCTGGCCTGTCGGGCGAGGTCGCCGGGCCGCCAGAAGCTGTTGCCCAGCCACCGGCGCATGGCGGCGTCGGCCTCCGACCGGCTCAGCTTGAAGGGCACGACCCGGTTCGGCGCGAGAACCCGCGCGTCGCTCTTCTGCTCGAGGTCAACCGACCCGCAGAAGGGGCACCGCAGCGCCTCGGCCTTCGCGTCGTAGCTCATCGAGGCCCCGCACCCCGAGCACGTGAAGTTGTGCGTGGCCGTGCGGGCCGCGTCGGGCGCCGCCTCGGGCCGCTCGCGCTTTGGCGCCTCGGTGCCGCAGTTCGCGCAGAACAGGTCTTCCTCGTCCAAGAGGCTCCGGCAGACTTCGCACTTGGTCAATAGCTCACTCATCGCGTCTCCCGTGGATCAGCGGGACAGCAATCCCCACAGCGCGATCAGAACGGCGATCCCCACGATCCCCGCTGCGACGGCCACGGCGATCTTTTTCCACGCGAGCGGCTTGTCGCCAGCCACCTTGCCCGTCTGGCCGTTGACCAGAAACCGGTAGAGCTTGTCGCGATAGCGATAGCTCAGCAGATAGACCGGCAGCAAGATCAGGTCGGAGTTGACGTCGTCGAACTGCGTATCGACCTGAAGGCTGCGGTGCGTGTCGCCGGGGAGCAGCGCCACCACGTTCTGCTGCTCCCGGCGACGGAACTCTTCCCGGCAGACCTCGAGGGCCTCCTCTCGCTCGATCGTGTACTCTTCGTTCAGCCAGCCGGCCAGATAATAGGGCTCGTAGCGTTTCAGGGCGGCCAGATGAAAGGGCTTGATGCGGTCGGCCTCGCGCTGCGGCAGCCCCCGGCTGCCCGACACGAGGTATCCGCTGTAATAGCGGTGATGCCGGCCGGCAAGCGGCCACCATTCGGTCTCGCGCACCCGGCGCGTCTTGGTCACGGTCTTGCCGTTCTGCGTGGTGGTGTACGTCTCGGTGCGGTACCAATACTCGCCGATCGAGGCCGACCAGCAGCTTCGCGCGAGCATCGAAAACGACCAGAAGGGCAGGTACACGCCCCGAAGCTTGTCGGCGATCTGGGCCATGGTCAAATCGCCGGGACGAAACCAGGCGTTCTCCGATAGCCAGCGGCGGAACTTCGCTTTCGCCTGCTCGGGCGTGACCGCGAAGCCGATCACGAACTCGGGCGTTTGGCGGCCCGTGCGGTCCTCGTCGAGCTCGACCACGTAGGTTGAATCGCAGAAGGGGCACACATAGCTCCGCCGGTCGGGATCGAGGGTCACTTCGGCCCCGCAGTTTTCGCAGCGAAAGTGCTGCTTTTCGAGGGGCAACTCGTGCACTTCCGTGGCGGCGGGCTGCTCGCTCCCGCAGGCCCCGCAGTATCGGTCGCCGGATTCGACCGGCGCCCCGCAGAACTCGCACGTCCGCGACGCCTCGGTCGGCAGCGCGTCGTCGAGCGTCGGTTCCGTTTCGCTGATCTCGGGCATCGTGCTACTCGTGCGTGTGCTGGTAGATCGCCTGCAAGAGACTCTGCACGTCGTGGTACTTCTTCTTGACCGACAAGGCCGCGTCGAGAAGCCGGCGGGCATCGCTCTCCGAATGGCCCAGACTGCAGAGCACCTCAAACGTCTCGGAGACCACGTCGGGCTGCACCTCGGCCTCCCGGGCCTCTTCCCGCGCGACCATCAGGGCGAACTTCGGCACCTTGCGCCGCAGCTTGGCGATGATGCGATCGGCCATGGCCGGCCCAATGCCCGGCAGGGCCGACAGGCCCTTGGCATCCTGTTCTTCGATGGCGGTGGCCACTTCTTTGACCGGCCGGACCATGGCCCGCAACGCCTTGCGCACCCCCACCCCGTCGACCGAACAAACCAGCTCGAAGAACTCCCGCTCGACCGCGGTCAGAAAACCGATCAACCGTGGGGTCATCCTCCCCTGCATCGGGTTGCCTTCGAGGTACTCGATCGTGTGCAGGCTGATCTCATGGCTCAACTCGGCCTGAAGCTGGCGCCGGGTGAACTCGGGGATGAGCACCTCGTACTCGAACCCCCCCACGCGAAGGGTTAAGACGTCGTCGGCCAACGCGACGAGTTGGCCCGTAATCCGGGTGATCAACGAAAAGCTCCCTGGGACAAGGCGACGGGCAAAGCGTGTTATCGCGGCCTGCGTTCCGCGCCGGGCTTGTCCTTAAGATAATAATGGCAAAGCGCAATGGCCAGGGCGTCGGCCACGTCGGGCGGATCGGGGGCCTCGGGCAGCCCCAATTCGCGCTGGATGGCCCGCTGCACCTGGGCCTTGTTGGCCCGGCCCGAACCCGTCAGGATCCGCTTCACCTGGGTGGCCGAATAGTGCACCACGGGGATCCCGCTCTGGGCGCCGGCAAGGCAGATGACGCCCCGCGCATGCCCCATGAGAATGGCCGTGCGCGGCCGGTCGTAGTGCGAGTAGAGTTCTTCGATGGCCATCGACACCGGCTGGCAGGCGGCGATCACCTCGCGCACCCCGCTGTAGATTTCAGCCACCCTCGCGCTCAGCGAGCCCTTCGACCGCCCGCGCACAATCCCCGCCTCGACCAGCCGGAGCCGCCCCTGGCAAAACTCGACCACTCCGTACCCGGTGACGTTCAACCCCGGGTCGATGCCGAGGATGCGAGCGGGGGATGCGGGCTGACTCATTGCGGGAAAGGAAGTGAGAACGAGGAAAGTCGGTGGCATCCGTGCCGAGTCGTGCCTGCCCTCAACGCACCGGAGAGATCGCGAAAACGCGAAACGGCGAAAGCGAGAAAACGCGAGGATGAGCACATAGAACCATGACCTCGAAAAACCAAGCGGCGGCATCCGCTGTCGCGGCTTCGCCGTGGCGCGCTTTGGTCGTCCCCTCTTGGCATGAGCACGGGAACTGCCCTCCAGTCTCCAGCCACCAGTCTCCAGCCTTCTTCACGTCTGCGAGTCGATCTTCGCGATCCGCCGCGCGTGGCGCCCTCCCTCGAAGGGGGTTTCGAGCCACGCTTCGACGATCGCCAGGGCGGTGGGACCATCGATCATACGCTGGCCCAGCGAGATCATGTTCGCGTCGTTATGGCGCCGGGCGAGTCGGGCCGACTCGACGTTCCAGCACACCGCGCAGCGGATCGTCGGGATGCGGTTGGCCGTGATGGCCTCGCCGTTGCCCGATCCGCCCAGCACGATGCCTCGCTCGCACCCGCCTCGGGCCACGGCCTCGGCCGCCGGGCGAATGAAGTCGGGATAGTCGACCGGGCTCTCCGACCACGTGCCGAAGTCGCGCACCTCGTGCCCCAACGCGACAAGATGCCGACGGATGGTCTCTTTGTGCTCGAATCCCGCGTGATCGGAAGCGAGGGCGATCTTCACGGGCCGCTCCTACCCGAGGCTCCAATCGGTCCCGCCGGGCCGATCTTCCAGGGTGACTCCCATGTCGGCCAGTGCGTTGCGGATCTTGTCGGCCGCGGCGAAATTCTTCGCCTTGCGCAGATCGGCCCGGATCTCCACGAGCAAATCGAGCAGTCGGCCGACCAACTCGTCGCCGCTGGCCACCTCGTCGACCGGCTTGCGGAACAGCCCCAACGTGGCGGCCAGCTCGCGCAGCGTGGAGGCTCCCCGCCTGAGCATGTCGACTTTGGCCCTCGGGCCGGGTTTCTCTTCGAGCTTCTCGTCGTCGGCAAACTTGTTCAGGCGCCGGACCAGGTCGAACAGCACGCCGGTGCCCCCGCCCGTGTTGAAGTCGTCGTCCATCGACTCCAGGAAACGCGCGCGATGCTCGGCGACCGCCTTGAGAAACGGGTCGTCGCCCGGGTCGAACTCGCCTTCCGACCGCGTGGCCGCGGCGGGCAGGGCGTAGAAGCTCTCGCCGGCGATCCGCTCGTATCGCTTGAAGAACCGGTAAAACGCCTCCAGACCGGTGCCGACCTGGCGGATCCGCTCCTCGCTGAAGTCGATGGGCCGCCGGTAATGGGTCGAGAGAAGGAAGAAGCGGATCGTCTCGGGCGGGAACTGCCTGAGCATGTCGCGAAACGGGCTGGCGCCTTTCGACTTGGCGATCTTGCCGGCCTCCTGGGCGGCCTGGTCGCCTTCGGAGGGGCGGGTCTGACGCCCGCCGACTTTGCCCACCTCGTCGGAGGCCTGCATCAGGCCGTTGTGCATCCAGTACTTGGCCATGGGCGCGCCGTGGCGCGACTCGCTTTGGGCGATCTCGTTCTCGTGGTGCGGAAAGACCAGATCGAGCCCGCCCCCGTGCACGTCGAACGTCTTGCCCAGGATCCGCTCGCTCATGACCGAGCACTCGATGTGCCAGCCGGGCCGGCCCCGTCCCCAGGGGCTCGGCCACGAGGGCTCGCCGGGCTTGGCGCTCTTCCAGAGGGCGAAATCGGCGGCCGACCGTTTTCGCTCGGCCGCGTCGCCCCCCTCGCCCAGCATCGACTCGAGGGTGCGACCGCTCAGCTTGCCGTAGTCCTTGGCCTTGGCGACCTCGAAGTACACGTCGCCCTCCGACGCGTAGGCGTATCCCCGGTCAACCAGATCGGAGGTAAACCGGATGATCGCGTCGATGTTCTCCGTCGCCTTGGGGAAGTGGTCGACCGTGTCGATGCCCATGGCCTCGAGGTTGCTCATGTAGTCGGCCGTCATCTCGTCGGCCACCGCGGCCATGGGAATGCCGCGCCGGTTCGACTCGACGATCAGCTTGTCGTCGACGTCGGTGATGTTGACCACCCAGGTCACGTCATAGCCCGAATAGGTCAAGTACCGCTTGACGCAGTCGAAGATCACCGGGCCGACCATGTGGCCAATGTGGCTGGGCTTGTAGACGGTCGGTCCGCACAGGTAGATCCCCACCTTGCCCGGACTGACCGGCTCGAACGTCTCTTTCGACCTGGTAAGCGTGTTATGGACTCGGATCATGGCTCGATGGTATCGAAAACAACGTCAAGACGATACAAGCAGCACGACGCACTGCGCCTCGATGACCTCCTCGCGGCCGATCGGCCCCACCCCTTCGCCCGACTTGGCCTTCAGGCCGATCTGCTCGGGCTCGATGTCGAGGATCTCGGCCATTCGGCGGCAGATCTCCATCTTATGAGGGGCAAGTCGCGGTCGCTCGAGAAAGACGATGCAATCGAGATTGCCGATCCGCCAGCCGGCCTGAGTGACGGCATGGAGGGCTCCTCGCAGCATTTCGGCCGAGTCGCGGCCGCGGTTCGCCTCGTCGGTGTCGGGATACGACTCGCCGATGTCGCCCAACCCAGCGGCCCCCAACAGGGCATCGGTGACCGCGTGCAGCAGCACGTCGGCGTCGCTGTGCCCGACCAGCTCCCTGTCATGGGGCACATCGACACCACCCATGCGCAAGGGACCTCCGGGCGCGAGCCGGTGCGTGTCGTGGCCGATTCCGATTCGGATGGCAGGCGTGACAGCAGTCTCCTTCGACGCACAGGTGTGTCCGAACTTCCATTGGCGCGGCAGATTATACCCGGACCGCACCGGTTCGACAACGCGAACCGAGTCCGCCCCGCTGGCAAAAAGCGGGACAGGCGCACTTACTAACAAGAAGGAGGCATGTGGGAATCTCGGCGCGAAAACGGGCGCGCTTGGCCCCCCTTTCTCCCGGCTGCACGGCCATCACCCGACTACCCACCGGGGTATGGTCCCCGTCGGGGCTGGCGCCTAAACTAATGCACGGCCAAACTCGTTGCGCTGGTTCGTTCAGGGGAGATCGTCGCATGAGCTGCTTGTTGCCGACCACGGATCGAATTCGAGACGTCTTTGCATGGGAAGTGACCGAAGCCGGGGGGACCGTAACCGACACGTTTGACGACCGCCAGCGTCTGTTTCTTCGATCGGTGCTTCCCGAACTGCGCCACGTGCGGTCGGGCGACCCCGTCCAGGGGGGCGTTGCCTTGATGTGCCTTGGCGAGCAGATTCGAGTGCATCCTTACACGTTCCGGCAGGTGTGCCGCAACGGAGCGATCATGGCCGAGGCCATCGAGACTCGCGTGATCGAGCGGGTCGGCGACGACGCGCCCGACTACTCGATCGAGGAGGTCTGCTGGGAGGTGGCCGAGGCCGTGCGACTGTGTGCCGATCGCGAGGCGTTCGCCTGGGCCGCCCAGCAGATGCGCTCGGCCACCGCGAGCGTGGCGAACATGATGCTGCAACTGATGCCGTTTCTCCGCGGGTTGCCCGAGGAAACCGCCGAGTCGGTTCTCGAAGAGATCGAAAGACGCTTCGACCGAGGCCGCGACCGATCGGCCTTCGGTCTGATGAACGCGGTGACCGCCACCGCCCGCGACACCCGCGACCCCGAACTCCGCTGGCGCCTCGAGGAGCTTGGCGGGGCGATCCCCGCGCTCGTGGCGCCGGTCCGATCGCGCGGCGGCACCTGGGCGAGAGCGACGCGCACGTGAGAACCCATCATCAGCCGTGCCCCCCTCCCGCAGGGTGGCGCGGCTTCGGCGCCGCATGACGATGCGAGGACCGTCGGGAAGCGACCGGTTCCACGACCTCAGCGGATCTTCTTCCAGTCGACGACATTCCGGTCGCTCATGCGGAACAGCCGGCGGAGTTGCTCCGGCTCGGCATCGGCGCGCAGTCGTTGCACGCTCCCGTCGACCAGGGCCGCCAGAAAGCGGCCGTCGGCGTCGATTAGAAGCCCGTCGGCCGGCGACTCGGGGTCAAAGCCGTAGTCGGCCGGGGCGGTCCAGGGCACGGCCCGATCGGCGCTCACCTCGACGAGCACCACCGTGTTGCTCGTGCCGTCGACGATGTCGCGGAAGCTCGTCGCCTTTGGGCCGCCCATGATCGTGTCGTCGCCGGCCGGCGCGAGATAGGTCGTGTGTCCCGGCTCGACGCCGTCGCGCTGGCTCCGGTAGACCTTGGGCATCTTCGCGATGAGCCGCTTGTTGTGCGGGCTGTCCCAGGGCTGCTCGAGGTGGAACTCCTTGTACAGTTCCACTTCGCCGAGGAAGGGCAGAAGGTAGACCCGCCAGCTCAGGCCCGCGTTGCCCCGCTCGTCGCGCACTTCGTCGCGCGGGGGAAAGACCTTGTGCATGTCGTGGTAGTTGTGCATCGCGAGAACGAGCTGCTTGAGGTCGTTGACGCCCTGCTTTCGGTGGAGCGTCTCCTGGACGCCGGCCAGGGCCGTCGCCACCGCGTGCGCGGTTCCGGTCGTCGCTTCCGGACCCGCCAGGCGCACCGCGACTCGGTCGCCCTCGACCTTCGGCTCGGCCAGGGCCAGCAGGGCCTCGAACGCCTGGCCCGGCACCCTCGTCTTGAGGCCGGGCAGCCCGTCGTACAGGCTTCGAAGCATCTTGGGCAGATGCGCGGCCAGGTCGTGGGCGGCCCGGGCCGTGCGCGACTGAACGACCAGCTCGATGCGAAGCTCGGCCGGGTCGATGCCCAAAGCGGCCCAGACAAGGCCCTCGGTCAGCACGCTCCCCGGGCCTCCGCCCAGTTGGCGAGGCAACGTGGGCATGAGTTCGCTCACGGTTCGCCGCACGTAGTCGGGCGGGAGCAGCAGCACCTGGACGGGATACTCTGCCACGGCCTCGAAGGCGTCGGCCATACCCGCGCGCGGCGACGGGGCCACCGCGTCGAGCGGCGCCCCGTTGGGCGGCGCGACCACGATCGCGCCCTCTCGGGTAAACGCTTCCATCTTCCCGAGCGGCTCCAGACGCCCGACCAGTCGCTCCCGATCGATGCGGGGCGAATCTCTGGTGAGGAGGAACATCGGCCACTCGCTGCGCGACAGGGGAATGCCCACGGTCGCGTACACCGCTTGCCCACCGGTGAGGTCTTGCAGGGTCTTGATCGCCTGGACCGCGTCCCGCGTCCAGGCCCGGTAGGCCGCGTCGCTTTCGGGAACCGCCTTCTTGAACGCGTCGGGCAGATCGGTTAGCGCCAGCCGCGCTACGTCGACCTTGACGACCAAGGTCGTGGTCTCACCGATGAAAGGCTTCACCAGGGCGACATCGCCGGCCACCGAGGGGCCCTCGGCGGCCCGGGCGCCGCCGCCCGCGGTCGCGAATAGAAGGCCGACCAGGCACCAAAGCCCGGGAACGGCGAAATCGGCCAGGCGCGGACGCGAGGCGGAATAACCGTGCACGCACGTTGCGGGGCACGTTTCCAACGTGCCTTTGGGTCGTGGGCGCGTCGGAAATGTGCCCCACGTTCGGAAAGAAGCTCTCGTCAGGCCTCGTCGTGTCTTCCAGATCGTTCCGTTCATGATCGACTCCTCGTCGTTCGTTGTTTCGTATCGAATCGAACCGCCTCGTCGGGTGCTCTACTTCGCCCTCTTCGCAAAGCGCAGGACGAGCCGGTATCGCAGGCCCGGCACGTTGTGCCCGGTGAGCACGGCGTGGTCGCCGTGATACCGGTAATCGAGCGGTTTGCCGGTGAAGGGCTCCATGGGCGCGGGAACGGGCAACTCGTCGAGCGTCGCCGGGAGCTTGCCGTCGTGGGCCGCGCCGTACATGCGGATCGCCTCGACGGTCTGGACCAGGGCCAGGCACTGGTCGGCGCGGGCGGCGGCGGTTCGGGCCGCCAGGAAGGCCGGCAGGAGCAGCTCCGCGGGCGCCGCACTCCAACCGACGCGATCCGGTTTGACTCGCAGACAATCGTCCCAGCGCAAGCCGCGCGTCGTCGAATCCACCTGCCAATACGGCAGATAGGCCCATTTGAAGTAGTCGTCCCGCGCCTCGTCGTAGTAACGGACCACGGCCAGGAAGACCACCTGGGCCGTGGGATAAGCCTCGACCTGCTCGGCCGGCAGGCCGCACCGTTCGATCAGGTACCGCTTGGCGCCCGGGTAGGCCGCGGCCACGAACCCGACCAGCAGGGCTCGGGCCGCCTCGGGATCGTCGTCGGCCCAACCTAGCTGGAACTCGCTCTTGAACTCCCCGAGCTGGGGAATCAGCCGATCGAGAAAGTCTTGCCAGTATCCGGCCGGTCGGGGCCTTTCGTCCACCTCGCGGAGCACCTTGAATTGCAGGTACAGAAACTGACGCTCGATGGCCAGCGCGTGCCGCAAATCGACCAGCGGACGGGGCAGCCCCGCGAAGGCCCAGTACAGGTTCGGGGCGTCGGGCCGCTGGACCAGGTAAAGGGCGTCGTCCCAGGCAATACCGGCACAGGCGATCCCCACCAGGTTCGAGACGAGAAAATCGTCTTGCCCCAGGTGGCGGACCAGGGCGTACTGCTGGCCAAGGATCTCGATGGCGTCGTCGATCCGCCCTTCGGCCATGGCCACTTTGCATCGGATTGCCTGCATGCGCGCGATCTCACGCATCGACTGGACCTCGGGCAACAGGTACGCGAGTGGATTGTCCACCCCACGAACGTTCCGCTCGAGATCGAACCGAGACCGCCGCACCGCTTCCTTCAGGTCCCGCACCTGGAACGACGTGAGCTTCAGAAACTCCTTGGCTTCGTCCAAGGGCAAGTCGTCGGGCTCCATCGTCCACCACACGGCGGGCGGAACCTGGCCGAACTCCTTGCCCTCGCGGCGAGCCCGTTCGCCGGCCTCCAAATAGACCTCGCGCAGCCGGGCGCGCGCGGCGTTTTGCTCCAAAAACCCCATTGCCTTGAGGTAATACACGGCCGCGTTGCCCTCGAGCAAATCGTACTCGTCGGGCAAGAGGCGGTGCTTGAGGGCTGGGCGGGGCTCGTCCTTGGGATGTAGCGTCATCTCCATCGTATGGACGACGATGCCGCTTTGCTTGTCTTCCTCCCGGAGCCAGCCCCCCTCCGTCGCCGGTTGCCCAACGGCCGGGGACGGCGTCGACACGGCGGCCATCAGCAGCATCGTGCCGACCAGCGACGTTCGAGCGTACCGTTGCATGGGTGTTCTCCCACCAGGTAAAAGGAAAAACGTGGAATTGGGCGACGCCCGGTCGCACGACTCACGCGCCCGAGGCCGACATCTCGCGAAGCAGATCGTCGAGAAGCCGATCGCGGGTAATCGGCCGATGGGGGCCGGGATCGAGTTCCGGCGTTACGGCGCGCTGGTGCACCGCGCGGGGCGGCCGATCGGTGCGACCCGGCTCAACGGCAATGGGAACCAGGTGCATCCCCGCCCGAAACGCCGGGCGCTCGGCACCCAAGCCCGAATCGGCGGCGGCCCATTGCTCGATGATCATCGCCAACAGGGCGTCGTCGGCTTTGAGCGACTCGGGCGCCTCGACCGGGATCGGATCGTCGTGCCGCTCGGCTTCCGCCTCGGTTTCTCCCTCGCCGCCGGGCGCCGCGATCGGCCCCCGCGTCGAGGGCGCCGGCGTCTCCTTCTCGACCCGCGCCGTCGCGGTCGTCGAGTCGGCACCCGGCGTGGATCGGCTCATCGCGACGTACATGACCAGCGCCCCGGCAACCGCGCCGCAAGCCCAGGACGCCGCGACCACGGCGACGCGCCGGTAGAATCGACGGCTGCGACCGCCTCGATCGATTGCCGCCGGGACCGGCCTCTCGGCAGCCCGCCGCTCCAGGGCAACCATGTCGAGCCGAGGCGGTCGGGGCCGCGCCGCTTTCAGTCGCCGCTCGATCGCGTCGAGCCGCTCCCGCACCTCGGGCGTTTCGGGCTCGAACGTCGGGTCGGTGGATCGTTCGCGTTCCGGGTTCATGGCTCTCTCCTAATGAGCGGCACAGTAGCCAGCTAGCCGGCGCACGTCGTGTGCCGTCTTGCTGGAGTCCAGCCTTCAGGCTGTCTTATCTTGCCGGTCCCAAACGGTCGGGTTTCCCGTTCATCATGTCGCCCAACATCGCCAGGGCGCGACGGTAACGGCGGTGCGCGGAGCTCGACGACGTCTCGACCAGCTCGGCGATTCGC
>Ga0334899_1001164_pt1 | contig 26521 bp, 20 predicted proteins | sample GraSluR3_MG_FD_207219 | JGI IMG/M metagenome (GOLD analysis project Ga0334899, IMG submission 207219) | Sludge microbial communities from methane-producing bioreactor in Wageningen University, Netherlands - Granular Sludge_8_08-R3 | ecosystem: Engineered > Bioreactor > Anaerobic > Unclassified ...
AAGCCGTCGAGATCCTGTGTGCCCAGGCCGGAATCAGCCCTCCCCTGCCGCGGGTCCCCTCCCTTTCCCTGGGAACCACCGAACTCTCCTTGCTGGAACTGACCACCTCCTATGCCCTGTTCGCCAACGGGGGGACTCCCGTGGCTCCCCGATGGCTGCTGCGGGTCGAGGATGCGGAGGGACACCTGCTGATGCAGGAGGAACCCGCGCCCGGGGGATTGCCCGGACCGGATCCGGAGCATGTGCTCATGCTGCGGGAAATGCTGCTGGGGGTGGCCGGGTGGGGGACCGCCAGCCGGGCTGGCGGGATCCTGGGACCCTTCATGGATGTGGCCGGCAAAACGGGCACCACCCAGAACAATGCGGACAGCTGGTTCATCGGCTTCACCCCCGGCCTGGTTGCCGGAATATGGACAGGCCTGGAAAACCCCGCCTTTGCAGCGACCTATCCGCTGCCGTTCGGGGCTTCTTCTGCGGCCGTGCCCCTGTGGACCGATTTTTTCCTGGAAACCTACCGCGATCCGGAGACGCGGCATTTGGCCTCGGGACGTTTTCCGCCCCTGCCCGCGGCCCTTCAGTCCGCCATGGACTGTCCTCCCTTCCTCGAAAACCTCCCCCGCGAATCTTTGTTCGACAGGCTATTCCGCTCACGTGGGGAAGAACGTCCGTCCGGGCCGGAAAAGGAGGGACGGGAACGTCGACGGGGGCTTCTGAGAAGGATTCTTGAAGAATTGTTCTGAAAAAGGTGAAAAATCCAGAAATCACGGGAAATCCATGGAAAAGGTACAACACATCGCACTCGAGACAAACCAGGCTGCCATCTGGGCTTTCGTCGGATACCTGCTGCTGGTCGTTGCCGTGGGCATTTATTCCGCCAGGTTCTCATCCCAGGGAATCGCCCATTACTTCATTGGCGGCCGGAAGATGCCCATGTTGGTGGTGGCCCTTTCGGCCGTGGTGAGTGGCCGCAGTGCCTGGCTGCTGCTGGGCGTCACGGGAATGGCCTATACAATGGGAGTGTCCGCCCTGTGGTCCGTGCTCGGCTATACAGTGGTGGAGTTCTTCCTGTTTTTTTATTATGCCCCGAGAATCAGGGCCTTCAGCGAAAAGCACGACTGCATCACCCTGCCCGACTTTTTTGCTGAAAGGTTTGGAGACCGCAGCGGGCTGTTGCGCATGGTGGTGGTTGCCATCATCATCCTGTTCATGGTGTCTTACGTGTCTGCCCAGTTCGTGGCCGGAGGCAAGGCCTTTCATTCAAGTTTCAACCTCAGTGAGACCCGGGGCTTGCTGCTGACCGCGGGCATCATTCTCCTGTACACCCTCATGGGCGGTTTTCTGGCCGTCAGCCTGACGGACACCATTCAGGGACTGTTCATGATCCTGGCACTGGTCATCCTGCCCCTGATGGCCATCCTTCACCTGGGGGGCTTGGGGGCATTCTACCAGCTGACCCGGGGGATCGGAAACGGTCAGTTTTTCAACCCCCTGGCCCTGGGGGCCGGTGCCCTGATTGGTTTTCTCGGGATCGGCCTGGGATCGCCCGGCAACCCGCACATCATTGCCCGCTACATGTCCATCAGGAACCCTTCCCGGCTGAAAGCCGTCGCGCTGCTTGGCACAGGGGCCAATTTTCTGATGGCCCTGGGGGCCATTCTTACCGGGATGGCGGGGCGCCTGTATTTCCCGGAAGCAGCCCTGATCCCCGGGCAGGATCCGGAGAACATTTATCCCTTGCTGGCGGGCCAGCACCTGCCTCCCGTTTTGTTCGGCGTCGTGATCGCCTCCATATTTGCTGCCATCATGTCGACTGCCGACTCCCAGCTGCTTGTGGCGGCTTCCGCCCTGGTGCGGGACATATACGAGAAGCTTGTCTGCCGGGGACGGGCCATCCCCCAGAAAGAACTCGTCCGGCTTTCCCGCTGGGTGGTCGCCCTGCTGGTGTTGCTGGCAATGGTGCTTGGGCTCCTGGCGGAGAATCTGGTGTTCTGGCTGGTATTGTTTGCCTGGGCCGGCCTGGGGGCTGCCTTTGGTCCTGCGAGCATCCTGGCCCTGTTCTGGAAGAGAACCTCGAGGGCCGGGGTGCTTGCCGGAATGATCAGCGGCGCCCTTTGCGTGATCCTGTGGAATCGCATACCGGCCCTGTCTGACAGGATGTATGAGCTGGTGCCTGCATTCATCCTGGCCTTCCTGGTGACCTGGGTGGTGAGTCTGTTCAGTCGGGGCAAACCCCCTGCCGCGCCTGCCTGAAAGCAGCATAGGGGACTCAGGGCTCCCGGGATAAAAAAAAGCCGGACAGCCCGTGAAGGTGTGTCCGGCTTGTTACCATCCGGTGTGTCGCCTGGCGGCTTACCAGCGGCCCCTGTGGAACCGGCCCGGCCTGGCGGCCTGCCCCCTTTCCATGCCTGCCCGCGGGTGCTTGCCCAGGCGGTCGAATGCCAGCCGCTGTTCATCGGTCAGCAACTCACGCACCTGTTGCCGGTAGGCTGCTGCCTCCTTGAGGTGGTTGCTTCGAAGGCCCTCCATCTGGTCGATGATTTTGTTCACCTCCCCCATATCGGGCGATTTCTGGATCATCAGCTCCCGCTTTCTGGCCCGCATGGCGTCCATCCGGGCACGGTATTGCAGGCTTTTCTCAAGCCGGACATTGCGCAGGGCGGCAATGGCCTCCTGCTGGTCTTCGGTCAGGCCTTCGAGGTACAGGCATCCCTGCTGCCATCCAGCCTGTTGCTCGAACATTTGCTGGCGTGCGGGCGGCAGCTGGCGTCCGGGGTACCGCCTTTGGGCAACCCCCTCCAGGGTCATCAGGGCTGTGAACAGGAAGGCCAATGAGAGAAACAAGGTTTTTTTCATGATGTGAATTTTTAAGGTTCTTAGGCCGGGTTTTATCCTTTTGACGGGTCCCGGGTAAAAAGGTTTAATCCGGGAGAATTTGCTGCCCAGGGCCGGGGTTCAGGGCCGGAAACAAAATGGCTGCATTGTTGTTGGATATGAAAAGGTTTTTTTACTTTTGTCAGCAGATTCACAAAAGACGTGGAGAGATTTGTCAAATAACCCCAGGAAATCATGCATCGAATTCACTCCAAAGTATTGATAGTTAGTTTAATCGTTGTCTTTGCAGCCCTCATGCGGCTCATTCCCCACTACCCCAATTTTACCCCTGTGGCTGCCATCGCACTTTTTGGGGGCGCCCATATCAGCAAGCGCTGGCTTGCCTTTGCCGTTCCCCTGATGGCCCTTTTTATCAGTGACTTGCTGCTGGGTTTCCATGGGTTCATGGTGCCTGTGTATGTCAGTTTTGCCCTGGTGGTGGTGCTGGGTACCCTTCTCAAAGACCGGGTGAGGTTTGGCAATGTGCTGGGTGCCACCATCACGGGCTCCCTCCTGTTCTTTCTGATCACAAACTTTGCGGTCTGGGCAGGAAGCCCCTTCTATCCCCAGAATTTCGCAGGCCTGCTCAGCTCTTATACCATGGCCATTCCTTTCTTTCATGCCGGACTGCTGGGCGACCTGTTCTACAGCGGGGTGTTCTTCGGGGGCTATTACCTGCTGGAAAAACGCGTTCCCGCACTCAGCAGGATTTAATCCGCAGGCCTGGTTTTTGAGGGTGTTGCGGTAAATCCCCGTTCTTCTGCAGGAGGCCCCGGCGGATTTGCCTGAGGACCGAATGATATGTATTTTTGCAGTAAAGACCCAACCCGGACCAAGACCCCATACCCATGGCTCTGACCTTTTTCAAGACCCCTAAAAACAAACAGTACAATTACCGCCCGGTCTTTTATGATCCCAAAAAGGATGAGCGTGACAAACGGCTGAAAACGGCCCTGGAGCAGGAAGGACAGGATTACGAACAAGCCCTTCGTGAGCGCATGCGCATGCGTTGGAAACGGGGGGCCGGCACCCGGGACCGTCAGGCCTCCAAACAGCGGCTGGTCATCATCCTGGTGGTCATTTCCCTGTTGGTGTACCTGGTGTTTTTCCGCTAGACCCTCATGCTGATTGCAGGCTATTATGGCTGATTTTATCAAGTTGCTTCCAGACTCCGTGGCCAACCAGATCGCCGCCGGGGAAGTGATTCAGCGGCCTGCGTCCGCCGTGAAGGAGTTGCTGGAGAATGCCGTGGATGCAGGGGCCACCCACATCCAGCTGGTCATCAAGGATGCAGGCAAAACCCTTATCCAGGTCATTGACAACGGGCAGGGCATGTCGGAGACCGACGCCCGTCTGTGTTTTGAACGCCATGCCACCTCCAAGATCAGCCAGGCCAGCGACCTTTTCAGCATCCGGACCATGGGGTTCCGGGGGGAAGCCCTCGCCTCCGTTGCCGCCATCGCCAGGGTGGAATTAAAAACCAGAACGGCGGCAGATGCCCTGGGTACGGAAGTGGTTGTGGAGGGATCCGTGATCCTCAGCCACCGGGCCTGTCAATGTCCCGTGGGAACAAATATTTCTGTTAAGAACCTGTTTTTTAACACCCCTGCAAGGAGAAACTTTTTGAAGGGCGACCAGGTGGAGCGCAACCACATATTGCAGGAATTTCAGCGGGTGGCCCTTTCGCGTCCGGATCTGGCCATGATGCTCTACCAGAACGGGCAGCTTACCCACCAGCTCGACGGCGGACGAAGAAAACAACGGATTGTCAACCTCTTTGGAAACCATTACAATCAGCGCCTGGTCCCGGTGGGGGAAAATACCGAGCTTGTGAGCCTGGAGGGCTTTGTGGTGAAACCGGAATTTGCCCGGAAAAAGCGGGGAGAACAATATTTCTTCGTCAACCAGCGCTACATCCGTTCCCCCTACCTCTCCCATGCAGTGGAGTCGGCCTATGAAGAACTCATCCCAGAGGACATGTTCCCCTCGTTTTTTATCTACCTGGAGGTGGATCCAGACCAGGTCGATGTGAATGTCCATCCGACGAAGACCGAGATCAAGTTCCAGGATGAAAGATACCTCTACCAGGTCCTGAAGGCTGCCGTGAAAAGGGCCCTGGGAAAATACAACATCGCTCCGAGCCTGGATTTCGACAGGGAGACGGCATTCGACAACCTGGGACCTGCTCCGGAGTCGCGGCCATCCCCTCCCCGCATCCGGATCGACCCGGATTACAATCCCTTTACTTCCCCTGGCGCGGCTGGAAGGCCGGCACAGGGGGCGGGCAACCGGGTCGACCCGGAAAGCTGGGAGAAGCTTTTTGCTCCGGGTGCGGAAGAGAAGTCTGGCCCGGGAGTGCCTGTCCAGACGCGCATTCAGCCAGACTGGGACGATCAGGAACATACCCCCAGTCAGAAAAAATTCCTCCAGTTGCAAAACCGCTACATCCTCGTGCCCGTTCGCTCCGGCCTCATGGTCATTGACCAGCATCGTGCCCATGAGCGCGTTTTGTTTGAGCGCATACGCCAGGCGCACGAAAGGCAGAAAGGAAGTTCCCAGCAGCTTTTGTTCCCGGAAACCATCCGCCTGGCTGAAGCCGAGTCGGCCCTGCTGGAGTCCCTCCTTCCCCAGATGAAGGACCTGGGTTTTGGGATCAGCCGGCGATCCGGGGGAAGCTATGTGGTGGATTCTGTGCCGGCCCAATGGGATGACCCCCAGGGACTGCAGGAGATGATGGAAGGCCTGTTGGAACAATTCCAGAAGAACCGCATGGAGATCCGGGACGATATTGCCACCAACCTGGCCAGGTCGCTTGCCAAACGCTTGTCCCTGAAATACGGCAAAGTGCTTGGGCAGGAAGAGATGGGGGCCCTCACCGAAGACCTCTTCGCCTGCAGCATGCCTTACCAGTCGCCGGCCGGCAAGCCGACCGTGCGTCTTCTGACCATGGAGGAACTGGGGGAAAAGTTTAAATAGATTATCTTTGCAGGGTTTACGAGCCCGGGCCTGCGGCTGTTTGCCCGGTTCCGGTCCCGAACTTTTACATCCTCCGGATGTTTATCTTTTGACAAAAAAGGATTTTTCAAATGGCACAATTCAGGCCAGGCGGATTCAGCCTGCTTCCCCCGGTGGTTAAGAACCTGTTGATCATCAACGGACTTTTTTTCCTTGCCACCATTTCCCTGGGGTCCACTTTCAACATGGACCTGATCCGGGCCCTGGGACTCCACCTGCCGGGTTCCCCCAGGTTCGAGCCCTACCAGTTGGTCACGCACATGTTCATGCATGCCAACTTTTCCCACATCTTTTTTAACATGTTCGCCCTGTGGATGTTTGGAACCGCCATTGAGAACCTCATGGGCGGACGGCGTTTCCTGGTTTATTATCTGGTCACCGGTTTCGGGGCGGCCTTTCTCCACCTGGGTGTGACCTATCTTGAGGCCCTCAGCCTGCGTGGGGAGCTTTTGGCGGCGGGGTATTCTGCAGCCGACCTGGCCCGTTTCGTGGAAACCGGATCCTACAACGTCCTGCCCGGCCTCTCAGAGCGTAACCTGGTCTACTACCTTGCCAAATATTTTATACCGACCGTCGGGGCATCCGGGGCTGTGTTCGGGATCCTGCTTGCATTCGGCATGTTCTTCCCCAACAGTTACATATACCTGTTCTTTGCTTTGCCCGTCAAAGCCAAGTATTTTGTGATCGGCTACGGGGTGATGGAATTGTTTTTCGGGCTGACAAGCCGCCCGGGTGACAATATTGCCCATTTTGCACACCTTGGTGGCATGGTGTTCGGGTTTCTGCTTATCAGGTATTGGCGCCGCCGCCGGGAAATTTTTTATTGAATGCATTTTAATCCAGCATAGATCGTATGCAAACGAGCCTCTGGTCCGAAATCAGGCAATTCTTCTTTAAGGGCTCGGCCCTTGCCCGCCTGGTGGGGATTAACCTGCTGGTGTTCGTCGGTATCAGCCTGGTGCGCGTGGTACTCTACCTGTTCAATCAGGGAGAAGCCGGAGAAGCCATCAGTCACTGGCTGGGCATCTCCTCCAATGTGCACGTGATCCTTCACCGTCCATGGACCCTTTTTACCTATATGTTTCTGCATTTTGACCTGCTGCATGTGCTGTTCAATATGGTCGTGCTGTATGTGGGGGGGCGGTTGTTCTCGGATTTCATCGGACAGGGCAGGCTGGTGCCCACCTATTTGTTCGGAGGGCTGGCCGGCGGCATCGTCTATGTGGTTTCTTTCAATGTGTTTCCCGCCTTTGAACAGGTGGTTTCCCATGCCGTGGCCATCGGGGCCTCTGCTTCCGTGCTGGCCATATTCATCGCCATTGCCGTCTACATGCCCAATTACCAGCTGCCCCTTTTGCTGTTGGGGCGGGTGCGTCTGAAATACATCGCCCTGTTTTTTGTGGTCATGGACCTGATCAGCATCGACAAGGGCAACCCGGGCGGTCACCTGGCCCATCTGGGCGGGGCCCTGTGGGGATTTGCCTATGCCTCCCTGCTGAAAAAAGGCAGGGACCCTGCGCGTCTTGCCGGGTTATGGATGGATGCCCTGATCCGGGTGTTTAGCCGCAGGCCCCGCCTTCGTGTGGAATACCAGCGCGACCGTCCGGTGACCGATGAAGAATTCAACGACAGGCGCGCTGAAGACCGGGAAAAAATGAACGCCATCCTGGATAAGATATCTCAAAGGGGGTATGACAGCCTGAGCAAACAAGAAAAGCAATTCCTGTTTAAAATGGGGGACAAACCCTGAGTCTTTCAGACTGGTTGCATGCGGTTTCAACTTACATCGGAATTCCAGCCCACCGGCGACCAGCCGGAAGCCATCAACCAACTGGTGAAGGGCCTGGAGGAAGGGATGCCCTTCCAGACCCTGCTTGGGGTGACCGGGTCGGGCAAGACCTTTACCGTGGCCAATGTCATTGAAAGGGTTCAGAAACCCACCCTGGTTCTTAGCCATAACAAGACCCTGGCTGCCCAGCTTTATGGGGAGTTCAGGCAGTTTTTCCCCCACAATGCCGTGGAATATTTTGTTTCCTATTACGACTACTACCAGCCAGAAGCCTACATCCCTTCCTCGAATACCTACATTGAAAAGGATCTGAGCATCAACGATGAGATCGAGAAACTGCGGCTGAGTGCCTCCAGCACCCTGCTTTCCGGCCGCCGGGATGTGATCGTGGTCAGTTCCGTCTCCTGCATCTACGGGATCGGCAATCCGGACGACTTCAACGCAAACATCATCAGGCTTTCAAAAGGACAGGTCATCAGCCGCAATGCCCTTTTGCACCGCCTTGTGGCCAGCCTGCACAGCCGGACCCAGGCGGATTTTATCCGGGGAACCTTCCGGGTTCAGGGGGATACGGTGGATGTTTTTCCGGCCTATGCCGATCATGCTTGCCGCATCCTCTTCTGGGGGGACGAAATCGAGGCCCTGGAGACTTTTCAGCCAGAAACGGGACAGAAGACGGGGGAGATGGAGCACCTCTCCATTTACCCAGCCAACATTTTTGTGACCTCGGGAGACCGCATGAAACAGGCCATTCGTGAGATCCAGGATGACCTGTTGCATCGTGTCGCGTTCCTGCAGGAGAATGGCAAGGCCCTGGAGGCCAAAAGGCTGGAAGACAGGGTGAACTACGACCTGGAAATGATCCGGGAGTTGGGCTATTGCTCCGGTATTGAGAACTATTCCCGCTATTTTGACGGCCGCAAACCAGGCTCCAGACCCTTTTGTCTGCTGGATTATTTTCCGGAGGATTTTCTGATGGTGGTGGACGAAAGCCATGCGACCATTCCGCAGGTGCATGCCATGTACGGAGGGGATTTCTCCAGAAAGCAAAACCTGGTCGAATACGGATTCAGGTTGCCCGCTGCTTTGGACAACAGGCCTTTGAAATTCGAGGAGTTTGAAGCCCTGATGAACCAGGTCATCTTCGTCAGCGCCACACCGGCCGATTATGAACTGAACCGCAGTGAGGGGGTCGTGGTCGAACAAGTGATCCGGCCAACGGGTCTGTTGGAGCCGGAGATTGACGTCCGGCCCAGTTTGAACCAGGTGGACGATCTTCTGGAAGAAATCCAAAAGCGTACCGAGGTTCATGAGCGGGTGCTTGTGACCACCCTTACCAAGAGAATGACCGAGGAACTCAGCAAATACCTGTCTCAGGCCGGGATCCGCTGCCGCTTCATACACAGCGATGTGGACACCCTGGAACGGGTGGAGATCCTGCGCGAGCTGCGCCTGGGAAAATTCGATGTGCTGGTGGGGGTGAACCTGCTCAGGGAGGGACTGGACCTGCCGGAAGTGTCCCTGGTGGCCATACTCGATGCCGACAAGGAAGGTTTCCTCCGGTCTGAGCGCTCCCTGATACAGACAGCCGGGAGGGCGGCACGCAACATCAATTCCAGGGTGATCATGTATGCCGACAAGATCACCCGTTCCATGAGACTGGCCATGGAAGCCACGGATTACAAGCGGCAAAAACAGACCAGGTACAACCTGGAAAACAACATCACCCCTGCCCAGATCCGGAAAACGGTCGGTTCGATCCATGGGCAGGCCAGTGTGGCAGGGCCGGTGAAGGCGGCTGCCTATGTGGAGCAGCAGGAGGTCAACCTGGCTGCCGACCCGGTCATTCGGTACATGAACAAGGAACAGCTTCAAAAGGCCATTCAGGGTGTACGCAAGGACATGACGGCGGCGGCCAAGGCGCTTGACTTTCTGGAAGCCGCCCGCCTGAGGGATGATTTGTACGCCCTGGAAAAACTATTCCAGGAGAAATTCCTCTGATATGAAACAAGCCCTTTCCCCGCTGTTGAAACGCCACCATACAGGGTTCTCTTCCCTGTTTGATCCGGAACTGGTGCCCGGCAATACCTGCCTTGCCAATCTGGGCATTGAAAACACGGAGCTGGAGGCCATCGATTTTTCCGATACCCTGGCTCTGGATGCCTACATCAACGCCCAGCTGTCCCGGAATGGGGCCCGCTATGCCTATGGAGGTTATCTGGAGGACCGTGCGGTATACCGTCGAAGTGCCCTTTTCAACCGGGGGGGGCGGACTCCAAGGAGCATTCATCTGGGAATCGATGTGTGGGCCCGGGCGGGAACCCCGGTGTATCTTCCCCTGGAGGGGCGCATACACAGTTTCCGGGAGAACCGTCAATTCGGCGATTACGGTCCCACGATCATCGTCCGTCACCAGCTTGAAGGCCAGGCCTTTTTCACCCTCTACGGTCACCTCGACCGGGAGTCCCTCCAGGGGCTGGAAGCCGACCAGCCCCTGCGCCAGGGGCAGCTTTTGTGCCGTGTGGGCCCGCCTGAAGTCAATGGAAACTGGCCTCCCCACCTGCATTTTCAAATCATTGCCGACATGTCAGGGCATCAGGGAGACTTTCCCGGAGTGTGCACACCGGAAGAATGCCCCCATTTCCGGGAGGTTTGCCCTGATCCTGCCGTGTTTTTCCAGGGGCTTTTCCCCGGCAATGTGACGTAAAAAACATCTATAATGCAGATATACAGAGCTTTGTGAATATCGCCGGCTGCCATGCATCGATTTGCCTGCCGAGAATCGGATGAAATGATTAGTTTTGCAATTCAATTTCACAAAAAATCATAAAGATCGTGGACATATTCGATAAGACGACGAAAAAGATGGGGCCTCTGGGCCAGTATGCTTCCCAGATCCATGGGTATTTCACTTTCCCCAAACTGGAAGGGGATATTTCCAACAGGATGATTTTTCAAGGCAAGGAGCGTCTGGTCTGGAGCCTGAACAACTATCTCGGTCTGGCTAACCACCCGGAGGTCAGGCGGGCCGATGCAGAGGCTTCCGAAGCTTACGGGCTTGCCCTTCCCATGGGAGCCCGGATGATGTCGGGTCAAACCGACCTCCATGAACAGCTGGAAAGGGAATTGGCGGAATATGTGGGCAAGGAGTCTGCCTACCTGTTGAATTACGGCTACCAGGGGATGGTGTCCATCATTGATTCCCTGCTGGACAGAAATGATGTCGTCGTGTACGACTCCGAGGCCCATGCCTGCATTATCGACGGCCTGCGCATGCACCTGGGCAAGCGATTTGTCTTTCCGCACAACAACATGGAGAACCTTCGCAAACAGCTGGAGCGTGCCACCCGCCTCTGCGAAACGACCGGTGGGGGCATCCTGGTCATTACCGAGGGGGTTTTTGGCATGTCGGGCGACCTGGGCAAGCTGGATGAGATCGCCGCCATGAAGAAAGATTTCAACTTCCGCCTGCTGGTGGACGATGCCCACGGTTTCGGCACGATGGGACCCACCGGGGCCGGCGTGGCCGAACATTTCGGGGTGCAGGATCAGGTGGATGTCTACTTCGGCACCTTTGCCAAAGCCATGGCTTCCATAGGCGCCTTTGTCGCTGGTCCGCGTGAGGTCATTACCTATCTGATGTACAATATGCGCAGCCAGATTTTTGCCAAATCACTGCCCATGCCGCTGGTCGTTGGGGCGCTCAAGAGGCTCGAGCTGGTGCGTACCCAGCCCGGGCTCAGGGAAAAGTTGTGGCTGATCGCCAACGCGTTACAGAAGGGACTCAAGGACAGGGGCTTCAACATTGGCAATACGCAGTCACCCGTCACCCCCGTATTCCTGAGCGGGGACACGGCCGAGGGCGCGAACCTGGCGTATGACATGCGGGAGAACTATAACGTATTCTGTTCGGCAGTCACCTACCCCGTGGTTCCCAAAGGGGTGCTGATCCTGCGGCTGATTCCCACAGCGGTGCACACACTGGATGATGTGGAGTATACCCTGGAGGCCTTCTCCAAGCTCAAGGCCAAGCTGGATGCAGGCAAGTACGCCACCGGGAAGATCGTGGACGTGTTCAGCTGATCTGCGTCACGTCAAGGCCGCTCTTCTTTAATTGCCAGCCAAGGTCCTGCAGTATCCCTGCATAGTGCCTTTCTCCGTTGCCGCCGGCCTTGACGAGGGTCCCGTTAGAAAACAGCAGCTTCTCCTGGCCCGAATGCGTGCTGATATGAAACACCCATGTCTTTTCTCCCGGAGACCCGTTTCGGAGCTCCGCGGTAAAAGACTCCATGGCGGGAAGGTCCTCCTTGCTTACCTGGGCGATGAATTGCTGGAAGGAATAGTGTCGCCGGGAAGCCGCCGGCACCCCCACCACCTCAAAAAAACCTCTGGAGAACCGGAACCGGTTCCTGGGAATGTCCCACTCCCATTCCCCGATGCGCGCCATGTCCCGCACCTGGTCCAGTCTTTTCAGGCCGGCGTTCAGGGTGGTCTCCATTTGTTTGATCTCGATGACCTGTCCAAGTTTCTCGGCAATGTTTTTGACCAGGATCTTCTCATTGATATGAAAGGGATCCTTGTTGACCAGGGGTTTGTTTTCCAGGTATCCGACCGTAAGGGTGCCGATTTTTTTGTTCTGCCCCTTGATGGGCACAGAATAGGACCACCGTGACTCCTGGTGGTTCTTTGAGGCATACCGCCTGTCTCCGAAACGAATTTCGACCCAGACATCATGCGGAAATTTCAGGCCGAATGGAATCACCTCAAGGGACCGCTCAAATATCCCATCAAAAGAAATGCCGGGCACATTGGTGATGTCTGATATGTCAAACAGGCAGTCAAGCTGTTGTACTTTCTGGTTCAGGCTGATGGTCAGGTTGTGCAGTCTCTCTTCGGATTTCTTCTGCTCCGTGATGTCGGTCATGACGATGATGGCCCCCGGCATATGGTCATGCAGGCTGTCCAGGTAACTGATGTTCAGGCTTGCCCAGAACATCTCCCCGTTGCCCCTGACCATCTGAACCTCCTCCCGGTGGGAACAGCCGGGCCGTTTCAGTTCGTAGGGAAGACCGAGTTTTTTTGCCTCCATGGGACTCAGAACGAATTCCAGGATGGAGCGGCCCAGTATCTGCCTGGATGTGGTTTTCAGAATGGAGCAGGAACATTTGTTGACGAAGCGTATCTTGTCCTTGTCGTCGGTAAAGATAAGCCCCTCATTCATGTGGCTGATGAGCTTTTCGTACCGCTCTTCGCTTTGCCGGAGCCTTAAAAAGGTCTGATCCCGCTCAGACAGGTGCTTCTCCAGGGTCTTTTGATGCCTTTTTTTTCTTCCCTGCCTGTACAGTACAAAAGCAGCAAGGGTTAACAACCACAAGGTCAGCAGAATGATGTTGAAGGGATTCCAAAACATGGGTGTTGGGGACTTGGTCGCTCCAAATTTAATGGAAAATACCCAACGGAAAACAAATTCCACGGCATGTTTCAATACAGCCGGGATCGTTTCACCAGGAAGGAAAGCAACACCTTATCAAAACCTTCTCCCAGGTCCGATGGGACAAAATCGATATGATACTGCATGCATTTGAGGCGCAGTTCTTTGAAGTACGCCTGCATGCCCTCCCTGTATTTTTGTTTGATATCGAGGGGGTTGAGCTTGAGCTCCCGGCCGCTTTCCATGTCGACGAACTTCATGGGACGGTGATCATAGTCAAAGTCCATCTCGCGTTGCCGGTCATGAACATGGAAAAGGATCACCTCATGCTTGTTGTGTTTCAGGTGCTGCAGGGCGGGGAACAATGCTTCCGCACTTCCCTGGTTGTCGAGCATGTCGCTGAAGATGACCACCAGGGATCGTTTGTGGATGTTGTCCGCCAGGTAGTGAAGCAGGCGGGCCGTGTCCGTGGTCTTGTTCAGCAATTGACTTTCTTTAAGGTACAGACGTTCGAGGTGTCCGAATACCGCCTTGTGATGCACGCTGGAGGACCGTGCCTGCGTATGGAGTTCCACCTGGTCGGATACGATGCTCAGTCCGACGGCGTCACGCTGCTTTCTCAGAAGGAGGGCCAGGGCAGCGGCGCATTCCACCGAGAAACGCAGTTTGGATGGGAATTGTTCCGGACGCCCGAAAGCCGGGAAGTGCATGGAGGAAGAATTGTCAATCACAAGCTGGCACCTCAGGTTGGTCTCTTCCTCAAAGCGTTTCACAAACAGTTTCTCGGTTCTGGCATAGAGCTTCCAGTCGATGTGTCTTGTGCTTTCCCCGGGATTGTAGATGCGGTGTTCCGCGAATTCCACAGAAAAGCCATGGAAGGGGCTTTTATGGAGGCCGGTGATGAAACCTTCGACAACCTGCCGGGCAAGCAGCTCAAGGTTTCCAAAACGGCGGGGGACTTCCGGATCGATTCGCTGGTTCAAGGTGCGGGGAATGAAAAAGGGCGCCGCTGAATAAACGGCACCCTTATGGGTTTTTTACTGCCGGTTTACAACAAACCTTCGATCTTGGATGCAAGGACCGATTTGGGCACCGCGCCCACCTGTTTGTCTGCCACCTCCCCATTCTTCAGGAAGAGGATGGTGGGGATGTTGCGGATGCCGAAACGCGTGGCGATTTCCGGGTTGGAATCCACGTCGAGTTTGCCCACCACGGCTTTGCCTTCATATTCTTTGGCAATTTCGGCAACCAGGGGAGCCACCATGCGACAGGGACCGCACCATTCAGCCCAAAAGTCGACAAGTACCGGCTTGTCTGATTTCATCGCCAGCTCTTCAAAATTGGAATCGGTAAATTCAATGGTCATGGTCTTTAAGGATAAAGGGTTAGCGCTTGTTTTCCTGCAAATTTACATATTTTCCCTGACCGGGAATATAAAAACATGCCTTTCAATTCAAACGGAATTTCACCCTGTATTGTTTAAGCAGGTCCTGAAGAAAGCCGATCGGTTCCACCTTCAGTTTCCGCGACAGCATGTCCACACAGGCATTTTCAAGCTGGTCATGGATGGATATCTTCAGCCTGGTCCTGCCCCTGTGTCTGCGCGACATGGATACCACCCTGTCGACCATTTCCGCCGTGATATCCGCCACCGGGAGGATCAGTGTCAGGTTGTTCATCATGGTGTCTTCCAGTTCGCTGAGGAGGTTGATGTTTTTGATCTTGACCTCCATTTGCCGGCTGTTGTAGCGGTTTTCCTGCACCCTGGCCCGAATCATCACGAATTGCTGGCTGGCCAGAAAGTGTTTCATGCGCAGGTAGTCTTCCGCAAATAAAAACAGCTGGTGGGTGTCCGAATAATCCTCCACCTGGAAGCTCCCGTAAGGTTTTCCGTTTTTGGTGTATTTATGGGAGGCTTCCGTGATGATGCCGGCAAAGGTGATCTCCTTATTCCGCAATGGAAGCAGGTTTTTAAGGTCGCCCACAGAGGCATTGCAGAATGCCTCTATCTGAATCTTATAATCATCCAGCGGGTGCCCGGAAATATACATGCCGGTGACTTCCTTCTCCTGCTTCAGCGTTTCCAGCTTGTCCCAGGGCGGGCAGTCAGGCAATTCGGGATCCGGGTAGGACAATTCCTCATTGTCCTCAAATAAATTCATCTGGGAGGTGTTCTCCCGCAGGATGACCTGGTTTGTATGCCTGATGATCCTGTCGATAAAGCTGGTCAGGCCGTTGTCTTCCGAATGGAAGAACTGGGCCCTGTGGCAGTCAGGGAAACTGTCGAATGCCCCGGCACGGGCAAGGGATTCAAAAACCCTTTTGTTGACGGTGCGCAGGTTGACCCGTTTGGAGAAGTCGAACACATTCCGGAAAGGGCCATGTTCATTTCTCTCCCCCACGATGTTATCCACGGCTCCCTCCCCCACTCCCTTGATGGCTCCCAGCCCAAAGCGGATTTCTCCCTTGTCGTTGACCACAAAATTAAACATGCTTTCATTGATGTCCGGGCCCAGCACCGGGATTCCCTGGCGCTGGCACTCCTCCATAAAGAAAGTGATCTTCTTGATGTCGCTGAAATTATGGGTCAGCACGGCTGCCATGAACTCTGCCGGGTAGTTTGCCTTCAGGTAAGCTGTCCGGTAGGCCACCACGGAATAGGCTGCAGAATGGGACCGGTTGAACCCGTATTCAGCAAAACGGGCCATGACGTCGAAAATCCGTGCGGCCGTTTCTTCTTCGATGCCTTTTGTCGCCGCCCCCTCCATGAAAAAGGTCTTCTGCCTGTCCATTTCATCCTTTTTCTTCTTGCCCATGGCCCGGCGCAGGATGTCGGCATTGGCCAGGCTGAAGCCTGCCATGATTTGGGCTGCCTGCATGATCTGCTCCTGGTACACCATGATGCCGTAAGTGGGCTGAAGGATCTCTTCCAGCCAGGGGTGGGGGTAGTCCACCTTTTGCCTTCCGTGTTTTCGGTTGATATACAGGGGGATAAACTCCATGGGGCCAGGCCTGTAAAGGGCATTCATGGCGATCAGGTCCTCGATGTTTGTGGGCCGGAGTTCTTTCAGGTACTCGCGCATGCCCATGGATTCAAACTGAAAAGTGCCCACGGTGTCGCCCCTCTGGTAAAGCCTGAAAGTGTCCTCGTCGTCCAGGGGGATGCGCTCGATATCGATCCTGCTCCCAAAGCGTTGCTGGATGTTCTTCACGGCATCCTTGATGATGGAAAGGGTCTTCAATCCGAGGAAATCCATTTTCAGCATCCCGACCATCTCCACATACTTCCCTTCATACTGGGTGACGGGAAGGTCGGAATCTTTTTGGGTACTTAAGGGGATGCACTCCAGCAGGTTTTTTGGCCCGATGATGACGCCGCAGGCATGGACTCCCGTCTGGCGGTTGGAGCCTTCCAGCTTTTGGGCGTACTTCAGGGTCTGGCCTATCAGTTCATTGGGATCGTCCATGGCCTGGGAAAGTTCCGGCACTTCCTTATAGGCCCTGGCCAGGGAGGTGTTGGGTCGGTCGGGAACCAGTTTGGCCAGGCGGTCTGCTTCGGGCAGAGGCAGCTTGAGCACGCGGGCCACATCCCGGATGGAGGATTTGGCTGCCATGGTGCCGAAGGTGACGATCTGTGCCACCCGCTCCCGGCCGTATTTCCTGATCACATACTGCATGACCTTGTCACGGCCTTCATCATCGAAGTCGATGTCGATGTCGGGCATGGAAATGCGTTCCGGGTTCAGGAATCGTTCAAAAAGCAGGTTGTATTTAATGGGGTCAATGGCCGTGATCCCAGTGCAGTAGGCCACCACGGAACCCGCAGCGCTTCCCCTGCCGGGCCCGACGGCCACCCCCATGTTCCGCGCTTCATTGATGAAGTCCTGCACGATCAGAAAATACCCGGCAAAGCCCATTTCCCCGATCACCTGCAGTTCAAAATCCAGTCGGGAGCGCACTTCCTCATTCACTTCGGGATACAGGCGCGCAGCGCCTTCGTAGGACAAGTGGCCCAGGTAGTCATCCTCTGAACTGAATCCCTGTGGCAGGGGAAAGTTGGGCAGCAGGACCTTCCTGGTGGTGATCTCGTAATCTTCTATCTTTTCGGCCAGTTCGACCGTATTGGCAATGGCCTCCGGTATGTCGGCGAACAGCGTGGCCATCTCCTCCCGGGTTTTCAGGTATTCATTGCCGGTATATTTCATGCGGTTCTCATCGTCCAGGTCCTTGCCGGTCTGAAGGCATACCAGGATGTCATGGGCTTTTGCATCGCCCGCATCCACATAATGGCAGTCGTTCGTGGCGATGAGCTTCACCCCGTGCTTTTGCGATAAACCGATCAGGGCCTGGTTGACAGGTTCCTGTTCCGGCAGCCCGTGCCTCTGCAATTCCAGGTAGAAATCCGGGCCGAAGGCATCCAGGTACTCCATCAACACCTCCTCTGCCCGTTCGACGCCCTTTCCCATGATGGTCTGGGGAATTTCACCACCCAGGCATGCCGAAGACACGATAAGGCCTTCACGGTATTGGAACAGCAATTCCTTGTCGATGCGCGGGGTGTAATAAAATCCTTCCAGGAAGCCCAGGGATACCAGCCTGGACAGGTTGTCGTACCCTGTCCGGTTTTTGGCCAGGAGAATGAGGTGGTGCCCGCTCCGGTCCTCCCGGCCTTTTTTCTCCATCCGGCTGCCCTCTGCCACATAGACCTCACATCCGATGATGGGTTTTATGCCCGCCTTGCGTGCATAAGAGGAGAAGTGCAGGACCCCGTACATATTGCCGTGGTCGGTAATGGCCAGGGCCTTCATGCCGTCGGCCGCGGCCTTGTCCAGGAGGGGCTCAATTTTGGAAGCCCCGTCCAGGATGGAATACTGGGTGTGGACGTGAAAGTGGACAAAATCGGGAGCAGACATTCTGTATTACAGGAATTTAATGTGAGAAAAGTTTCTTGGGTCAGGCCCGGCAGCCTCCGGGGGCCGGCCCGTGATTCATGAGGATAAAAATAGTCAAAAAGCGGGCCGGTACCCGGCCTATTTTTTCCACAGGGGGCATATTTTATCAACCAGCTGATAAAGAATGCCGTGAATCTTTTTTTATTTCAGAAAAAAAACGGATATTTGCACCCCTGAAATGATCGACTCATTTCAGGATCACAACAATCAAAATTTATTTTTTAAACATGCCAACAAAAATCAGACTACAGAGAAAAGGTAAAAAGGGACAAGCCTTTTACCACCTGGTAGTTGCGGATGGTCGTGCACCCCGAGACGGAAGATTCATTGAGAAACTTGGCACTTACAACCCCATGACCCATCCTGCAACCATCGAGATCAACTTTGACAGGGCCCTTTATTGGGTGCAGGTTGGGGCACAGCCCACAGATACAGCCCGCAGCATCCTGTCCAATCAGGGCGTTCTTTTGAAACAGCACCTCCTGAAAGGGGTGGCCAAGGGCGCGTTGACCGAGGAACAGGTCGAGGATAAATTTTCAGCCTGGCTCAAGGAAAAAGCCGAAAAACTGGCCAATATGGCCAAAGACTCGGAGCTTTCCCAAAAGGAACTGAATAAAAAACGCCTGGAAGAGGAGCGTAAGATCAACGAAGCGAAAGCCCAGGAACTTGCCAAAAAACGGGCCAAGGAAGGCCTGAAAGAGGCAGCTGCCAGAGGCGATGACGTGCAGGAAGATGCCGCGGATGAACCCGCAGCTGAAGAATCCGCACCCGCAGAGTCCGTTTCTGCCCCTGAGGAGCCTGCTGAAGAACCCGCTCCGGCCGAAACCCCCGGAGCCGCTGAAGAAACCAGTCCCGCGCCTGAAGATAAAACCGGGGGAGAGGAAAGCGCGGAACCCAAGACTGCCGAAGGCGAAGACAAAAAGGCCGAATAAGGCCACATCGTTCCCGGGACCCGTTGCGTCATGAACCAAACAGATTGCTTCTGCCTGGGATATGTGAAGAAACCCTTTGGTTTCGGAGGGGAGCTTGCCATCCACCTGGACGTGGATGACCCATCCGACTATAAAAAACTGGAATCGGTTTTCATTCTTATGGAAGGGAAACTGATTCCATTTTTTATTGAAACCCTGGCCTTCCGTCCCAACAGTGCGGAAGCCACCGTGCGATTCCAGGGGGTGGACAATGAGGAAAAGGCCTCCCGCCTTTCGGGCAGGGAACTGTACCTGCCGCTTGACCTGCTGCCCCCGCTAAGCGGCAACCGTTTTTACTTCCATGAGGTGGAGGGTTTCCAGGCAGTGGATGAGCAGCTGAATCCCATCGGTCGGGTGGAACAGGTGCTGGACCTGCCCGGCAATCCGCTGTTTCAGATCATGAAAGGCCGGCAGGAGATCCTGGTGCCCGTGCGCGATGCCTTCATTGAGCGCCTGGACAGGGAGAACCGGCGCATCGTCCTTCGCCTGCCGGACGGACTGGTGGATGTCTACACGCCTTAGACGGTCAGCTCCTCCCCTTCCGATTTGGCGATGATCACCGCCCCGCAGGAGTCACTCCACACATTGACTGCCGTGCGGAACATATCCAGGATCCTGTCCACCGCCAGGATCAGCCCCACCCCTTCCAAAGGCAATCCCACGGCCGAAAGGATGACCGTGATGATGACCAGTCCTGCCATGGGTATGCCTGCCGCCCCGATGGAGGCCAGCAGGGCCGTGATGATGACGATCATTTGCTGGATGATGCTCAGTTCGATCCCGTAAGCCTGGGCGATAAACAACACGGAAACGCATTGATAAAGGGCTGTCCCGTCCATATTGATCGTGGCTCCCAGGGGCAGGACAAAACTGGAGGTTTTGTTGGACACCCCGCTGTTGGTCTCCAGTGCCTCTATGGTCAGGGGAAGGGTGGCGCTGGAGCTGGATGTGGAAAACGCCGTCAGCAGGGGAACGGACATGGCCCGGGCATGTTTCACGGGATTGGCCCGTCCGATGACACGCACCAAAAGTGGCAGGGTGATGAAGGCGTGGATGCTCAGGGCTCCGATGACCGTCAGCATGTAGATGCCCATCCGCCCGAAAATGGTCGCCAGATTGTCGGAATGTTCGGCCATCAGCGCCGAGACGATGCCGAAGATGCCCAGGGGGGTGAACTTGATGATGAACAGGGTGACTTTCATCATGATCTCGAACACGGCATTGAAAAAATTCACCACGGGCTCCCGGTAGGCCGGCATGACCCGGGTGGCAAAAAATCCGAAAAAGATGGCAAAGAAAATGATGGCCGGGAGGTCTCCGCGGGCCAGGGAATCAAAGATGTTGGTCGGGACAATTTTAAGCAGGGTCTGTCCGAAAGAATCCCTGGCCACATCCAGGTCTTCCACCATGGCGCTGAGACCCAGGTCCGCCCCCACTCCCGGACGAATCAGGTTTACCATGACCAGGCCGGTGATGATGGCGAAGAAACTGGATCCGAGATAGTATAGGATTGTTTTCAGGCTCATGCGGCCCAGGTTCTCGGCCGAGCCCAGACCGGTGACCCCTGATACGATGGACGAGAAGATCAGGGGCACGATGATCATGCGCAGGGCCCTGAGGAAAAGCGTCCCCATCCATTCGACATACCTTACATGCTGGGGGAAAAGGATGCCGAACAGGATACTGAGAATTAACGCGATCAAAATCTGCCAGTGTAATTGAATCTTTCTCATCCGACTGGGGTCTTTTTCGTTTTTGGGTGGATTTACCCGGCAATAATACAAAAACAAATCCCAATGGCCCACTTTTTTTTAAGCCCCGGCCGACTGAATTTTTGTCACGGCCCGGGGCTATTCAGGTGTCAGATTGTCTGTATTTGGTGACCGATCCCATTTGGTTTGTGTTTTGTGGGATGGGTTGCGTGGACACCGCCCCCCGAAGGAGGCACGGAATCAATACCCTACCGGCATGCAAACACAAGACGCACAGCAGACACAGCACACGGCCCTTGATCGGTACGCCAACAACCTGAACAGGATGGCCCATTCGGGCAAACTGGATCCGGTCATCGGCCGGGATGAAGAGATCCGCAGGCTGCTTCAGATTCTCTCCCGGCGCACCAAAAACAACCCGATCCTCATCGGAGAACCCGGGGTCGGGAAAACGGCCATCGCAGAGGGGCTTGCACACCGGATCATCAATGGGGATGTGCCCGAGAACCTCAAAAGCAAGACCATATACTCCCTGGATATGGGTGCCCTGATCGCCGGGGCCAAATACAAGGGAGAATTTGAGGAGCGGATCAAGTCGGTGATCAGGGAGGTGGTCTCTTCCGACGGGGAATACGTGCTGTTCATTGATGAGATACATACCCTGGTGGGGGCCGGGGGAGGCGGGGAAGGCGCCATGGATGCAGCCAACATCCTGAAGCCGGCACTGGCCAGGGGCGAACTGCGTGCCATCGGCGCCACCACCCTCAAAGAGTATCAAAGATATTTTGAGAAGGACAAGGCCCTGGAACGCCGGTTCCAGACCGTCCTGGTGGATGAGCCAGGGAAAGCGGATGCCGTCAGCATCCTCCGCGGCCTGAAAGAGCGGTATGAAACACACCACCAGGTAAGGATCCGGGATGAAGCCATCCTGGCCGCCGTGGATCTTTCGCACAGGTACATATCCGACCGGTTTCTGCCGGACAAGGCCATCGACCTGATCGATGAGGCGGCCTCCAAGCTCCGGCTTGAAATGAATTCATTGCCGGAGGAGCTGGATGAGGCAGAACGGAAGATCCGTCAGCTGGAGATTGAGAAGGAAGCCATTAAGAGGGAAAAGGATGAACCCAAGCTCCGGCAATTGTCTGATCAGCTGGCCCTCATCCGCAAGGAAAGGGATCAGCTGAAGGAAAAATGGTTGAAGGAAAAGGACATCGTCGGACAGGTCCAGCAATTGAAGACCGCCATCGAGCAGTACCGCATGGAAGCCGACCAGGCGGAGAGAAACGGGGATTATGGGAAAGTGGCGGAATTGCGTTACGGCCGGATCAAGGCGGCAGAGCAGCAACAGCAAAAGCTGCGGGAGGCCCTTCACCGGCTGCAGGCCCATTCGGCCCTGATTCGCGAGGAGGTTTGTGCAGAGGATATTGCCGATGTGGTCTCCCGGTGGACAGGGATTCCGGTGAGCCGCATGCTGCAGAGCGAACGGGAAAAACTGCTCCGGCTGGAGGATGAATTGCACCAGCGGGTGGTTGGACAGCATGAAGCCATACAGGCGGTATCGGATGCCATCCGCAGGAGCCGTGCCGGGCTGCAGGATCCGGGACGGCCGGTCGGGTCGTTCATATTTCTCGGAACGACCGGTGTTGGCAAGACGGAGCTGGCCAGGGCCCTGGCCGCTTTTCTGTTCAATGATGAGAATGCCATGATCCGGCTCGATATGTCCGAATACCAGGAGCGTCATACCGTAAGCAGGCTGGTGGGGGCCCCGCCCGGTTATGTCGGGTACGAGGAAAGCGGACAGCTGACCGAGGCGGTGCGGCGCAAGCCCTATTCCGTGGTCCTGCTGGATGAGATTGAAAAGGCCCATCCGGACGTTTTCAACATCCTGCTTCAGGTCCTGGAGGATGGTCGGCTGACCGACAACAAGGGCCGTCTGGCCGATTTCAGGAATGCCATCATCATCATGACCTCCAATACCGGCTCCTCACTTATTCAGCAGAGGATGGAAGGGATCACGGACAAAAACAGGGATGAGGTCATGGACCGTACCCGCGAAGAGGTTCTCCGCTTGCTTAAGCAAACCATCCGTCCGGAGTTTCTCAACCGCATCGATGAAATCATCATGTTCAAGCCCCTCAGCCGGGTGGAGATCCGCGGGGTGGTGGAGCTGATGCTGGGTCAAACCCGCCAGACACTGCTGGACAGCGGGATTTCCCTGGAGGCAGGACAGGAAGTCATTGATTGGCTGGCGGATGCGGGCTTCGATCCGCTTTACGGGGCAAGACCCCTGAAGCGGACCATTCAGAAATTCATCCTGAACCGGCTTTCTGTGGAGATTCTTTCCGGCAGGATACAAAAGGATTCCAGGGTGGTTATAATGGTGGAAGATGGCAATTTAAGCTTCCACCAGCCTGCAAAAGGATAAGATTTGGTACTTTTGGAAAAAAACTTTTGAACACGCCGCTTTTTATTGCCCGCCGGCTTGGGGACCGCCGGCAGGGAAAATCGTTCACCGGCCTGATCCGTGGCATCGCGGTGCTGAGCATCGCCCTGGGCCTGGCTGTGATGATCCTGGCGGTGGCTGTGGTGACCGGGTTTCAGCAGGAAATCAGGGACAAAGTCATCGGTTTCGGCGCCCACATCCAGGTCACCCATTTCGACCACCAGCTGGCGGTGGATTCCAGGCCGCTGGAAGAAGACCCGGATTTCATCCATTCTTTGGCATCCCTTGAAGGGATCCGGCATGTTCAGTCATTTGCCACCAAAGCAGGGATCATCCGAACCGAAGAGGCCATTCACGGGGTGGTGATGAAGGGCGTTGGCCCGGCCTTCGACTGGGGCTTTTTCAGTAAGCGGCTAGTCGAAGGGACCTTGCCGTCGGTGACAGACTCCATCCGGTCGGATGAGGTGTTGTTGTCGGCAGGCATCGCCCGCAAACTCCTGCTTGAAACCGGACAGGATGCGGTGCTGTATTTCATACAGGACCCCCCCAGGATCAGGAGATTCCGTGTGGCAGGCCTGTATGAGACAGGCCTGGAGGAGCTTGATGAGGTGATGGTGCTGGGAGACATCCGGCACATCCAGCGATTGAATGGCTGGGAAACGGACCAGGTGGGTGGTTTTGAGATCCTGGTGGATGACCTCCGGCAATTGCCCGGGGTCCACCAGGCCGTTCTGGACAGGATCCCCTATCACATGGATGCCAGGACCATCCGTCAGATGTATCCTCAGATTTTCGACTGGCTCGCCTTGCTGGACATGAATGTCTATGTGATCCTGCTGCTTATGGTGGTGGTTGCGGGCATCAACATGATCACCACCCTGCTCATTGCTGTTCTGGAAAAAACCCGTCTGATCGGGGTGTTGAAGTCGCTTGGTGCCGCCAACAGGATGGTCCGAAGGGTATTCCTCTACCATGCCGCCTTCTTGATCGGCAGGGGCTTGCTGGCAGGAAACCTGCTCGGGATCGGGTTGGGCCTGTTGCAACAACACCTTGGAATCATCCGACTGGATCCCCAGTCCTATTATGTCAATCAGGCCCCGGTCAACCTGGAGCCCCTCCACCTGGTGTTGCTGAACGTGGGAACCTTCACCATCTGCATGCTCATGCTGGTGGTCCCTTCTTATATCGTAACTAGAATCAGCCCCGTCAAGGCCGTGGAATTCAAGTAATCTGCCGGGGGCTCAGAAAAGGAGTCCGATGCTGAAGATGGTCTGTCTCGGGCGCATGTCAAAATCAATGTGGCTGCCAAAGATGGAGACGCCATCCCCCAGTTTGCTGAGGCTCCCTTCGTAGCGGACATCCAGAAGCAGGCTGCCCAGTTTGAGTCCCACACCCAGCTGGTACCCCAGGGTGCCGTCCTTCAGCCTGGGCCTGATGTCTGATGGCAGGGAGGTGATATCGGCCTGGTTCAGCAGCAGTGAAAACACGGGGCCGGCTCCAAGCCGCAGGGGGCCGATTCCCGCTCCCAGCAGCACGGGCATGCTCAGGTGATGGAATTTAAGCAGGTAGTAATCATCCTCATGGGGGTTGTTGACAAACTCCAGGTACATGTCCCTGCCGGTTTGTACAAAAAGCAGTTCAGGCTGAATGAAGAAGCCGGGAAACCGCAGGGAGCCCACCAGTCCCAGGTGGAATCCCGAATAGGTGTCCTGAAGGGCCGACAACCTCTCTCCCTGCCCCTGGGCAATGACGGTGGTGGGAAGGGTGCTGAAATTCATGCCCCCCTTGAGCCCGAACTGAAAGGGGCCTGCGGCCAGAAAAAGGGGCAACAATACCAGTATGGAAACGCTCAGGATTCTTTTCATGGCATCCGGTTTACTGTTAAAACTGCAGTTCACCCGGATATATTTTACGAAGAGAAAAAGAAACAGTTACATTTCCCGGCCGGGTTTATGACTCCCTCAGTATTTTGAGCTTTTCTTCCAGGAGGGAAATCTCCTGCCGTGCCTTGTCGATTTTTTCTTCGAATTCGGCCTTCAGGATATCGGCTTTCTTTGACGAGGCAAAAAATCCGATGTTGTTTTCCCATACCTTGATGTCGGACTGCAGGGCATTGATCTTGCCCATCAGAAAGTTTCGTTCCTTGTACAGGATATTGTCTCCCTGGGGGGTGTTCCGGATGTTCTCGATCTTGCTGCGGAAGCTCAGGGTGGACTTGGCTTTTTTGCTGATATTCAAGGCCTCGAATTGCTGGTCAATGGCCTTGCGGAAAGCCTGCTGGACTTTGTCCTTCTGTTTGATGGGCACGTGGCCGATGTCCATCCATTCTCTCTGAAAATCCTTCAGAACATTCAGGTTCTCTGCATTGTCCTGTGAATAGGGATGGGATTGGACTTTTTCAATCAGATCCAGTTTCCTCCTGAGGTTTTCCTCCTGTTTTTCCCCGATATTGGAAAAGTGCTCGGCCTTGCGGTGAAAAAATTCGTCGCATGCAGCGCGGAAACGTTTCCAGATTTTATCGGAAAATTTGGCCGGAACGGGTCCGGTTTTTTTCCATTGCCCTTGCAATGCAATCAGCTCCTCGGTGGTCCCTTTCCAATCGTCACTTTCTTTCAAAGCCTCCGCCTGAACACAGAGATTGAGTTTCTGGTTGTAGTTCTCCGTCTGGATCTCCTTGTATTTCTTAAAGAACTCTTTTTTATTCCGGTAGAACCCGTCCAGGGCGGTCCGGAAGCGATTCCAGACCTCATTGTTCACCTTCTTGGGGGCAAACCCAATGGTCTTCCACATCCTGAACAATTCATTGATCTGGGTGGTGGCCTGTTGCCATTGCCTGGGGGAGGCCGGGCTGCTGGCGGCGATCAGTTCGGCCTTCTCACAAAGAATCAGTTTGGCGGCGTAGTTGTTGTTCTGTTCTTCTCTCAGGCCATCGTAGTATTCCTGCCGGCGCTTGTTCAGTTTGTCTGTGGCCGCCTTGAAGCGGTCCCAGATTTCGTCCTTTTTGTCTTTGGGGACCGGTCCCGTTTCCTTCCAGGCCTCATGAAGCTTTTGAAGGTGCTGAAAGGATTTGGTGATGGACGGTTCCAGAAGCAGCTCCTCTGCTTTCTCACACAGCTCGGTTTTCGCTTCCAGGTTTTTTTTCAGGTCAAGGTCCTTGAGTTCTTTGTTGATTTTTACCTTGTCAAAGAACTTTTCCACCAGGAAATGGTAATTGTTCCATAGGGTGCCCTTGGCAGACTGCGGTACCGCCCCGACACCCCGCCATTTTTCCTGCAGGTCCCGAAATTCATCATAGGTTTTCTTTAGTTCCTCTTCTGACTCAATGAGGTTGCGGAGT
>Ga0334899_1001165_pt1 | contig 26520 bp, 16 predicted proteins | sample GraSluR3_MG_FD_207219 | JGI IMG/M metagenome (GOLD analysis project Ga0334899, IMG submission 207219) | Sludge microbial communities from methane-producing bioreactor in Wageningen University, Netherlands - Granular Sludge_8_08-R3 | ecosystem: Engineered > Bioreactor > Anaerobic > Unclassified ...
CGGGGAAGGGATATTGTTTGAGGATCTCGATGACTTCCGCATCGATGCGCACGCCCCCCCCGGGGGCAAATTCATTCACGAAGTGGCGGGCAAGCAATTCGATGTCGCCCGGGCGTTCCCTGAGCGGCGGCAGGTTGATGGGAAACACATTCAGCCGGTAGAATAGGTCTTCCCTGAATTTGCCCTCGTCCACCAATTGCCTGAGGTCCTTCTTGGTGGAGGCAATGACCCGCACGTCTATGCGGATGGGTTCGCTTCCCCCCACCCGTTCGATCTCCCCCTCCTCCAGGGCCCTCAGCAGCTTCACCTGCAGATCGTAGGGGATGTCGTCGATGTCATCCAGGTACAGGGTCCCCTTGTGGGCCAATTCAAAGCGTCCGGCCCGGCCGCTGTCCGCCCCGGTAAAGGCCCCTTTGACATGTCCGAACAGTTCGCTTTCGAAAACCTCCCTGGCCAGGATCGCACAACTGACCTTGACGAAGGGGCCCCTCCGGCGGTTGCTGTTGTGGTGGATGATGCTGGTAAGCAACTCCTTGCCGGTGCCCGTTTCCCCGGTGATCAGCACGGTGGTGGGCTTGTCCGCTATGATGTTCACCAGCTCAAATACCTTTTTTGTTTCCTCGCTCCGGCCAATAAAGGACGAAAGATCAAAACGGCGCCCTACCTGTTTGCGCAGCTCCCGGTTCTCTTCCCGGACCTGCTTGAGTTCCCGGATGCGTTCGATGGTCAGCAGCAACTCATCCATGGAAAAAGGCTTGGACAGGTAATCATAGGCCCCAAGCTTCATGGCCTCCACGGCCGTGTCCACGGTGGCATGGGCCGTCATCAGCAGGACATAGACCCCGGGCCGTTCCCGTTTGACCCGCTTCATGAATTCCAGGCCGTCCATATCGGGCATTTTAAGATCGGTCAGGATGACATCCACGGGCCCGTCATCCTCCCTCATATGCTGCAGGGCCGCCAATGCAGAGGAAAATTCCCGGACCTTGTGCCCGGCCTCCCTCAGGTCATCGGCCGTGGTGACCCGCAGGATGCGCTCGTCATCCACAACAAAAAGGTTCATCATAAATCTGGTTTATCCGGTACCGACCATTGTGATCATTCCTTCATTGAATTAACAGGGGGAGCCATCCCTTGTTCATCCGGTGGGTTGGGTTTCCGGATCTTTGGGGGGGCGTGCAGGCAAGACCACGATAAAGCGGCTGCCTTCGCCCGGGGTGCTCTCCACCAGGATCTTCCCGCCGTGATCCTGCACGATCTGGTAGGACACCGATAGCCCCAGCCCGGTCCCTTCCCCGACCTTCTTGGTTGTATAGAAAGGATCGAATACCCTGGCTGCCTGTTCGGAGTCCATGCCTTTGCCATTATCGGCAATGACGATACGCAGCCCGGGCCCGTCCCATGCCAGGTGGATCCGGATACTGCCGCGCAGCAGGGGCAGTTCCTGCATCTTTTCCACGATGGCATCCATGGCATTGATGATGATGTTCAGCAACACCTGTTCGATGCGGTTGGGAGAGACCACAAGCCTGCAGGGGCAGCCCGACCGGTTCAGTTCGATGTCGATGTTGTGGCTTCTGATGCGGTACTGGGCCAGCTTGATGGACTTTTCGACCAGTTGACATACGTCGACCTCTTCAAATGCCAAATGCCCCTTTCTGCTGAATGTCAACAGGTCCTTCACCACCTGCTCGACCCGGGACAGGGCCTCCTGCATCATGGCGGTGTATTCACGGAGCTGTTCCGCATCCTCCGGATGCCTGGCAATCCGCTTCAGGCCAATGCCCATGCCCGCCAGCGGATTGTTGATCTCATGGGCAATCCCCGCCGTGAGGGTTCCCAGGGCCGCCATTTTCTCAGCCTGCATCAGGGATTGCTGCATCCGGTTCATGGCCAGGTGTGTCTGTTCCAAGCGTTGCAACATGCCGGAGTAGTTCTCATAGAGGATGTCGATTTCATCATCGCTGTTGAACAGGCGGCGTACCCGGTAATAAAAGCTCCTCGTGGCCCCCCGTAAATTGTCAATTCCGGCCTGTATGGTCTTCAGGTCGATGACTTCCGACTGCTGGCTGAGCGTTTTCAGGGGCAGGGAAATGGTGTGCGAGAAAAAAAGGGCTCCGAGCACACCCAGGATCAGGAACAGGACCACCATCAACCAAATCTTGTGTTGGATGGAACGCACATGGACCTGGATGTCGGTTTCCAGGATCCCGATGCGCACCACCCCCAGGTCCCGGTTCAGCACGGGCACGGCAAAATCGCGGATCACCACCCCTGGCTGGCTGGAATCACGGATAAGCACCATCTTCAGCTCCTCCCCCGGACCGGGGGAATTGGCCGGGATGAGCCCGGCAGGGTACTCTCCGGGAAAGGTATGGGCGAGCACCGCATGGGCGTCTGTCAGCACCAGGGCATACTGGACGGTGGTATCAATGGCACGGACTTCATTCACCAGCGTATTGAGTCCCGCCAGGTTTCCCGAAAGAATGAAGGCGGCGGACTGTTCGGCCAGGGTGCGCGCAATGAAATAACCCCGCCTTTCAAACTCCTGTACAAGCGATGATGTCACGGAATGTCTCACGATCAGGGCATTCAATGCCCCAAAGACGAGAACTGTGGTGCAAATGCCCAGGGAGAACTTGGCAAAAAGGGAGAATTTGGGTTTCCTTACAGCCATGGTTCATTCATTATCGCCCTGGCACTTTGGTACAGGCTGTCTTCGACCAGCACGAAGCGGTCAATCATGAGCTTGTCCAGAATATCCCGCCCCTGGGGGTTCAGGTGCAAGCCCAGGAACAGATCCCGAAGCTGGTCCCTCAGCTCCTGGTCGAGCAACAGGGAGGTGACAATGGGGGGCACGCCGAAATCGGCCGAGCGCTCAAGGATGCGGACATTTCTTGTCTTTTCCGGATTCGTGGCCTGCAGGTAATTAAAAATCAAACCACTGACAGAAGCGCCATCCACAAGGTTCCGGGACACGAGCTGAATGGATACATCATGGCCGTTGGTGAACTGAACGGAACCAAAGTAACCCTCCGGATCCTGCCCGAGCAGCCTGGCCCGGTAATCCGGATAAAGCCTTCCGGTAAACGAATAGGGATCGGTATAGGCAAACTTGCCCCCCTGGAGGTCTTCAAACCGTGTGGCCTCCGACTGGGCCGGAACGATCACCAGGGCCTGGTAATAGGGCCTTCCACGAATCAACGGTCCCACCAGAAGATCCATTCCCCCGGTCCCCTCCAGGTAAGCCCCCGTGCAAATGAAGGCCAGGTCCACTTCATTCCGTTCCAGCATCCCGTTCACCTCCTCATAAGAGCAGCGTTGCCGGAATTCAATGTCGATGCCATCCAAATGACTGCCCATATAATCAAACAATTCCTGGTAATAAATGAAACTCTCCCTCGGAGAGATCACGGGGGCAATGGCCACACGCAGCACCGGTGCTGCGTTCTGTTGCTCGCTGCCGGGGGCATCCCCGCGGTGACCGGACAAGTCCACCTCCACCACCTCGGGACGGGGCCGGTTGCAGGAAAAAAGCAACAATCCGGCCAGCCCTGCGAGAACAACCAGAACCATTGAAAAAACGGGCTTTTTCACGGACACGTGCATTATGGGTTATCCAATTATTTCGATACCACAATGTAGGAATTATTCCTGATTTCTCAAAACGGCCCGGCGCTTGTCCCATGGGCCAAATTCATTAACTTTGTCCATGGACCTAACCCGCCGGAGTGCCGTGCGTTTCAACCGGGAGATCGCCCCTGGCGCATACTTGCTGGGCTTTCCCAGGGTATTCGAATTTCAGCCGGGACAGGTAATCAAGCTGGGGACGGCCCCCCTTGGAGAAACCCGGCTTTACAGTATCGCCAGCGGCAACCGGCAGAAGGAGGTGGAGATCCTGTACTCGGTCAAACCGGGGGGATACCTGACCCCTGCCCTTGCCCGGCTCCGGCCGGGTGACCATATCTTTTACTCGGATCCTTTTGGAAGTTTCCACTTGCAGGACGGCCCCGCCTTCTGGGTCGCCACCGGCACCGGGATCGCCCCATTTGTTTCAAGGCTGCGGTCCGGGAAGGTGGAGGGAGTCCGGCTGGTATACGGGAACCGCAGCCAGGACAGACTTTTCTTTCACAGAGACATTTTGCCCATTCTGCAGGGGCGTTATTTCCCCTGCACCAGCCGGGAGCAAAGTCCGGGCATGTTCCACGGGAGGGTGACCGGTTTTTTGAGGGATTTTCCCGGCCTGGATACGCATATTCCCTGTTTTTTGTGCGGCAGTGCAGAAATGGTGGTCGATGTACGCGACCTTTTGATTGAGCGGGGGGTGCCCTACGGGCGGATATTTGCCGAAATATTCTTCTGAACCCGGAGACCGGGTGCCTGTCCGACGAAACCCAAATTCAACCCCAAGCAAACCAATATGGAACCTCTTTTCGGAAAGACCCTGAAGCAGCTTGAAGACAGTGTCCGGGCCCTGGGCATGCCGGCCTATACAGCAGCCCAGATAGCCGACTGGCTGTACAGGAAAGACATCACCGGCATCGGCCAGATGACCAATCTTTCCCTGGCCAGGCGCGAGGTCCTGGCAGGCAAGTATGAAACGGGACTCTCGGAACCCCTCCGGGTGGAAACATCAACCGATGGCACGAAAAAATACCTTTTCCGCTCCCGGCAGGGTCAATTCGTGGAAGCGGCCTACATCCCGGAAGGCAAGCGCAAGACGCTGTGCGTTTCCTCCCAGGTCGGCTGCAAGATGGGATGCCTCTTTTGCATGACAGGCAAACAAGGTTTTCAGGGCCAGCTCAGCCCGGGAGAAATTCTCAACCAGGTCAGGAGCCTGCCCGAACGGCATGAGCTGACCAATATCGTTTATATGGGCATGGGCGAGCCCTTTGACAACCTGGATGCGGTCCTGCAAAGCCTGGAGATCCTGACCGCCCCCTATGGGTTTGCCATGAGCCCCCGGCGCATCACCGTCTCCACCATCGGGATCATCCCGGCCATGAAGACATTCCTTGAAAACAGCCAGTGCCACCTGGCGGTGAGCCTGCATTCCCCGTTTGAGGATGAAAGGCGCCGGCTGATGCCGATCGAGCATGTGTATTCACTCAGGGAGGTCTTGCAGGCCATCAGGGACTTCCCCCTGGGCAAGCAGAGACGCATCTCCTTCGAATACATCGTATTTCGTGACCTGAATCACCATCAGCGCCATGTCAACGAGCTGGCCCGCCTGTTGAACGGGATCCGGTGCCGCATCAACCTGCTGCGTTTCCATCCCATTCCAGGCACTCCCCTGGCATCCCCCGGGGAGGATGTCATGCAGCAGTTCCAGGCCGCCCTGGAGAAAAAGGGCCTGGTCACCACCATACGCAGGTCGCGGGGAGAAGACATCAAGGCCGCCTGCGGGCTGTTGTCGACCATGGAGGCCGGCCGGCAATGAGCCGCCCCCTTCACGGTTTTTTTTTATCTTAGCAACAAATCCCCCTGAGTCATGCGCATGCAGCAAACCCACCTGAAGGTCCTGCTTATCGACGCCGGAACCTCATTTTATAAGATCAGGCGCTTTGAGATCGGCAACTTCTGGGGCCCGGTCGACCTGGGCATCCATTTGTCGCACAAGCACGACAGCCTCAACATGGGCACCGGCTTGCTGGCCGGCAGCATTTTCCCGGGCTCCAACCGGCTTTTTTTCAGTGGTTTCAGTCCTTGCTGGCATGGATTTTTCATCTCCTCCATGGGCGGTGCGGGGCTGGTGTTCGACAACCTGGGGCTGAACATGGTGTCTGTTGTCGGACAGGCACGCACCCCCTCCATCCTTTTCCTCAACCGCCACCACGGGGAGGAAATTGAGGTGGAACTCTTCCCGGTCAGCGTACCGGAGGTCTGGGAAAAGGGACGCAAGGGGGTCTATTCCGTAATGGAACAAGCCCTGGAAATGTTTGGCGGGCGCTATGAGAACGATCCCCGCATCCTGGGTACGGGACCGGCCTCCCTGCACACCGATTTCGGTGCCATCGGTTCGGCACCCGTCCGCAAAAAATCCCTGACCCCCATCGATACCTGGGCGGGCCGTGGCGGCCTGGGTTCCAAATTGCTGCAGAAACATGGCATCGTGGGCGTGATTTTCGGAGGCACTTATGTGGATGAGGATTTCCGGGACCGCAACGTGGCCGACAGCTGGTTTCAGCAGCACTACCAGATGAAGCTGTCTGCCAAGGACCTGCAGGCCACCACCAAGTACCGCTACGATCCGGCATTGAAGACCGGGGGCACTTTTGGGGTGAATTTCACCAATGTGAAAGACCACATCCTGGCCTTCAACTACCGGAGCATCTACTGGACGGATGAAAAGCGGCTGGACCTGCACCAGCGGCTGGTGGTGGACCATTACCTGGCCCAGTTCAACCGGGAAACCATCGAAAAGAAACAGCAGAAGACCTGCGGGGAACCCTGTGCCGCCGTGTGTAAAAAGCTTCACGGGGAATTCAAGAAGGATTTCGAGCCCTACCAGACGATGGGTCCCCTGACCGGCATCTTTGACCAGCGCGCGGCTGAGACGCTCAATGCCAGGGCCGACAGCCTGGGGTTCGATGCCATCAGCGTGGGAGGTGTTCTGGCCTGGCTGATGGAGTGCCTGCACGAAGGCCTGCTGACACCGGCCGATCTCGGGGTTGGCCGGAAGCCGGTCTTTGAGCCCGGGGGCTTTGACCCTGTTGCCGACTCCATGCATAACGCCTTGCTGGGAGTCGAACTGCTGGAGGAGATGGTCCGTAAAGACGGACGGATCAACCTGAGGGAGGGGGCCCGGAAGCTGGCCCGCAACCTGGCACGGGATAAAGACAGGCGCATCATGAACCTGTTGGTATTCACCGGCTTTGCAAGGCATGGATGGATGGTGCCCAACCAGTACTGGACACCGGGTGTCCTCTCCCCCATGAGCATGATGGGAAAGTACTACATGAATTACGGCAAGACGTTCCTGGAACCCCGTGAGCTGGGCCGGGCCAATGCGCATAGGATGCTGAAGGAACTGATGATTGACAACCTGGGCATCTGCCGGTTTCACAGGGCTTGGGCCGAAGAGCTCATGCCGGACATCGTGGGCCGCCTTTTCGGGCAGAAGGAGCGCTTTTTGCGCAGTATATCAATGACAGCCAGTCGCATACACAGCCGGAATGCGTCCATTTTCTGGGAGTCCGACCGGAACAGGGACTTTATCCATACGTTTCTGAGAAAAAAAGCCGGGGAGGATGACGCACACCCTGCCATCATGCACTGGCTGAAGCGCTTCGATGAAGACAGCAGGGAAGCGGCCCTGGCTTTCTGGTATGACATGCACAAGGGGGCCCACGAAGTCCTCAGGGAGTTTTAAGCGGGCCGGTATTCCCGGTTCAGAAAGGAGGTTCTGAGACCGGCAGGCAGATATAAAAAGTGGTGCCTTCCCTTTCCTTGCTTCTGAGCCAGATCCTGCCTTTGTGCTTTCGCACGAACTCCCTGCATAGGTGCAGCCCGAGCCCCGTCCCCTTTTCATTGTCCGTGCCGGGCCTGGACTGGCTCAGCCGGAATATCCTGGCCTGCTCCTGTTCGGAAATCCCCACCCCCTGGTCCTCCACGCTCACCAAGACCGTCTTCTTCCGTTTTCTGGCAGCGATCCGGACCTCGTTTCCCTTTGAAGAAAACTTGATGGCATTGGAGATCAGGTTGCGGAAAACAGAGGTGAGCATGTGGTCATCGCCCCATACAGACAGGTCCGACGGAATCCCTACCTGAAACCGGATGTCCTTCAGGGTGGATTGGGCATTCAGCTGAAGCAGGACCCCTTCCACCAGGCTGCGGATGTTGATGGGGATGGGCTGCATCTCCATGCGCTGCTTCTGCAGGCGGGCCCAGTCCAGCAGGTTCAGAAGAAGCTGGTAGGCCCCTTCCGAGGAATCCTTGATCAACTGGACGATCTCCTGTTTCTCCCGGTCATCCATCTCATCCCACTCATTGTGCAGGATCTCGGAGAACCCGAGAAGGGAATGGAAGGGGGTCTTTAAATCATGGGCAATGATGGAGAAAAACTGGTCACGTGCGGCGATGGCGGTCTTCATCTTCCTGCCCTGTCGCAGCAGTTCCTGGTTGCGGTCGTTCAGCACCTCGCTTTGCCTTTGGATGATCTTTGCCTGCCGGAAGCGGTCGACGTAATGACGCCAAAAGTTGATGCTCAAAAAGATTCCCAGACCGGTTACGGTAAATGCATTCACTCTGTTGGACAGCAAAATGTCCGGGTCGTCCTGTGTCAGGGGAAGCAACAGGAAAAACAGCACGTAAGCAATCACAAACAGGGGCAGGGAGCGCGAGGGATGCAGGTAAAATGCCACGGCCACCGTGATGGTGACCACCAGAAACGGGGTGATGGCTGAAGTGACCATCTGGTCCAGCACCACAATGGCCACCCCGGCCAGGATCAGCCACAGGATATAGGCATGGAAAGCCCCATTTAACAGTTCCCTGCGAGCCAGCCGGCCCCTTCTGTAAAGGAAGGCAAGCAGCCACATCAGCAGGCTGGCAGCAAGCAACAACCCATGGCAGGCAATGATTCCAAGGCGCCAGGTGAATTCATGCCCGCCCGGCTCCGGGAGTTTGATGACAAAAAACAAGATATGCCCGGCAAAAACAGGGATGGCGAATTTGACAAACAAAAGCAGCCGCCGGACATTCTGGTGGAATACCTCCTCGCGGAGGGCCTCCCTGTCCAATGGGGTGCTGGTTTGTTTAGGCATGAGTATAAACCGATGGAGGGTATCCTGAAAGCCATGCTAAAATACGTATTATTTTCCATTTGGCAGACAGTAACGGGAAATAGGTCCGGATCCTTACGCGGCCAGGGTCATGCAGGGAAAAGGATGGGAGGAACCGGAATGATCCGGATTCGGAATGATTCAAATAATGTACCTTTGCAATACAAACGGAGCGGTTTTATTCTCCAAACCCCGAACCCCATGGTGATGCGCCTATCCTCCTTCCTTTTCCTCCTTCCATTGATGTTGCTTATGAACAATTGCCAGTCAACACCCTCCCCGGACAAGGCCTGGAAAGCCTACCCGACTTATGAAGGTACCGACCTCGGCGTTTGGTACATGCCGGAACACACCTTTGTCCGCATCTGGTCCCCCCCGGCCGGGGCGGTCACCATGCACCTTTACGGGCAAGGTCACGAAGGTCCGCGCCTGGCGTCCCATCCGATGAAAAGAGACAGGGACGGCACCTGGGTGCTTCGCCTGGAGGGGGACTGGAAAAATACCTATTATACCTTCCAGGCAGAGATCAACGGAAGCTGGAGCAAGGAAGTCCCGGATCCGCAGGCCCGGGCCGTCGGGGTCAACGGCAACCGGGGCATGATCGTGGATTTGCCTTCCACCAATCCCGAAGGATGGGAGACAGACAACAGGCCTCCCCTGGAAAGCTTTGCAGACATTGTCATCTGGGAGGTTCATGTACGGGATTTCTCCATTCATCCCAGCTCGGGCATCCTGCACCGCGGCAAGTACCTGGCTTTTACAGAGACGGGGACGACGACTCCCTGCGGCCAGTCCACAGGCATTGACCACTTAAAGGAACTGGGCATTACCCACGTGCACCTGCTTCCGGTCTACGATTTCGCGACCATCGACGAAACCAGGCTGGACAGGCCGCAATTCAACTGGGGTTACGACCCCAAGAACTACAACGTCCCCCAGGGATCTTATTCCACCAATCCCTTCGACGGAGAGGTCCGCATCAGGGAGTTCAAGCAAATGGTCCAGGCCATGCACAGGCAGGGGATTCGTGTGATCATGGATGTGGTGTACAACCACATGTACGATGCGGCAGGCTCCCCCTTTGAGCAGCTATCGCCCGGGTATTTCTTCCGGATGAACCCCGACGGGAGCTATTCGGACGGGGCCGCATGTGGCAATGAAACGGCCTCGGAACGGCCCATGATGCGGCAGTTCATGATCGAGTCCCTGAAATACTGGGCCACGGAGTACCGCATCGACGGGTTCCGTTTTGACCTGATGGGCCTTCACGACATCGAAACCATGAACCGGATCCGCCAGGAACTGAACCAGGTCAATCCGGATATTTTCCTATACGGGGAGGGCTGGACAGCCGGCGACACCCCGCTCCCTGAGAAAGACCGCGCCATCAAGGCCCATGCCGCCCGCCTGGATGGGATCGCCGTATTCAGCGACGACATCCGTGACGCGATACGGGGTCACTGGTACGACAACCTGGACCAGGGTTTCATGGTGGGCCGCACGGGGGTGAAAGAGAGCCTCCGGTTCGGTGTGGTGGCCTCCACCGACCACCCGCAGGTAGACTTTTCCGGGGTGAACTATTCGGACGCCCCCTGGGCCGACAGCCCGCTGAAGACCATCACTTACGTCACCTGCCACGACAACCCCTGCCTGTGGGACAAGATCGTGTATACCTGTGACCCTTGCAGCAAACAGGACAAGCTGGACATCCAAAAGCTGGCCAACGGCATCGTACTGACCTCCCAGGGGGTGGCCTTCCTGCATGCCGGGGAGGAACTGGTGCGCACCAAGTTCGGGGAACACAACAGCTACAACCTGCCCGATTCCATCAACCAGCTGGTGTGGACGAACAAATCCAACTACCGGGAGGTGTTTTCCTTCTACCGGGACATGATCCGCCTGCGGCGCAACCATCCCGCCTTCCGCATGCCATCGGCCGGCATGGTGGCCCGGCACCTGAGGTTTCTGGATGTGCCTGATGAACGGGCGCTGGGCTTTCATCTTTCAGACCACGCCAACGGGGACTCCTGGAAGGACATCCTGGTCTTTTACAATGCCAATGCCCATGAACTGGATGTGGACCTCCCGCCGGGAGACTGGAGGGTGGTTGCCACCAAGTACGGGGTCGATGAAAAGGGAGTGGATACCCCGGGATATGAAGAACCCATCAAGGGTCTTGCCACGTTGCCGTCAAGATCCCTGATGATCCTGGCCGGTGCCGGCAGCCTCTGAGTCCTTGCCGGGCAGGCGCCAGGGTTCCCCGGCCCTGCCACGTAAGGGTCATGGCGTGATGTGCAGTTCTTCTATCAGCCACCCCTGTCCGGCGTAGGTGCCGATGACCCAGAGAATGTACTGGCTGTTCACGGAAATATTGCGGCATTGTTCCGGATCGAACAGGATGTCGCTCATGGTGCTCTCCCAGCTGCGATCAAAATTCAACCCGATCAACTCCCCGCTGGCCCCGAGCACCGGACTGCCCGAATTGCCACCGGTGGTGTGGTTGCTGGCGATAAAATTGGTTACCAGCTTTTCCCCGTGGTTGTAAGGGACGAAATCCTGTTCCCGGATCAGACGTTCCAGACGCTCCGGAATGCGGTAATCGCTGATCTGCTCTGCCTGCGCCGCCTTCTCAAGGATGCCCCCGGCGGTGGCATAAGGCAGATAGGCCACGGCATCACGCGGGTAGGAGCCTTCCACCCTGCCATAACTGATCCTGAGGGTTCCGTTGGCATCCGGGAAAAAGTTTGTTTCCGGGTTCATTTGCCGGAGTCCTGCCGTATACAGGCGGTACAAACTGTCCAGCCGGCTTTCCAGTGCGCGTTCCCCGGGACGTATCTGCTCGTTATGATAGGCTTCCATGGCGGAAGCAAAAGCAAAGGCAGGGTCGCGCTCCAGCCTGCGGACATCCCCTGACCGGTAAGCCGCCAGCAAGTCCATCGTGGTTTTTTCAGTGGCCAGGATGGAACGGCTGAACAGGCGGTCCACAAAAGCCTGCGCATGAGAACCCACCGATTGCAAGGGAGGAGGCACAAAACCGGGTTCGGACAGCTCCAGACAGGCATCAATCATCGCCCCGGCCACTCTTTGGTCAATGGCCTGGTTGTAATCCCTGAAGAAGGCGCCTGCGGCGGACCTGAGGCGGGCCACCTCCCTGCTGATCCTGTCCGGATCAGGATCCTCTGCCCTGCTGAGGCGTACCAGGGTTTCAAACCCCGAGGCGAAGCGAACCAGTTCGATGTTGCGTATGGATTCCGCATACAGCCGGGAAGCATACCGTAAGGGGCCATAGTCCTGGTAAACCTCCGAAAAGGCATCCATCAGCCCGGCATAGCCCCCTGCCCCGGGATCCTCCCGGGTCCAGCGCTCAAAAGCGGCTTCCTGCCGGCGTTTGACTCCAATGGCATCCAGCCGCTCCAGTCCACGGTTTTCGCCCATCCATCGCTTCCACGCATTGGATATGCGGGCGTGTTTGGCGGCATACTGAATGCGTACCTTGTCGCTTTCGGACATCCCCTGCTCATAGAGTTCAAGGATGCGGGTGCGCAGTCCGATGCCCATGGGGTTCTCACGCCCGGTCACAAGGGCCACGGCACCGGAGGTGAGGTAGCGGCTGGTCCGCCCCGGAAAGCCGTATACCATGGTAAAATCATGAACCTCAGGAGTACGGTTCGACAGCGGAAAGTAATGGGCCGGCCGGTAGGGTATATTATCCTCATGGAAGTCGGCCGGGCCATTGTCCGGGCCGGCATACACCCTGAAGAGGGCGAAATCGCCCGAATGCCTGGGCCACATCCAGTTGTCCACATCGCCCCCGAACTTGCCGATGGATGAGGGGGGCGCACCCACCAGGCGAACATCCCGAAAGACCTCGTAGACAAACAGGAAATACTCATCCCCGTAAAAGAAAGGACTCACCTGGGCTTCGTAACGCCCCCCTTCCCGGGCCTCATCCACAATGGCGGATGAGGCCTCCCTCACGGCGGTTGCCCGGTCGGCTTCGGTCATGCCGGACTGCAAGGTCCCAAGGACCCGCTCCGTAACATCCTCCATGCGGACCAGGATGCTGACGGTCAGTCCTTCGTTGGGCAGTTCCCCCTCCCTGTCCGGCGCCCAGAAGCCATGGGTCAGGTAATCATTCCCGACGCTGCTGTGGGCCTGGATCTGCCCATAGCCGCAGTGGTGGTTCGTCAGGACCAGGCCATCTGCAGAAATGAATGAGCCGGTGCAGCCCCGGCCGAAACGGACGATACCGTCTTTTAAACTGGGATCCAATTCATTGTAAAGCTCGCTGGCAGTCAGACGCAGGCCCATCTGCTGCATGTCTTGGATATTCTTGTGAATATTCAACGGGACCCACATTCCTTCCACGGCCAGGGCCCGCAAAGCCACGAAGCAGACTACCAACGCGGTTGCCATGATTCTTCTTACCGACATGATTTCCAGGTTTGGTGTGTTATTAAGTCTTGACTGAAAAGGGCATGAGAACCCTCAGGAAAAAAGCATCCGACGACAAATATACTGGAATTAATGATATTGAATCGCCCGTTGAACAAAACGAAAGGACAAAGGTTATACCACGGAAACTATTTACAACATAATGGTTTCCCGGGTTTATTTTTTTTCTTGCGTGGGCCATTGGCCGTCGGATTGTTCTGAATGAAACCCCCACAAATGCTGCAAGGGACCGAACTGATTGAAAAAATTGCCGGGTTCTTCATGCGTTACGGCATCAAAAGCGTCACCATGTCGGATCTTTCCAGGGAATTGGGCGTCTCCAAGAAGACCCTGTACCAGCATTTCTCTGACAAGGAGGACCTGGTAAGAAAAGTGGTCCGGTCGATGATTGACAGCCAAAAATGCGGGATTGACCAGATGCTGGCTGAGGAAAACCACAACGCCATAGACCAGCTGTTCAGCATGTCCCGTTTCATTGCCGATCACATCAAAACCGTCAACCCGGTCATGTATTACGATTTGAAGAAGGCCTATCCCGAAATATGGGCGGAAGTCCTTGCTTTCAAACGGCGGACCATCTTCGACCACATCATGGGAAACATTGCCCGGGGGATCCGGGAAGGCCTTTACCTGAGCGATTTAAATTATGAAATCATCGCCATGGCCTATGTAAGCCGGCTTGAGATGTATGCCCGGAGGGAGGTGGAAGGGATGGACAAATTCTCTTTCGGGGAGGTCTTCCACACCCTGTTCATTTACCATGTCAGGGGCATTTCCAACGAAAAAGGCACAAAATACCTTGAAGGACTCATGGCCCGGCAAGACATCCCCTCCCGGGCCTGATTCCCCATTGATGACCCAAGAGACCAATGATTGACTGAAAACATACCGTCATGATATGAAAAAGTTTCCTGCCTCTCTATCCCGGCTGCTTGCCTCGGCCGGTGTCCTGTTCTTATTATCCCCGATGTGGGCAAACGCAAACGGGGAGACGGTGCTGCCCCTCAGCCTGAACCAGGCGCGTGAGCTTGCGGTCAGGCAAAGCGTCATGACACGCAGGGCACGGCTGGATGTGGAGGCCGCCGACAAACAGGCCCGGGAAACCCTGGCCACAGGCCTTCCTCAGGTGAACGCCTCGGTGGGATACAATTATTACCTGGACATCCCCACCTCCCTGATCCCTGCGGAATTTTTGGGCGGACAGCCAGGGGAACTGGCCGAGATCCGGTTTGGGACGGAGCAGACCCTGACCGCCACGGCATCTGTAAACCAGTTGGTGTTCAGCGGAGAGTATCTGGTCGGGCTGCGCGCCGCAAGAATCTACCGTGACCTTGCTGCAAAGAACCTGGAAAGAACCGCTCTGGAGGTTAAAAACATGGTGACCGAGACCTATCTTTTGGCCCTCATGGCGAAAGAGAACCTGGGCATTGTTTCCGTGAACCTGTCCAATATGCAGCAAACCCTCCATGAAACCCGACAGATCATGGAAGCCGGGTTCACAGACCCGATCAACGTGGACCAGCTTCAATTGGCTGTGGCCAATATGCAGCACACCCTTTACGCCCTGGAAAGGCAAAAAAAACTGACCATCAATCTTTTGAAATTCCAGTCGGGAATTCCCCTGGATACGGAAATCCTCCTCACCGATGAACTGGAGCCCCTGCTGACCAGCCTGGTCCTGGAGGCTGCCAGGGCAGAAACCTTCGATCCGGCCCGTCATATTGACTACCAGGTCATGGCCTCTCAGGAAAACTTCAATGCCATGTTGCTGCGGCGTGAACAAAGCTTGTTCCTGCCCAGTGTATCGGCCTCATTCACCAGGCAGGAAATGGCCATGCGCAATGAATTCAGTTTTTTTCAGGCAGGAAAATCCTGGTTTCCCAGTACGTTTTTCGGGCTGAACCTCAACATCCCCATATTCTCCAGTGGCATGCGGTCTTCAAGGGTCCGGCAGGCACGCATCGAACTGGAAAAGGCCCGGCTTGCCCGGGAAGAAACGGCGGAGTCCCTCCATTTGCAGATGCAGGAAGCCAGGGACGCCTTTGCCACGGCCCTGGACCAATACCAGAACCAGCAGGGCAACCTGGAACTTGCCAGGCGGATTTTTCAACGGACCCGGATCATGCACAGGGAAGGCCTTGCCACGAGCCTCGAGCTGACCCAGGCAAATGACCAGCTGCTGACCACGCAATCCCAATACCTCCAGGCCATGTTTGACCTGCTCCATGCTAAAAACAACCTCGATAAGGCCCTGGGACGTCCCTGATATCCCCCTGGTCCCTGCTCCATCATAAAAGAAATCCCGACAAAAAAAAACAACATGCATCCCGACAAAAGAACATCCCAAAGACTTGCCCCCACCGGCGTGCTGGCCGGGCTCCTGCTAATTTCCCTGTTCCTCCATTCCGGCTGCACCAGCCAGGCTGAGGAAAACGATCCCAAAGTGATCAGGGAGCAGATCAGCACCTACCAGTCTCAAATCAATGAGCTGACATTGAGGATCAACGAACTGGACAGGTTGCTTGAGCAGATGGGGGAACGACCCAGGAGCCGTTCACAGGTTCCGGTAACGGTCATCCAAGTCCAACCAGGTTCATTCGAACAGTTCATCCAGGCCACGGCATCCGTGGAGGCGGTTCAATCGGCCGTGATCAGTCCGGAAACCAACGGCCAGATCCAATCCATCCCGGTGGCTAAGGGCCAGCGGGTCGGTGCCGGCCAGGTTGTTGCCCGACTGAATTCCCAGGTGCTGGAAAGCAATATCCAGGAGGTGCTGTCGGGTCTGGAGCTTGCCAGAACTGTCTATGAAAGGCAAAAGGGGCTGTGGGACCAGCAGATCGGCAGCGAAATGCAATACCTGGAGGCCCGCAATGCGGTGCGCTCGCTGGAGACCCGGCTCAAAACCCTGGAGTCGCAGTTGGACATGTCCGTGATGCGCGCACCCTTTGCCGGCATCGTGGACGACATTTTCCTTAAGGAAGGAGAGCTTGCCATGCCCGGATCCAGGGTCATGAACCTCATCAACCTGGAATCCCTATACGTGAATGCCGATATTTCGGAGTCATTCCTGGGGGCAATCGGAACCGGCGATCCGGTCATCCTGCGTTTTCCGGCTTATCCCGGACAGGACATGCATGTGCCGGTCCATCGCATCGGACATGTCATCAACCCGGAGAACAGAACTTTCCGGGTGCAGTTGCTGATCGGAAATACCGAAGACAGGTTCAAACCCAATATGATGGCAAACCTCAGCATCCCCGTGGCGGAAGAAGAAAGCGTGTATGTGGTTCCTTCCATCCTGGTTAAACAGGATATTCAGGGACATTTTGTCTATACCGCACAAGCCAGAAACGGGGATTTGGTGGCAGCAAAGACCTACATTGAGCGTGGACCGGACGGTGAGGGGAATACCCTGGTGCGCGCCGGATTGCAGTCCGGGATGCAGCTGATTGACAAAGGCCATAACCAGGTTGCGGACGGAACCCTCCTGCGTATCGAGCAAGGGAGGGAGGATATGGCAACAGGACAGTAAAAGGTTCACCGGGAATAAAAACGCATAAACCATGGCTGAGAACAACAGCACCCAGGTACGAACCAGGGAATTCAGGCCAACGACCCTGGCCCTGAAGAACAAACACACGGTCTTTATGGTGACCGTTCTATTGGCCGTTTTCGGAACATTTTCCTACCGGTCACTGCCCAAAGAGTTGTTCCCCGATGTGGTGGTTCCGACCATCCTGGTCAAGACAATCTATCCCGGGAACCCCCCCCTGGATATTGAAAACCTGATCACCAGGCCTCTGGAAAACGAAATCAACACCCTGACCGGAATCAAGGTCCTCCGGTCCACCTCTTCCCAGGACAATTCCGACATCTTTGTGGAGTTTCAGACGGATGTGAACCTCAAAGGGGCCCTTCAGGACGTAAAGGATGCCGTGGACCGGGTCAGACCGGACCTGCCTTCCGACCTGCCCGCTGACCCGATGGTCCTGGACATCGATTTTTCAGAGTTTCCCATCATCAATGTCAACCTATCCGGGGACTATTCAATCAATGAGCTAAAGCGCTTTGCAGACTACCTGGAAGAAGAGATCGAAAGCATCCCGGAGATCTCCAAGGTGGACATCACAGGGGTTGAAGAACGGGAAATTCAGGTTCTCGCGGACCCGCTGAAAATGGATGCCTACCAGCTCGGCTTTGACGACATCGAGAATGCCATCAGGGCGGAAAACGTGTCCATTGCCGGCGGGTCGGTATTGTTCGATGACCAGACCCGCTGGGCTGTCAGGACCGTGGGAGAGTTTGAGGACGTGAGGGAAATGGAAAGCATCATCGTAAAGCATGAGGACCAGCAGATCGTCTATCTCAGGGATCTGGCCGAGGTAGTGGACACTTATGCCGACCCCATGAGTTTTGCCCGCCTGGATGACCAGCCGGTGGTTTCCCTGCAGGTGGTAAAAAAATCAGGCGAAAACCTGCTCTCAGCGACCAGTAAAATATTCATGTTGCTGGACGATGCCAGGCAATCGGGGACATTGCCACCGGAGCTCACTATCACCCTGACCAACGACCAGTCGGAAGAGATTCGCGGTCAATTGAGCAATCTGGAAAACAGCGTGATCATGGCCGTCATCCTCGTGGTGGTCGTGTTGTTCCTGTTTCTTGGACTGAAAAACGCATTGTTTGTGGGCATTGCCATCCCGCTTTCCATGCTGATATCCTTCCTCGTATTCGGTCTGGCCTCCATCCAGATCAACATGATCGTATTGTTCTCGCTGATCCTGGCCCTGGGATTGCTGGTTGACAATGCCATTGTGGCGGTGGACAATATTTTTCGGTTTGCCGGCAATGAGTACTCTATTTTTGAGGCAGCCAAAAGGGCCATCGGGGAAATCGCCTGGCCCATCATCACCTCCACGGCCACCACGCTTTCGGCCTTCCTGCCGCTGGCTTTCTGGGGCGGCATTGTCGGGGAGTTCATGAAGTACATGCCCCTCACCCTGATCATCGTGCTCACCTCCTCCCTGTTTGTGGCCTTGATCATCATCCCGGTCTTTTCCTATACCTTCTTCCGGAAAAAAGACAAGCAGCCGGCACGCCCCGCAGGCCCCCATCCATCCGGGTGGCGAAGAAAATTGCTTATCAGCGGTTCGCTCATCCTCGCCGGGGGCCTGTTCCACATTTCAGGGACCATGCTGCCCGGCAACCTGCTGATTCTTGCAGGGCTTTTGCTGGCCATCGGCCATTTTATCCTGGGGCGCCTGGCCCGGTGGTTTCGTGACACCGTGCTGCCCCTTAATGAAAGACTGTATGAGCGGACGCTCCGTTATGCCCTGCGCGGCAGAAATCCCTACCTTTTTGTTGGCGGAACGCTTCTGTTCCTGCTGCTGGCCATTGCGTTCTTTTCCTTCCGAAGCCCCAACGTGCTGTTCTTCCCGGAGAACGAGCCAAAATACATCAATGTGTTGGCCGAAATGCCCATCGGTACAGACATTACCGAAACCGACAACCGCATCAGGGAAGTGGAACGGCATATCGAGGAAATCATTCGTCCTTACCGTCCCATCGTCAAATCCATACTGACCACGGTGGGAAGGGGCGCTGCAGGGGAAAATGACATGGGAGCCGTAGACGCTCCCAGCAAGGCCAGGATTACCATCACGTTCATCGAGTTCGAAAACCGCGGGGGCATCAGTACCACCGATATCATGGCCAGCATCAGCCGTGAACTGACCGGAACCCATGCCGGGATTGACTTCATGATCGAGAAGAACATGGCCGGTCCCCCTGCCGGAAGGGCGGTCAACCTGGAAGTCAGCGGACGAAACCTTCAGCAACTTATCGCCCTGACAGACAGCATACAAAAGGCCATTGAAGGATCCGGCATTGAAGGCATTGAGGGCCTGAAAGCCGACATGGACAAAGACAATCCCGAAATCATTGTCCATATAGACAGGGAGGCTGCCCGGCGTTTTGGCCTGTCCACCCATGCCGTGGCCAACAACATCCGGACGGCCCTTTTCGGGAAGGAGGTGTCTTCGTTCAAGATCGGGGAAGAGGAGTTCCCGATTCAGCTCCGGTTGCAGGAGGATTTCCGTCACAGGCTCTCCACCCTGATGAACCAGCGCATTACCTTCAGGAGCCAAAGCAGCGGGAGGTTGATGCAGGTCCCCATTTCTGCTGTGGCCAGAGCGGAATACAACAAAACCTACGGTTCCATTAAAAGGATCAACCTGAACAGGGTGGTGACCCTGAGTTCCAATGTGCTGCCGGGATATAATGCCAACAAGGTGAACCAGCAGATCCGGGAGTTGCTGGAGGATTTCGAGTTTCCCGACGGCTACCGTTACGAATTCACCGGCGAACAACAGGAGCAGCAGGAGTCCATGGCATTTTTGATCAGGGCCCTGCTCATCGCGGTATCCCTGATCGCACTGATCCTGGTAACCCAGTTCAACTCCGTCCTGAAGCCCTTCATTATCATTGGCAGTGTCATTTTCAGCACGGCCGGGGTGTTTTTCGGTCTGGCCCTGTTCAACATGGAATTCGTCGTGATCATGACCGGCATCGGGATCGTGAGCCTTGCCGGGGTGGTGGTCAACAATGCGATCGTGCTGGTTGACTACACTGATTACCTGCACAAACAGCGAAAAGCCGAGCTTGGGATCCCGGAGGAACACTATCTTGACCCAAAAGAGTCCCTTCGATGCATCCAGCAGGCCGGCATGACACGTTTCAGGCCGGTTGTCCTTACAGCCATCACCACCGTGCTGGGATTGTTTCCGCTGGCCGTGGGACTGAACCTCAATTTTGTCACCCTGCTGACCCGCCTCAACCCGCAGATCTATTTCGGGGGAGACAATGCGGCATTCTGGGGTCCCATGTCGTGGACGGTGATCTTCGGCCTGACCGTCGCCACCTTCCTGACGCTGGTCATTGTCCCCGGCATGTACCAGATCATCCTGCTCACCAAGCGTAAAGCAAAAAAAATACTGCAGCAGCTGGGGTGAATGGTCCCGGGTGAGACCGGCCGCCGAAAAATTTGTGAAAAAATATGGTGGATGGACCAAAATGTTTTTGCTACTTTTGGTTCAAACGGGATGAACCGATCCCAATGGTTTGAATTTTCCACCAATTCCTGTTTTATGAAGGCGCCCGACCTGACCCAATACGGCATCCGGGAACCCGGAGATGTCTATTACAATCTGTCTTATGAGGAATTGTTCCGGCACGAGACCGACCCGTCCCTGGAAGGACTCGAAAAGGGGGTTGTCACCAGTCTCGGGGCGGTGGCAGTCGATACCGGCATTTTTACAGGCCGTTCGCCCAAGGACAAGTACATTGTCCGGGAGGAAACATCTTCCGAGCACATCTGGTGGGCCGATCCGCCACGCAACCGCTCCGACAACAAGCCCATCTCACGGGAGGTCTGGGATGAGCTGAAAGCCACCACCCTGAACCAGTTTCACGGCAAAAAGCTCTATGTCATGGACGCCTTTTGCGGGGCCAATGAAAACTCAAGACTGAAAATACGTGTCATCACGGAGGTGGCATGGATGGCCCACTTCGTAAAAAACATGTTCATCCGGCCCTCCGAGGAGGAACTGGAGGGATTTGAGCCGGATTTTGTGATGCTCAATGCCTGCAAAACGGTGAACGAACACTGGCACAGGCAAAACCTGAATTCGGACGTCTACGTGGCCTTCAATCTCAGCGAACGCTTCGCGGTGATCGGGGGGACCTGGTATGGAGGGGAAATCAAAAAAGGCTTCTTCAGCGTGATGAATTATTACCTGCCGCTCAAAGGGATTGCCTCCATGCACTGTTCCGCCAACATGGGAAAGAATGGGGACACCGCGATCTTTTTCGGCCTGTCCGGCACAGGCAAGACCACCCTCTCGGCGGACCCTGAGCGGTACCTGATCGGGGACGATGAGCATGGCTGGGACGACGAGGGGGTGTTCAACTTCGAGGGGGGATGCTATGCCAAATGCGTCAACCTGAGTCCGGATAAGGAGCCCGACATTTACCGTGCCATCCGCCGTGACGCCCTTTTGGAAAACGTGGTGGTCAAGCCCGACACGGGAGAGGTGAATTTTTTTGACACGAGCAAGACAGAGAACACCCGGGTCTCCTACCCCATCCAGCACATTGACAATATCGTCAAGCCCGTTTCCAGGGGCGGACATCCCAGGAAGATCATTTTCCTGGCCGCTGACGCCTTCGGGGTGTTTCCTCCCGTATCCAGGCTGAACCGTGACCAGGCCATGTACTATTTCCTGAGCGGTTACACTGCCAAGCTCGCCGGCACGGAAAGAGGCATCAGGGAACCCCTGCCAACCTTTTCTGCGGCTTTCGGTGCCGCATTCCTGCTGCACCATCCGACGGTATACGCCCAGGAACTGGCAAAAAAAATGAAGAAACACGGGGCCACGGCCTATCTGGTAAATACCGGATGGATAGGGGGACCCTACGGGATTGGCCAGCGCATTGACATCGACAGCACCCGGGCCATCATCCGGGCCATTCTGGAGGGCTCCCTGGACAAGGCAGAGTGTGACGAGCTGGCACCCTTCGGTCTCATGGTGCCCCGGCATGTGGAGGGGGTGGATCCGGCCATATTGAATCCCAAAAACAGCTGGAAGTATGAATCGGCCTACATGAAACAGGCCGAGATGCTGGCCGAAAAGTTCATAGACAACTTCGACCGCTTCCAGAGCACGGAAGAAGGCCAGAGGCTGGTGGCCGCTGGCCCCCAGAACCAATTCATGAAGCAATACTACAGCTATTATGAGAAAAAGATCAAACGGCTGGAAGAACAGCATGAAAAAGAGATTCACCGCCTCAGGGACCAGATTTATATCCTGCAGAATTCCTTCAACGAATACATCTCATTCAACTCCCTGAACAGCCACTATAAAAACCAGCCCCTGCAACGGCATGTGCCCGTGGTGTCCCATTTCCTGGCCGGGGACGGTGCCCTGCTGGAGCGCTGCCGGGCGGGAGTTCGCGGCATCATGACCGGGGCAGGCTTTGAAGTCCTGCGTGAAGAAACCCCCGACAACGGCCTCTGCCGGCTGATGACCCGGTCCGCCGAGAACCTGACCCTGTCAGAAATGTACGAAAGGATCGACCAGATCGCCGCCTGCTTCATGAACAAACCCTGCTCTCTGGAGAACATGGCGGCCATCGTGGATCAGATCCGGGAGGCAACTGCCCCGCTGTCTGGGTTTGTCATCAAGATCGGCTCCCTCCTGATCTTCAAAACCAGAGCCCGGGAGGACAAACCGGCCGGGATCCGGGTAAGGAAGCTGTCCATTTCTTCCCTGATCCACCTGGATAAACACCCCGGCCTGCTGAAGGACCCGGATCAGCTGATCGGGGAAATCAACTCATTCTGACCAACGGCATGACCGACCGGTCCCACGAACCTCTCTGCTTGCAAAAAAGGGACCGGCGGCATGCCGGTTATTTGCAAAAAAATATTAATCCCCCCTGGTCGGCACAAAAAACAAGCCGCTCATCCCTATTATTTTCTGCCGTTTCTTGCAAATGAGGTAAAAAGTATTAATTTTGAAAGTTGGTCTATTTATCATCAATAAATCTTTTGTTATGGAAACCGGAACTGTTAAGTTTTTTAATGAGAAAAAGGGGTATGGGTTTATCGTGGACGACAAGACGGAAAAGGATGTATTCGTACACCACACCGGATTGCTGGAGCCCATCACCAACAATGACCGCGTGAGCTTCGAGATTTCAGAGGACGAAAGGGGGAAAAAGGCAGTGAACGTAAAAAAGGAATAGCCGTGGAAGGTTTTCCTGATTTCCGGGCCCCGTCGCCAAAGACGGGGCTTTTTTTATGCCGGTGATTTGGCTACTTTTGCAAAAAGCCAAACCAATGAATCTCATCCAGGCAGAAGGCCTCAGCAAGGCATACGGAGAAAAAGTCCTGTTGGATCAGGTGTCGTTCAGCCTTTTGCAGGGGGATAAGATCGGTCTGGTGGCAAAAAACGGAAGCGGCAAGACCACCCTTCTCAACATATTGACCGGAAAGGACCAACCGGATTCCGGCAACTGCTCCTTCCGCTCGGACCTGCGGCTTGCCTACCTGGAACAGGAGCCCCTTTTTGATGCTTCCCTGACGGTGGCGCAGGCCCTGCTGACAGGAGATTCTGAAATCAACCGGGTCCTCCGTACGTACGAAGAGCTCATTCAGGAGCCGGTGGTCCCCGGAAGTCCCTCGGAAAAAGCCCTTCAGGAGGCCATTGAAAGGATGGACGCCCTGAATGCCTGGGACATGGAATTGCGCATCAAGCAGGTGCTCTCCCGGCTTGCGATCGGCAATCTGAAAGCGAAAGTGGGCAGCCTGTCCGGTGGCCAGCAAAAACGCCTGGCCCTGGCCCGCATTCTCCTGGAGGAAGCCGATTGCATTCTGCTGGATGAGCCCACCAACCACCTGGACATCGGGATGATTGAGTGGCTGGAAGGCTATCTGGGGCGCAAAAAGTCCAGCCTGCTGGTGGTGACCCACGACCGGTATTTCCTGGATGCCGTATGCAACGGCATCATGGAACTGGACCGGGGGAAGGTCCATCATTACCGGGGGGATTATGCCTTTTTTCTCGATAAAAAGCAGGCACGGCTCGCTGCCGAATCAGCCCTCACCGAGCGGGCCGCAAACCTGTTGCGCAGGGAGACCGAATGGATGCGCCGCAGCCCCCCGGCAAGGACCACCAAATCCAAGGCCCGCATCGATGCCTACCATGGTTTGCAGGAACTGGCAGCGGAACAGGCCGCAGGCGGGACGGAAACCATCCGGATGGAGATGGCCCGGCTGGGCAAGAAAATTCTGGAAGCGGGGGACATTCGCAAGGAATTCGGGACCCTCCGTGTGCTGGATGACTTTTCTTATGTATTCAAACGGGGAGAACGTCTCGGGGTTGTGGGACCGAACGGGTGCGGAAAGACCACCCTGCTGAGGATCCTCACCGGGGAACTGCCCCCGGACCAGGGAAGGGTCGTTGCGGGAGAAACCATCCGCTTCGGACATTTCCGCCAGGAGGGACTGCAGGCAGATGCCGGAAAAAAAGTCATTGAAGTGATCACCGACATTGCCGAAACCATCACCCTGAGCCGGGACCGGACCCTGACGGCTTCCCAGCTGCTGCACCAGTTCCATTTTCCGCATGCGGTGCAGCAGGACCTGGTGGGCAAGCTGAGCGGGGGGGAGCGAAGGCGTCTGTTGCTTCTGACGGTGTTGATGAGAAAACCCAATTTTCTCATCCTGGATGAACCGACCAACGACCTGGACATCGAGACCCTGAATGTCCTCGAAGAATTCCTCTCAGGTTTCGCCGGCTGTCTTCTGGTGGTGAGCCATGACCGCTACTTTCTGGACAACCTGGTGGACCAGCTGCTGGTGTTTGAAGGTCCGGGCAGGGTCCGTGGATACGTGGGCAATTACACCAGCTACCGGCAGGAGAAACTACAGCGGGATGCCTTGTCGGCCGGGCAGGAAAAAGCAGCCCGTAAAGACGAACCGTCCGGCCCGGGCATCCGGAAGACAAGGGAGAAAACCAAACTGTCCTACAAGGAAATGCAGGAGTTCAACAGCCTGGAGGAGGACATCAGGGCCCTTGAACAGGAGAAAGACCTGCTGCTTGGCCTAATGAACGCAGGAGGCATGGACCCGGAGAAGCTGTTGGATGCTTCCAGACGCGTCGAGTCCCTGATAAAGGAACTGGAAACCAAAGAAAACCGCTGGCTTGAATTGGCGGAATGGATGTGAGCCGGTGCCTCCGGAAAAATGAACCAAGCCCGGCCCCTGAAGGAAGCCGGGCTTGGCCGTTTGCAGGCAGGGGCCGGTTCAGGCATTGAGCATCACCGGCATGACGAGCATCAGGATATTCTCATCCTGGTTTTCTCCGCCGACCGGGGTGATCAGGCCGGCCCTGTTGGGTTCGGACATGGACAACATGACCTGTTCGGTATCCAGGTTGTTGAGCATCTCGACCATGAACTTGCTGTTGAAGCCGATCTCTATGTCATTGCCCTCGTAGTGGCAGGCCAGGCGTTCCTTTGCCTCATTGCTGTAGTCCATATCCTCCGCCGAAAGCGTCAATTCACTTCCCGCAATCCGGAATTTGACCTGGTAGGTGGTCTGGTTGGAAAAGATGGACACCCTCCGGATGGAGTTGAGGAAAGGCAGCCGTTCCACGGTCATTTTGTTGGGATTGCTGGCGGGTATGACCGCTGAGTAATTCGGGTACCTTCCGTCAATCAGTCGGCAGGTCAGGGTGATGTTTTTGAATGTAAAGCGGGCATTGGTTTCGCTGTAATCCACCAGAACCGGGATTTCATCCTGTGCCAGAATGTGCTTCAGCTGGTTCAGCGGTTTTTTGGGCAGGATGAAGCTGGCGGTTTCCTTGCTGCGTACATCCGTTCTGTTATACCGGACCAGCTTATGGGCATCCGTGGCTACAAAAGTGGCCCCGTCTTCGGATAATTCGCAGAACACCCCGGCCATGACCGGCCTCAGGTCATCATTGCTGGCCGCGAAAATGGTTTTGCTGATGGCCTGGTAAAGGATCTCAGAACCGATCGAAAAGCTGGCGGCTCCCTCAATGGGGGGCACCTGGGGATACTCCTCCCCGTTCTGCCCGGCCAGCCTGTATTTCCCTTCCCCTGCGGTCAACGTCACCCCGAAGCTGGCGGCATCAATGTCCAGGGTCACCGGGATGTCAGAGAAAGTCTTGAGGGTATCCAGAAGGATGCGGGCGGGGATGGCCACCTTGCCCGTTCCTTCTGCCATGTCCACCTGGATTCGCGCGGTCATGGTGGTTTCCAGGTCGGAGGCGGAGATGTTTATCTCGCTGTCACTCAGTTCAAATAAGAAGTTGTCCAATATGGGCAGCGTGTTGTTTGTACTCAACACCCCGCTGATGGCTTGCAATTGCTTTAGAAGCAATGAACTCGACACGATAAACTTCATAACACTCCAGGTTGGTTATACGAATAGCAAAGATAGTTTTTTAATCAAAATCAAGGGGGCTGGTCATGCTTTTTTTGGAACAAACCCGCCTGGTTTACACCTCATCCACCCGCATCCGCCAAAAAATGGCCAAAGGGCTGCAGGAGCCGTCCAAAATCATGGTAAAATGCCATAGCGACCCGGCCGTCCTTCATGAGCAGCAAGAAACGATCCGGGTCGGTGTCCGCGCGGGACCCAGCACTTGCCCGGCCGTTACCTCCCGTGGGAATCCGGAAACAGGAGACGCTTTGC
>Ga0334899_1001184_pt1 | contig 26235 bp, 21 predicted proteins | sample GraSluR3_MG_FD_207219 | JGI IMG/M metagenome (GOLD analysis project Ga0334899, IMG submission 207219) | Sludge microbial communities from methane-producing bioreactor in Wageningen University, Netherlands - Granular Sludge_8_08-R3 | ecosystem: Engineered > Bioreactor > Anaerobic > Unclassified ...
TTCGTGGGGGGGGGCGGGGGGGGGGGGGGGGGGGGGCCCGCCCCCCCCCCCCCCGTCCCCCGCATTCCCAGGGCCCGGGGCACTACGAACCGGCCGGCCGGCCGGCCAGAACCCGCTCGGCCGCTTGCTCGCCCGTGTGGATGCAGTTGGGAATGCCTACCCCGTGGTACGCATTGCCGGCCAATTCGAGGCCCGGGATCGCCGATATTCGCTGCTCGATCTCCGCGACGCGCGCGACATGGCCGACGTGGTACTGCGGCATGGTGCGAGGCCAGTGAAACACGGTCTGGTGGATGGGCTCGCCCCGGATGCCCAGCAGCCCGGACATCTCGCCCAGCACGAGTCGAGCCAGCTCGCCGGCCTCCATCTCGGCCAGCTCGGGCCGGCGCGCGCCGCCGGCAAACACCCGCAGCAACACGACGCCCTCGGGAGCCCGATGTTCGTACTTCTGGCTGCTGAAGCTGATCGCCAGAAGGGGGCTTCGAGCGACCGAAGGCACGACCGCCCCGGCGCCGTTGAGCGGGTGGGCGATCTGCTCGCGGCGGTAGGCCACCGAGACGATGGCCGTCCCCTCGTACTCGATGTCCCCGAGCTGCGCGGCGAGCCGTGCGTCGACCGGCCTGAGCAACTCGGCGGCCGCGGGGGCGGGCGCGGCCACGATCGCCCCGTCGAAGTCCTCCGTGGCCCCGCCGGCGATCGACAATCGCCAGCGCGAATCGTGCCGCTCGATTCGCTCGACCGCGGTGCTCAATCGGACGGCGTCGCGCGGCAGTCGGGCGGCAAGCCGGTCGACCAGGCTTACCAGTCCTCGGCGCAGGGTGAGAAAGAGGCTGTACCGGGCGCCGCTTTCCGACCTGCGCGACCTCATCTGCCGCCGCATCGCACGGATCAGGCTGCCGTGATCGCGCTCCATCTCGCGAAATCGCGGCAGCGTGGCCAGCACGCTGAGCTTCTCCATGTCGGCCGCGTAAACGGCGCTGACCAGCGGCTCGATCAACCGCTCGAAGACCTCGCGGCCCAGCCGACGTCGGGCGAAGTCGGCCATGCTCTCGTCGACGTCGTCGCGGCGGGGTGGGATGAAATACTCCAGCCCGGCGCGCAGCTTTCCCCGCGGGCTGAGCAGGGGCGTCGTTGCCAGGGGCCACATCCGCGCGGGAGCCATCATCAAGAACCCGTCGGGCAGCTTGTGAAGCCGCCCCCGGTGCACGACGAAGGTCCGCCGGTGGGCCGGATTGGTCTGGATCAATTCGTCGCCCAGCCCCAATCGCCGGCAAAGATCGACTCCCCAAGGCACGGTGGTGATGAAATTGTCGGCGCTTTGTTCGATCTGATAGCCGTCGTCGTCGACCGTGCCCAAGACCCCGCCCAGCCGGGCGTCGCGCTCGAACAGGACGACCTTCGCCCCCGGAGCCGATTCGACGAGCCGATGGGCGGCGGCCAGTCCTGAGATCCCTGCGCCGATGACGGCGATGCGCGGCCCTTCGTGCTGCGGTTCGCTCACGTCGTTATCCGAAGTCCTCCGCCATGCTCCGCCGCCGCGGGCCGCGCGATGCTCGCCCAGGGCCGCCGGGCGCGGTTGGTTCGTCGGCGCGACTCACTCGACCGAATCGGCTTCTTCGTCGTGCTCCATGGCCACGATGGCGTCGTACGCGTCGTCGTAGCTGGGAAACGGCCCGGGATCGACCAGAAGACCCGCGTTGCGAACCGCCGCCTCTTCGGCCGATTCCCCGGGGTGCGTCTCGACCACGGTCAAACCGGCGTCGACCTCGATGATGGCATAGCTTGGCATGGCTCCTCTCCCCCTGGAATGGTTTGACGGATTCCCAAAACTCTGCCTCGGCTCGACAGGAACTCACCTGGGACCTGGTCAGCCGCCTGCGCCAAATCGTAATGTTATTGTCGCCGCGGTGGGGCGGGTCGGCAAGGGCCAACGCCTGCGAACGATCTGGCCGATTGCGCTTTACCCCCCCGAGCGGCTGGACGCGCCGCGGAGACCGCGGCGCCGGGCCCGACCGGGACGGCGCGATCGCGTCCCTCGCCGCGTCCGGCGGCGTTCCACCCTCGAGCGTTAGCCAATTTGGTCGTCAAGAATCAACTGGGTGAAATAGACTCCATGTCTCATGAGACTTTGCTCCTGGAACGTGGGATCGAAATGGCGAAGCCTCAAGCCTTCCCGACTGCACGCTTCACGGCCGCGCCCATGTCGGCGGGGCTTTCGGCGACCACGATGCCGGCGGCCTCGAGCGCGGCGATCTTTTCGGCGGCCGTGCCTTTGCCGCCCGAAATGATGGCCCCGGCGTGGCCCATGCGCTTGCCGGGCGGGGCCGTGCGACCGGCGATGAACGCCGCCACCGGCTTGCGGAAATTCTCGGCCACGTAACGGGCGGCCTCCTCTTCGGCCGTCCCGCCGATCTCGCCGATCATCAGCACGCCCTCGGTCTGCGGGTCGGCCTCGAACATCGCCAGCAGGTCGACGAACGAGGTGCCCACGATCGGGTCGCCCCCCAATCCTACGCAGGTCGACTGGCCCAGGCCGAGCTGGCTCAACTGCCACACCGCCTCGTAGGTCAGCGTGCCCGACCGGCTGATCACCCCAATCGACCCGCGGCGGTGGATGTAGCCCGGCATGATGCCGATCTTGCACTCCTCCGAGGTGATCACGCCCGGGCAGTTCGGGCCGATCAGCCGGGCGTCGTAACGCCGCAGGGCGTCGACGACGCGGACCATGTCGAGCACGGGCACCCCTTCCGTGATGGCCACGATGACGCGGATGCCGGCGTCGGCCGCCTCGAGGATCGCGTCGGCGGTAAACGCCGGCGGCACGAAGATCATCGTGGCGTCGGCGCCGGTCTTCTCGACCGCCTCGGCCACCGTGTCGAACACGGGAACGCCCAGCGCGGTCTCGCCCCCTTTGCCCGGCGTCACGCCGCCGACGACCCGGGTGCCGTAGTCGATGCAGTTCTTCGTGTGGAACTGGCCCGCCTTGCCGGTGATGCCCTGGCAAAGGACCCGCGTATTCTTGTCGACGAGGATACTCATGGTCGGATTCGCTCGATGCGCCAAGGGGTACGCTGTTTCTCGTTCCCAAACTCCCGCCAGGATCGCCGCGCGCGACGGACAGGAGTCATTATTCCGCCGCCCGGCGGATTTTCAAGCGCCGCCGGGCCGGCTCGGCACCGCTTGCCGCGCGGACCGCATTCGATTCCAATGGCGGCCGACTCCAACGTGCGACCGTGTGCGCCTTGTGAAACAGGAGAACCGAAGATGCGCCCGATCCTCGCTTGTGTCGTTTCGCTTGCAGTCGCCGCCTGCGCCGGCGCCAATGAGCCGACTTGGGTCGAGGTGGACGGCGCCGCCTACGGTGCCCGGCCCGACGAGATCGGCCCGATCGGCGGCGGCGCGGGCTACACGCGAGTCGTGACCGAGGGCGACCTCGTCGCCAAGACCCTCGACGAGCTGATCGAGGCCCTCGGCAAGGCCGACCCGGGCCAGACGGTCTTTCTGCCCGGCGAAACCGAGATCGACTGCACGGCTCGCGTCTACATCGAGCAGTTGGTGCTCGAGGTGCCCGCGGGCGTGACCCTGGCAGGCAACCGAGGCTACGCAGGGTCGCCGGGGGCGCTGATCTGTTCCGACACGCTCAAGACGCCGGTGCTCATCCGGGCCGGCGGTCCCGACGTGCGCGTCACCGGCCTGCGGATTCGGGGCCCCAACCCGAAGCGGTATCTCGACCATCACCGGCGCTCCTTTGCCGAAGGGCGCGGGCACGGATACTACTATAAGTTTCCCACCTCGAACGGCATCGAGACGCGGCATCCCGGGCTCGTGGTCGACAATTGCGAGATCTCGGCATTCAGCCACGCGGGCATCTGCCTCGTCCAGGGCGAAGGGCATCACGTGCACCACTGCTTCATCCACCACTGCCAGTACGCCGGGTTGGGATACGGCATCTCGCACGACGTGGCATCGAGCCTCATCGAGCAGAACCTTTTCGACTTCAACCGCCACTCGATCGCCGGCACCGGACGGCCGGGCTGCGGCTACGAGGCCCGGCACAACGTCGAGCTGGGCACGTCGCTGAGCCACTGCTTCGACATGCACGGCGGCCGCGACCGCAAGGACGGCACCGACGTGGCGGGCACGACGATTCGCATCCGCCACAACACGTTCCGGGCGCCCACGACGCCGATCGTCATCCGGGGCGTGCCCCAAGACACGTGCGACGTGCATCGGAACTGGTTTCCTCGCCACGAGAAGCCCGAGCAGGCCGTGCGGGCGTCCGACCGAACCCGCGTCTACGACAACGCTTACGGCGCCGAGCCGGCGTGCGAATAGGCCCCACCACGGGCGCCGTGTTGCCGTGCCTGCACAAGACTGCTATATTTCCCATCTGCTTGGATCATGCAACAGTTCGCCGCCGCTTGGCTCGATCGCCGCACCCGAAGTGGCCCGAAGTCCTTGTTCAATTTGCAGGAGGTCGTGATCGAGGTCGAAGCCTGCGCCCTTCCTGTTCCCGACTCTTCCTGACGCGCGGCAAGCTCGATCTGCGTGTTCCCGAGTGCCGCGTTGGGGGAAATGGGGGTTTGTGCCCCACGCGCGACCCGCCCGCTTCGAAACGCACGGTTCGCGACGCGAATCGCCGCGAGGTCGTCCGGCATCAAGCGCAAATGACCCCTCCGGACCGGGAATGCGACAGGGTGATGGGCAGCGATCGCCTTGGGCGGCCGAAGCCGAACCACGGCATGACGGGCCCGCGCCGATTTCGAGGAGGATGGTGCGTCGGCCGCGTCCGGCGCCCCCGAAAAGACGCAATGACGATCCGGAGGCGGCCCATTGGTCCGAGACGGCGCAGCCATGACGCTTGAAGTCCGCTGTCCCACGTGCGGCCAACGGGTGCACGTCGCCCGCACGCTGGCGGGCAAGGCCGTGAAGTGCCCCCGATGCCGCGCACCGATGCGGGTGCCCATGCCGGCCGAGCCGGCCTCGGCGGCCGTGGTGGCAAGCGTACCGAGCGCTCCGGCGACCGTGTCGGCCGGCCCCGGGACGCCCGCCGGTCCGGCGCGCTACGTGACGCCCCGATTTGTCGCGGGCCTGGTGCTCGGGGTGCTGGCCGTGCTGGCCTGCACGGCCTCGGCGATTCTGCCCTGGACCCACGTCCCGCCGGCACCCGGCAGTTCGGTGCTCGAGGGCATTGGGACGCTGATCCCGGGCCTCCAGGCCGGCGCAACCGCGGCGGAGGCCGGGCCGTCGACGACAGCCTGGCCCTTTGCCGTGCTGGTCTTGGCGCCGGCGATCGCCGGAATGGTGCTTCCGCGCGACCGGCTTCGCGGGGCCGTGCTGCTGGGCGCCGCGGTCGCCGGCAGCGCGGCCTGGTTCGTCGTGGTGGCGCGGCTCCGGCGCGACCTCGACGCCTTCTCGCCGCTGGCGCGTTACGTATCGAATCCCGAAGCCTGGCCCGACCCCGCCGCGCCGCCGTCGCTGGCGATCGGTGTTTGGCTCATGGCGGGGGCGATCGCGCTGATGTGGGCGGCCGGTGCGACCAACTTCTGCCGGCGCCCGAAGGACGCCCTCGTGCCGATCGGATTGGGCGCATCGGTCGCGCTGCTGGGGACGCTCCATCTGAACGACTGGCTTCGCTCGGCGGAGCCGAACGTCCAGCTCGCCGTCCACGTCGAGCGGGTCGACGCGCCCCCCGGCGAGGCGGGCGTCCCCGCCTCGAAGGCCGAGGCGGTCATTGCCCTGACCAACCACTCGCGGCGGCCGGTCGTCGTGGTTCCGGCCCTGGTGGTCCGCGAGAAACCGGCCCCGGTTCCCGCCCGACCGGAGCCGGCGACTCCCTTGATCGCCGATCTCGGCATCCCGGGCCTGTCGCAAAGCGATCTCGAGCAGCTTTCCGAACGGCTCGGGTTGCGGGAACTGGACGATCTCGGGCTACCGGAACTGGAGAATCTCAAGGTTCCCGATCTCTCGCAAACCACCGTTCCCGAACTCCTGCAACTCGTGCGCGAGCAGTTGGAAGGAAAGCCGCCGGGCCAAGGGGCACGCGACGCCGATGCGCGTCGATCCGCCGACGCGTCCGAGGCCGAACCCCCGGAGGAGGCCTCGCCCATCGAGTCGTCCGAGGCCGACTGGTTTCGAAGGTACGGCGAGCCCGACGGCATCCTCTGCCTCGAACGGGAGCAAGCCCCGGCCGCCTCGACGGGCGCGCCGGTCGCCGTGCCCCTGACGTTCGGCGAGCAGGCCGAGCGGGGCGCCGTTGTCGGCCCCGGCGAAACGGTCACGATCGCGGCGCGCTTCGCCCCCGTGTGGCGTCCCGGGGACGTCGCCGAGAGGTCGATGGCCGGCCCGTGGCAGGCGCGCTTGCGCGGCGCCGATCGGCAGATCGTGGCGTCGGCCGGCTTCGAGGTCCCCGGCGCGGCCCATCCCGTGGCCAACCGGCTCCTGAAAGCACTCGACCGGGCCGACGAGGCGGTCGCGGCGTGGAGCGACGCCTCGCCGAGCCCGGCCGACCTGGTGCATAACCTCAAGACGTTTCACGATGCGATTCTCAACGCCCGGGCCGCGAAGGACGAGCTCGGGCGTCTGCGCTGCGAGCCCTCGGCCGAGACCGCGCGACGCTTTGAGCGGCTTGCCCTCGATATCGCGCCCACGGTCGAGCTGCTCACGGGCTTCTTCGACAAGCTCGACGGCGATCGGGCGTTCGAGGCGATGGCGATCCTCGAGAAGATCGACGGCGCGTCGCCGAGCGAGGCCGTCCAACGGATCGTCGAAATGCTTCCCGGCCTGATCGTCGAGCTGGCCCGATCGCACGCCGAACAGGGACGGCACCGAAACGCCCTCGTCCTGCTGGCAAGCCGGCCCGGCTGGATCGAGAAGGCGGGATTCGAGTCGCGGGCGGGCAAGCTGCTGGAAGCCGCCACCGTGGAGACGGTCGAGACCGAGGGCGCGTGCCTGGTGGGGCCCGACGGCGGGTTCGGGCGGCGAGCCTCGCCTCGCAGCCCCGCGCCCGATTCGGCTCGAACTCCTCGCGGCATCCGCTTGGCGGAGGAGCCCGAAACGCCGCGTCTGGGCCAGGTGCTTCAGTCGGCCGTCGAGCTGGCCGAGTCGTGGCGTCCCGGGGCGGCCGGCCGGCCCGAGTTGCGGTATTCGGGACTCGTCGGCGGGCAACTGGCGGGCGCCGACGTGGGGCGCGAGGTCCGCGCGTTGGCCGACGACCATCCCGATTTCCACGCCGACGAGATCGCCTGCTGGCTGGGCATGAAGGCGCTCGAAGGACGATGGTATGCCGAGGCCGAGCAGCAGTTCGCCAAGGCGGCCGCGGGCGCCGAGGGCCCGTACGTCGCGCTGGCCGAACTCGGGCTGGCCCTGGCGAAATGGGGCCTTGCCGACGACGACCTCGTGTCGCGCGTCGCCGCCGAGCACCCGATCCTGACCCTGCGCGAAACGCGAACGTGGGCCGACGACGTGACGCGATTGACGCCGCCAATGCTCTGCCCGAGCCTTGCCGATGCGAGTTGGATCGAGCGGATCACGCGAATCGCCACGCCCGAAGAGCTCGACGCCTGGAACGCTTCGGACGGGAAGACCATCGCCTGGGTGCAGCCCGAGGGCGACGAGGCGGCCGAGCAACTGGTCGGCCCCACGCGGCAGATCGCGTTAGGTGGAGGCATGGTGCTCGTCAATTACCCCCTGTTCGCGAAGCTGGCGCGCCTTCGGTCGCCCCGCCTGAGCCCCGACCTGCTTCGAGGCGTTGCCGCTCCCGTGCGCCAGTGGGGCAAGAAGTCGTTGGATTATTCCTTCCTGCGCGACCTCCAGAGCGTCCCGTACGACGCGACCGCGTCGCGGGGCCTCGTGCCGGTCAAGGGGGCCCTGGCCGAGGGCGACGCGATCGAAGGGTTGCTCTACGAGCCCGGCAAGCAGTGGCTCATCGCGGCCGCGCGGATTTACCGGACGCGCGACGCCACCGGAGCGATCGTCTTCGTGCCCGACCGCTTCGGGGCCACGCCCGACGCGAATCGCTTCGTGGGAAGGCTGGTCGAGGACGGGCCGACTCGATTCGGCGCCGAGCGGGTCGCGCCGTAGTCGGCTTCCGCACGTTCCCACGCTGCGGCGTGGGAAGGCATCGGTTCGGCTCGGTTCGTCGTGCCGCCTTCGGGCGGTCGTCGCCGCGAACCTCGGAAGAACCGGCTGAAGCCGGCACGACGAACTTTGCGCTTGCCCTCCCTCGTCCGTTGTGCGAAGCTGGGCGGAGATTGTCGGATTTCCGCGGAAACCCGGGAGGCCCGTGATGCGGCCGTCTCGGCGGCCCAAGGTGCCGTGGGCGGGTGGTGCGAGCGCGACCCCCCCCACCAAACCGGCGGAAAGCCGAGTTCTTCAACGCGTCGGACCTGGACGATGGGCCTGAGGCTTTCGCTGGTCATCCCGATCTACAACGAGGCGCGGCGCATGCCGCCGTTTCTGGAGTCGGTGCGCCGCTGCCTCGATACCCGCTACGGCGACGCCTACGAGGTGCTCGCCATCGACGACGGCAGCCACGACGAATCGCCCGAGGCGCTGGCCGCCCGGGCGCGCGACTGGGCCGAACTCAGGGTGATTCGCCACCCGGCGAATCGGGGCAAAGGCGCGGCCGTGCGCACGGGCATGCTCGCGGCCAGGGGCGACTGGCTGTTATTCGCCGACGCCGACGGGGCCACGCCCATCGCCGAGGAGTCGAAGCTCGCCGAGGCGATCCGGTCGGGAGCCGACGTGGCGGTCGGGTCGCGCCTCGTGTCGGAGAGTGAGGTCACGCGCTCGCGCACCTGGTTTCGCGGCGCGGTGGGCCGGGCCTTCGCCGTCGCGGCCCGGCGGTGGCTGAACCTCACGGTCCGCGACACCCAGTGCGGCTTCAAGATGTTCCGGCGCGAAGCCGGACGCGAGCTGTTCTCGCGAAGCCGCGAGTCGGGCTACCTGTTCGATCTGGAACTGCTCGTCCTGGCCGATCGGCTCGGATACCGCGTGGCCGAAGTGCCCGTCAACTGGTCGGAAGTCGCCGGCGGGCACTTGAGCCCGACGCGCGACTTGCCCACGATCCTCGCGGGAATGTGGCGCCTTCGACAACGACTCGGCAAAGGGCCCCCGCCGGACAACCAACGCTGCCGCGGCCATTCGTGCTGACGGGTGGGTCCGCCTCCGTTCACTTCCGGGAGATTTCACGTGGAAGCTCGCGTCCGCTTCGTGCGAACCGTCGTGGGCATGCTCCTGGTGGGGGCCATGGTCGCCATGGCGGGGCTGGGGGTGCGCCTAGGGCAGATCCAACGCGAGTTGGGCAAGCGCGTGAAGGCGTTGGAAGAGCGCCGGGCCGCGGCCACGGCCGACCAGGCTGCCCAGATCCGCGCGTGCTTCGAGCGTTTCCACGATGCCATGACCCGCGGCGACGCGGCCGCGGCCATGGACCAGCTCACGCCCCACGGGCGCAAGGTGCTCGCATTCGACGCGTACGCGCTGCTCGTGGCGTGTGCGGGGCCCTCGCCACCCGCCGGGGCGGGCCCCGACGTTTTCGAGAAGATCGCCCCCATCTTGAAGAAGCACGAAACCGAGATCGCCGCGCTCGCCCCGCTCGAACCGCCGACCGGCTCGGAGGTCGCGCACGACGCCGTCGAGCGCGTGGCCGAAACATTCGCCGATCCGGCGGCGTTTGCGGCCGAGGTCTTTCGAGCGGTCCCGTGGCGGCCCGGCCCGGCGCCGGTGCTCGTCGACGTCCGGGTTTCGAACGACACGGCCGCGGCCCAGCGGCTCGAAGTCACGGGCGGATCGCTGGTGGCCGAGCCGCTGACCTTCCGTCGCATCGACGGACGTTGGCTCGCCGAGCCCGCGCCCGGCAAGCGGGTATGCATGCCGCGGCGAGAAACCCCTCGGGCGCGAGACCCCGCAAGCGCACCGCAATAGGCTCCGCCGCGGCGATTGCCGGCGCGGCCCCGCGTGGTTGTGCCATGCGTTGCCCGGGTCGTGGAGAGGGATGTCGTCGGGCGCGCTCTTGTTGGGGGAGCCTGAAAACCGGCGACCCACGTTGGCATCGCGCGTGGTCGGCTGGACGACGATCCCCCCGCCGACCGGTGGCGCGGGCTTGTCGTCCGAGGTAAAATATGTGAAGTCTTCCTTGTGGCGGACATCGTTCCATCACCCCACACCATGCGCGCACGGCGCGAAGCCGTTACAGCGTAAGAGTCCAAAGGGCATGGATTACCATCCCGTGCACGATACGATTGCCGCAAAGCTCGAGCAGCTCGAGGCGCTGTGCCGCCAGCGAGGCGTGCCGCTGACGATTCAGCGACGTACGATCCTCGAAGAGGTCGCCGGTCGCGACAACCACCCCACGGCCGACATGGTCTTCGAAGCGGTTCAGCAGCGATTGCCCAACGTGTCGAGGACCACCGTCTATCGGACCTTGGAGACGTTCGTCGAGCTCGGGTTGATCCGCCGGGTCCACCAGACCGGAACGCCCGCCCGCTTCGACGGAAGAACCTGCCGGCATCATCACCTGCTCTGCCACCAGTGTGGGAGGATGATCGACTTGGAAGCGGCCGAGTTCGATCCGCTGCCCTTGCCGAAACGTCCCCACGGGTTTCGGATCGACGACTACATGATCCAGGTCGTTGGCGTCTGTGCCGACTGCCAGAAGAAGGCGAAGTAGCCGTCGAGTGCGAGGCGTTCGCGGCGAGCCTTCGCGCCCGACGACTGCGAATGCGTGCCCGGGGACCCACATCATGTCGCAGCGCAAGGGGGTGGCCACGAACCACGGCAAGCACTGAGCGATTACGACTCGACGACCAGCGGCGTCTCGTGGATCTTGTTGTTGCCCGACTTGGGAAACGGGCGGGGCATGGGTTGCGCGTATCCTCGCTCGTCGATCGTGCGGCACGCCAGCCGGTACTGGCCGGGCTTCAGGCCGGGCGCCACCGCCGTCCAGTGGACGATCGTGTAACGCAGCGGCCAGGAGTGGGGGCGCCCGGTCGCGTCGAATTGGAGCGGGACGGGCGGGAGCTTGCCGCCCTCGAGCCCGCCGCCCCAGTCGTCCGGGGGCGGCAGCACGTCGCCGTCGATCCACGCCACGTCGTCGCGGCCCCAGTCGGACACGTCCTCGGGCTCGATCGCGTACTGCACCTTCGCCAGCCCCGACATTCCCACCTGGGCGAACCCGACGAGCGCAAACGGCTCGCCCGCCTTTGCCTTGGCCGGCGGATCGATGAATCGGGCTTGCGTCTTCATCGCCGTTTCGACGTCGTTGTTCCACAAGGCGTAGGTGTCGTTCGCCTGATAGTCGTTCGTCAGCACGACCCGCTCGAGCCACTTGACGTTCTTGTTTCCGTAAACGCCCGGCACGAACATGCGCACCGGCCCCCCGTTGGCCGGCGAGAGCCATCGGCCGTTGAGCTTGTAGCCGAGGATCACCGGCAACTCGCCGGGCGGGTCTTCGAGCACGCGCCCCACGGCGAGCGAACTGATGAATCGCTGCTTCGGGTCCTCGTTGTGATAGCCGTGGTAGTAGACGCGGCGGACGTTCCCCTTGGGACGCGCCAGCCAGACCACCTCGCGCAGCGGCACGCCTTCCCAGAGGCCCATGCCCAGAGGTTCCGCCATGTTCGTGCACGTCAACACGTGAAGAAATCGCACGGCGTGCTTTTCGGCGAGCTGCATCAGCCCCGGCCAGTCGAGGGCCGTGCCCTGCTCTTTCGACAGCGGCCGATCCACCTGGCAGTTGCTCTCGGGATCGGCCACGACCTCCAATTGCCACGTGTCGCGGTCGAGGCCCACCTCGCGGAGCCTCGCGGCGGGCAGTTGATCGACGCGAGGCTTCTCGCGGTTGAACTCGCGGAACGCGTCGTTCGGCGTGAGATAGCGCAGCTTGGCGAGCGCCTCGGCCGGCGCGGGCTGCGCCGGCGCCGCCCTCAGCGGCCTCAGCCACAGCGCCACGCCCGCCGCCGAGCCGATCGTCAGCGCCTCGCGCCGAGAAAGGGGCCTCACGGCGGTTGGTTCTTTCGTGGGATCTGCCATCACGTCCCCCCCGTTTTCGTCGCGGTTGTCGGGATCAGGCTCCGTGGGTGTATTGTGCCGCCGTGTCTCTGCACGTGCAAGCGCGCCTGCTTCGACAAGACGCCCGATCGGCGGACGACGGCGCCAAGTGCGTGGGTTGACGAAACCGCGGCGGACGATGACAATGCTCGCGATTGGAGGGCGAAAAGGTGTCAGGAACCTTTTTGGGGGTTGCGACGATACTTCATGTCGTTTCTGCTCCGCAAAAAGGTTCCTGACACCTTTTCGACACCCAGGAGAGACGTTTCCATGAGGCACGACCAGAGCCAAGCCGCGTTCCGCCGGGCCAGGGAACTGATGCCCGGCGGTGTCAACAGCCCCGCCCGGGCGTTCGGGGGCGTGGGGGGCGAGCCGGTCTTCTTCGACCGCGGCGAGGGGGCCTATCTGTTCGACGTCGACGGCAACCGGTACGTCGACTACGTCGGCTCGTGGGGGCCGATGATCCTGGGACACGTCCATCCCCGGGTGACGGCGGCCCTGGAACGAGCGATTCGCCGCGGAACCAGCTTCGGCGCGCCGACGGTGGCCGAAAACGAGCTGGCCGCGTTGATCGTCGACGCGGTGCCGTCGATCGAGAAGGTGCGCCTGGTCAACTCGGGGACCGAGGCCACGATGAGCGCGATCCGCCTGGCCCGGGGATGCACGGGGCGTGAGAAGATCGTCAAGTTCGCGGGCAACTACCACGGCCACGTCGACAGCCTGTTGGTGGCGGCCGGCAGCTCGGCCGCCACGCTGGCCGTGCCCAATTCGCCCGGCGTCACCGCGGGAACCGCCCAAGACACGCTGGTGCTGAGGTACAACGATCCGGCCGGTTTGCAGGCGGCCTTCGCCGAGCACGGCCCCGCGATCGCCGCCGTGATCGTCGAGCCCGTGGCGGGCAACATGGGGTGCGTGCCCGGCTCGCCCGAGTTCCTCGCCGCCTTGCGAGAATTGACGAGCCGCCACGGGTCGGTGCTGATCTTCGACGAGGTGATGAGCGGCTTTCGCGTCGCATTGGGCGGAGCCCAAGAGGCGTTCGGCGTACGCCCCGACCTGACCACGCTGGGCAAGGTGATCGGAGGCGGGCTTCCCATGGGCGCGTACGGCGGCCGGGCCGAGATCATGGACCACGTCTTGCCCGCCGGCAAGGTCTTTCAGGCCGGCACGCTCAGCGGCAACCCGCTGGCGACCGCGGCGGGAATCGCCACGCTGAAGGTCCTGCGCCAGACCAATCCCTACCCCGAGTTGACGGTGCGAACCGCCCGGCTGGGCGAGGGGCTCGAGGCGGCGGCCCGGCGGGCCGGCGTCGCCGCCCGGGCACGCTGCTGCGGCGCGATGATGACCCTGTTTTTCCATCCCGAGCCGGTCACCGACTGGGACACGGCCTCCCGTTGCGACACGAAGCAGTATGCGCGCTATTTCTGGGGCTTGCTTCGCCGCGGCGTATACATGCCGTGCAGCCAGTTCGAGGCCCTGTTTCTCTCGACGGCCCATGACGACGACGACATCGAGCGCACCGTGGCTGCCGCGGCCGAGGCCCTGGAGGAGTCGCCGTGAACGTCGACCGCATTCTCGACGCCATGAATCGGCACGGTGTGGCGTACCTGCTCATCGGCGGGATGAATTTCCTCATGCGCCACGCGCCCGTGCTGACCTACGACGCCGATCTCTGGATCGACGATACGCCCGAGAATCGGCGGCGCTGTGAACGGGCCCTGGCGAGTCTCGACGCGGAGTGGGGAGCCACGGACGAAGACTGGGGCCCGGTCGCCGCCAAGCCCTCGGGCTGGCTGGACCGGCAGGGCCTCTTCTGCCTGACGAGCCCGCACGGGGCAATCGACGTGTTTCGTTCGGTGCGGGGGCTGGGAAGTTGGGGCGAGTGCCGCGAGCGGGCCCATCCCATGACCACCCCCAACGGCATCCCCTGGCCGGCCCTGTCGGATGAGGACATGCTCCGATGTCAGATGGCACTGCCCGAGGGGCAACGCCGTGCGGAGCGGATCGAGGCTCTCGAACAGGCCCTGGAGCAGGCGCGTCATGGCCGAAGAGAATGACGAACTCAAACGGTCTGAAGAGGCCAAGCGTGAGCGGATGTGGAACGCGCAACAGCGGTGGCGCGTCTTGCAGGAGACGATCACCTGGGCCGAATCGCTCCCGAACGTTCGTCGGAACACGCGCCAGGCCTGCCTGGCCCTGGAGCGCGCGAAGTTGCGGTTTTTCGAGTCGTAGGGGGCGATTGCGAACCGCCCGGGTGAATCCTGGTTTTCACTTCGTGCCGATCTCTCTGGGACGAAATGCCGATTCGTTCGGGACGGAATGCCACTGGGTCCTACTTGTGCTTTTCTTCGGCGTAGCTGCGGCGGCTATAGCGGGGCGCCAGGGTCCAAAGGTCGCTGCGGTCGCCGGCCGCATGGCGAGCGGCCGCAAGGCGGGCCACGGCAGCGGCGGTCGGCGGCCAGGCTTGTGGATCGACGGTGCGCACGTGGCCGGGCAACCGGCCGGCGATCTTGCGAAGGAGGGGACCACTCGCGTAGACCCCGCGGTCGAGAGTGTCCAGCCAGGCATCGATGGGGAGGAGGACAGCCGGGCGGACCCCCACGAACCACCCGTCGGCCCCTCGCTCGAACGCCTGGGCGACCACTTCGCCCCGCTGGGCATCGACGGCGGCCGAGAGGCGTTCGACCGCGGCCGGGGCCCGGTTGGCGATGACTTCGAGGGTATCGACGCCGAGGATTTCGGCCCCGGCACAGTAGGCGAAGCTCTTGGCCGTGGTGACTCCGATCCGCAGCCCGGTAAAGGAGCCCGGGCCCACGGTCGTGGCCACCAGATCGACCTCATCGGCTCGCCAGCCCACCTGGCTCAAGAGGGTCCGGATTCCGGGAGCCAGCGATTGGGCGCTGCGTTGTGTCGGACTCAAGCTCAACTGCTGCAACAACTTGCCGTCGAGCATCGCGGCCACGGTGCCGAGCCGCTCCGTCGTTTCCAGGGCGAGGATCTTCACCGACGACTAACTCCGGGGGGAATGCCGAACGCGACTCCGCTTCGGTGCTCGGCAACGCCCGAAGGCAGCAAAGCGGGTGCCCCATCAGCTTGGCAGCGCGGGATCCGTCGGGCAAGGGGGCCTCGACTTGACCCCCGCCGTCGGTAACAATAGACTGTTCGACAATTTCGGGCCCGTGGAACAACAACGCGTTGGGCAGTCGGATCGAGACGCGGCCAAACGACGGGCGAACGAGGGTCTTCCGGGTGAAACGAGCGCTCATCAGCGACATCCACAGCAATCTCGAAGCCCTCGAGGCGGTCCTGGCCGACATCCGCGCGCAGGGCATCGAAGACATCTACTGCCTCGGCGACGTGGTGGGCTACGGTCCTAATCCCCGCGAGTGCATCGACCAGATCATGAAGTGCAAGGTGTGCCTGCTGGGCAATCACGACCAGGGCGCCTTGTTCGATCCCGAGGGCTTCAATACCGGAGCCGAGCGGGCCATTTTCTGGACGCGCGATCAGCTCGAATCGACGGGCGACGACCCGTCGGCCGCCCATCGTCGCTGGGATTTTCTCGGCGTGCTGCCTCGCAACTACCAGGAAGGGCCCTATCTGTTCGTGCACGGCTCGCCCCGCAACCCGCTGAACGAGTACGTCTTTCCCGAAGACATCTACAACCGGCGAAAGATGGAGAAGATCTTCGCCCTCATCCGCGGCCATTCGTTCCAAGGACACACCCACGTGCCGGGCGTGTTCACCGAGGACCTTCGTTTCTTCAGCCCCGATGAGATCGGCCACCAGTTCAAGTTCGGCGACGCGAAGACCATGGTCAACGTGGGCTCGGTCGGCCAGCCTCGCGACGGCGATCCGAGGGCCTGCTACGTGGTCCTCGACACGGAAGCCCTGACCGTCACCTTTCACCGCGTCGAGTATCCCCTCGAACAGACGGTTCAGAAGATCTACGCGGTCCCCGAGCTCGACAATTTCCTGGGCGACCGCCTTCGCGACGGACGGTAGATGCTCGGCGCCCTGCGTGCTTCGGCTGCCCGGCATCGCGGTCGTGGGACCGGATTTTCCGGTCGGCCCGGTTTGCCGTTGCAAGAATCCGCCTCGGCAGGACAATAACATAATAGAGTTGAGAACGCATGCTTGCTTGCCCCTTCGCAGCGGGGGCGAGTCTCCTCCAGCCCGGCGCCGCGCGCGGCCAAAGGTCCCTCCCGCATGGAACAATCCGAAGCCAAAGGACTATGGGCGCGGTACGCGCTGTTTCTCGTCTTGTCGTTCGGGATCCTTCTGGCCCACGCCTACTTCAACGCGAAGCATCGCCCTCCCGTCGCGCGCCAGGGTGCCGGCGAGAACGAACTCGGGGAGAAACCGAAGGCCGAGGCCGACGCGCCGGGCAAGCCCGACGGCGCAGACCGAGGCGACGTCGCGCCGGCCGAGGTGCCCGAGGCGGCCGAGAAACCGATCGACGCCGATCCGGCCGCCGATCCGGCCGCCGAGCCGAAGCCCGAACCCGACGGCGAGCCCGCCGAGCCGCCCCGTGCCCCGCCCGAACCCAGACTGGTGGCCCTGGGTTCGGCCGATCCGAAGAGCCCCTACCGCATGCAGGTGACGCTCACGAACCGAGGAGCGGCCGTCGCGCGGATCGAGCTGAGCAGCGACCGCTTCCGCGATCTCGAAGATCGCAGCGGGTACCTCGGGCACCTCGTGATGGACGAAACCGTGCGCGGCAAGGGCTGCCCGGTCGATGTGGTCGCTCCCGGCACCCCGGCCGCCAAGGCGGGGCTCAAGCGGGGCGACCGGATCACGGCCGTCGACGACCAGCCGGTCGACGGGTTCCGGGCGCTGCGCCGCGTGCTGGAGAAGCGCAAGCCCGGCCAGTCGGTCCGGCTGAGTGTGCTGCGCGGTGGCGAGCCCTTGACGCTTACGGCCGAGTTGATCCGCCGCCCGCTCGAACTCGTGCGCCCCGAAGGCGACGACCCGCTCTCGTTTCTGCTGACGCTGCGCCAGTTGGACGATCGGCGGCTGGACCCTTTGATCGAGGCAGCCAAGGCGGGCGACCAGGAGGAATCGAAGAAGGACAAGCCTCGCGACCGCACGGTCGACTTCGAGCTGGCCGGCCTCGATCTGCGGACCGGCACCTGGGAGATCGAGGCCCCCGAGCGGTTCGACGACGGCGAGCCCCAAAGCGAGGTGACCTTCTTCCGCGAGTTGCCCAAGCACGGGCTGCGGATCAGCAAGACGTACCGCCTGGCCGAAGTGCCCGAAGACGAGCACGAAAACGACGTGTATCGGGGCTACCATCTCGTCTTCGACGTGAAGATCGAGAACGTGGGCAACCGCGACCGCGAGGTGGCCTATCAGCTCGACGGCCCGACGGGACTGCCCATTGAAGGCAAGTGGTACGCCCACAAGGTCGGTCGCCGCTGGGGCGCGGCGGGATTGCGCGACGTGGTCGTCGCCTGGGAGGGGCACCGGCCCGACATGGTCGCGTGCACGAAGATCGCCGCCGACGATCTCACCCTCTGGCAGGAAGGCTTGCAGCCGAACGGAACGTCGCAGTTGCTCGACTTCATCGGGGTCGACGCCCAGTACTTCGCCGCCATGCTCATTCCCGACCGGGCCGACCCGAACGCGGTGTGGTTCGAGCAATTGCAGCCGCTGCGCGTGGGACCGGTCGACAAGGACTGGAAGAACGCGACGAACACCTCGTGCCGGCTCGTCAGCGCGCCGCATGCGCTGAAGGCCGGCGGGCAGCCTCTTGAACACACGTTCACCGTGTTCGCCGGGCCGAAGAAGCCGCGCCTTCTCGAGCAGTACGGCCTGAAGCAGGTCGTGTACTACGGGTGGTTCGGCTGGGCGACGGTGCCGATGCTGCACGTGCTGCATTTTTTCCACGATTACGTCGTGTTCAACTACGGCCTGGCGATCATCATGCTGACCGTCCTGGTGCGCTTGTGCATGTATCCCTTGAGCCACAAGCAGGCGGCCGGCGCCCAGAAGATGCAGGAGCTGCAGCCCGAGATCCGCAAGATCCACGAGAAGTACAAGAACAACCCCGAGGCGAAGATGCGGGCGCAGCAGGAGCTGTTCCGCAAGCACAACTACAATCCGCTCAGCGGCTGCCTGATCGTCTTCTTCCAGTTGCCCATCTTCGTCGGGCTGTACCGGGGCCTGATGGTCGACGTCGAGCTGCGCCAGGCGCCGCTGATCAGCGAGGCGATCCGCTGGTGCTCGAACCTGTCGGCTCCCGACATGCTCTACGACTGGAGCTGGTTCTGGAAGTCGATCGGTTTTCCGTCGGTCAGCGAAGGGCTCGGGCTTTTCGGGCTGGGACCGTACTTCAACGTGCTGCCCATCGTGACGATCGCTCTGTTCATCGTCCAGCAGAAGATGCTCATGCCGCCGCCCGCCGACGAGCAGCAGGCCATGCAGCAGAAGATGATGAAGTACATGATGATCTTCATGGGGTTCCTCTTCTTCAAGGTCGCCAGCGGCCTGTGCATCTACTTCATCGCGTCGAGCCTCTGGGGCGTGACCGAGCGCAAGCTGTTGCCCAAGCCCGCGCGGGCGCGGCCCGGCGAGTCGGCGCAGGCGCCGCGGGGAGTTTCGAGGCTTCTGCCCACGCCGGGCGCCGCGACGGCCGCCGGCGACCGGCCGTCGGTCTCGCCCGCGACCGAATCGAATCGCGACGGCGCGGCGGCGCGGAGGAAGAAGAGCCGGAAGAAGAGCCGCCGCCGGTGATCGGGCCGACCATGGATCGTCTCGACGATACGATCGTGGCCATCGCCTCGGCGCCCGGCGGCGCCCTGCGGGGCATCCTGCGGGTGAGCGGGCCCGAGGCGGTCGCCTGCGTCGGGCGCGCGTCCGACGCCCGCGATCGGCGGTTGCTTTCGTCGGTCGCCGAGCCGAGCGTCGTCGCCGGGTCGCTCCGGTTGCCCGGGGTTGCGCCGCTGCCTTGCGATTTCTACGCGTGGCCCACGACGCAGAGCTACACGGGGCAGCCGATGGTCGAGATCCACACGTTCGGGTGCCCTCCTCTGCTCGAAGAGGCCCTGGCCCTCCTTTGCCGGGCCGGCGCTCGCCTAGCCGAGCCCGGGGAATTCACCCTGCGAGCTTTTCTTACCGGGCGCGTCGATCTCACGCAGGCTGAGGCCGTGCTGGGGGTAATCGACGCCGCCAATCCGCGGCAGTTCGACGTCGCCCTGGCGCAACTGGCGGGTGGAATCGCCCGACCCCTGGGCCGGCTCCGCGATGAGCTGATCGACCTGCTGGCCCATCTCGAGGCGGGTTTCGATTTCGCCGACGAAGACTTGCCCTTCCTCACGCGGGAACAGTTGCAGCGGCAACTCGCCGCCGCGGCCCAGGCCGTCGATCGGCTCGCCCGGCAGATCGAGTCGCGCCGGGAGACCGCCGAGGGAATCCGGGCGGTGCTCGTCGGCTGGCCCAACGCGGGAAAGAGCAGCCTCTTCAACGCGCTTTTGGGCGGGACCGGCGCGCTGGTCTCGCGCCATCCCGGCACCACGCGCGACTATCTCACGGCCGAGATCGACCTGGACGGGCTCGCGTGCCTGCTCGTCGACACGGCCGGCGTCGAGACCGATCCGAGCGACGCCGTGCGCCGCGCCGCCCAGAACGCCTCGCGCGACCAGAGCCGGGCCGCCCACGTCGAAATCCTCTGCCTCGATTCGACGCGGCCCCTGAACGGCTGGGAGCGGGAGCAGCTCGCCGACGAACCGACCAGTCGCGTGCGCGTGCTCACCAAGACCGACTCGCCGCGACGAGTCGAGCCGGTCGAGCGGGCGCTGCCGACGAGCGTCGTGACCGGCAAGGGGATCGACGACCTGCGCGACCGGCTTCGCCAGGTCGCCCTGGAGGCCGGGCAGGGCGGCGCCAGCGTGGTGGCCGGCACGGCCGCGCGGTGCCGCGAGTCGTTGCGTCGCTCGGCCGAGAGCCTTGCGCGCGCGCTGGCGCTGGCGGCGGGCCGCGAAGGCGAAGAGCTGGTGGCGGTCGAGATCCGGCTGGCCCTGGACGAACTGGGCAAGGTCGTGGGCGCCGTCTATACTGACGATGTGCTCGACCGGGTCTTCCGCCGGTTCTGTATCGGCAAGTGACCCCGCTGAGCGAGAACTTCGTCCTGCGGCTTCCTCAAGGAGACACCTCATGAGATCGTCGTCGCGCTGCGGTTTGCCTCTGCTGGTTTGCACGCTCGTTCTGTCCCTGGCCTGCGACGCCGCGGCCCAGGCTAAGAAGAAATCGGCGAAGCGGCCGCCCAATCCGGCCTTTGCCCCGGTCGCCGACGACCCGGCCCTGCCCCGCGTGCTGTTGATCGGCGATTCGATCTCGGTCGGCTACACCGTCCCCACGCGCGAGCTTCTGGCGGGCAAGGCGAACGTCCATCGCGCGCCGACGAACTGCGGGCCCACGACCCGAGGCCTCGAAGGGCTCGACCAGTGGTTGGGCGACGGAGGGTGGGACGTGATCCACTTCAACTGGGGATTGCACGACCTCAGGCAGAGCGACGGCGAACACCAGGTGCCCATCGACGCCTATGAGAAGAACCTGCGCGAGCTGGTCGACCGGCTCGAGAAGACCGGGGCCACGCTCATCTGGTGCAGCACGACCCCCGTTCCCGAAGGCTCCTCGCCGCCGCGATCGAACGACGATGTCGTGGCCTACAACGCCGTGGCGAAGAGGATCATGGACGAGCGCGGCATCGCGGTCAACGATCTCTACACGTTCGCTCTCGCACGGCTCGCCCAGATCCAGCGGCCGGCCAACGTCCACTTCACCCCCGAAGGCTCCGCCGTGCTCGCCCGGCAGGTGGCCCGGGCGATCCTCGACGCGATCGAGAAGGCGACGAAGCCCCAGCCCTGACGGGCCGACTCGATGGCGGCAACCTCAGGGGAGGGCCGCGATCCGTTCGGCCAACTCCTCGACGGTGATCTCGCGGATGAGAAAGCGCTTGCGGGAGGCGGTTTCTCCGGCGATCAGCACGATCTGCGACTTGCGCAGCGAGAGCTGCCTGGCCAGCAAGGCCACGAGGGCCTTGTTGGCTTTGCCCTTCTCGGCGACTTGGGTGACCGACACCTTGAGCATGCCGTCCTGCCCGCCCCGGACTTCGCTGCGCCGGGCGCCGGGATGGGCGCGGACGGGAAGAACCGTGCCCTCGGGATGAAGCTCCAGGGCGATCAACCTGATACTCCCTCGAACAGGGCCGATCCGACGCGGACGATCGTGGCTCCTTCCTCGACGGCCACCTCGTAGTCGCCGCTCATGCCCATCGACAGCTCGTCCAGCGCGATGCCCGGCGGCGCCAGGGGGCGAAGCCGGTCGCGGAGCCGGCGGAGCTGGGCGAAATCGCGCCGGGCCGCGTCCAAGCCGCCCTCGAGGGCGGCCATGCACATCAGTCCCCGCACTTCCACGTGTTCGTACCGGGCCAGAGCGCCCAGATGCGGCTCGACGCCGTCGGGCTCGAAGCCGTGCTTGGCCGTTTCGCCCGAGACGTTCACTTCGAGCAGCAGGGGCACCCGCCGCGATCGATCGGCCGCCTCCCGGTCGATCGCCTCGATCAATCGCAGGCTGTCGGCCGATTGGATCATGGCGACCAGGGGCAGGGTGCGGCGGACCTTGTTCCGCTGCAAGTGGCCGATCATGTGCCAGCGCACGGGCAGGTCGCGGCAGGCTTCGGCCCGCTCCCATAGCTGTTGGGGCCGGCTTTCGCCCAACCGATCGCAGCCTGCCGCCACCACGCCGCGAATCTCGGCCTCGCCCACGTACTTGGTCACGGCGACCAAGGCGACCTCGTCGGGCCGGCGGCCGCTCCGGACTGCGGCGTCGGCGATCCGAGCACGGACGGCGGCGACGTTTTCGGCGATCCGGCGGGCGAGATCCGTCATGGGATGGGACCTTCAGGCGTCTTCCATTTCGACGATTGCGTGCGGCGCGTTCCTCAACACGATGCACGAAGGAAACCGTCCCACGAGCCGCCTCAACTCGTCGGCCCGGCTCATGGGGGCGATTTCGAGCCCCTCGACCAGGGACTCGTCGAGCCGGCTGAGCAGGTAGACCTTGTTGCGTCGCAGCACGTGGTCCAGAAGGGTGGCCACCAGCGCGTCTTCGGGCAGCTCCTTGCGGATCCATCGCATGGCCTCGGGGCGGGCCTCGGCGTCGGCCAGCTTCCGCAGGGCGGGGCCCGGCTGGGTCTGCAAGTCACAAGCCAAGGCAATCGCGCCGCCCTCTTCGACCAGGGGCCCGGCCGTGGCCAGCGCCCGGGCGAGGTTCTGCCACGTCTGCTGCTGGGAGCCGCCCTCGACGGCGGCCACCACGAGACTGGCCTGGCGCGGCACCGAGCGGCTCCAGGCGGCGGCGTACAGCGAGCCGGCGCGGCGCGCGACGGCCCCCGCCTCGCCCGCCACCACGTGAAGGATCGCGTCACCCGGCCCCGGAACCGCCTGGACGGCCAAGGTGATTCCCAGCAGCCAGCCCACCTCGGCGGCGAGTTTGCCGGGGGCTCGTTTGGGGCGGGCTCGGGCGTCCAACGACGAGGGAGAGCGATACCGCCGGATCGTCCGCTGATCGGAGAAGGTAGGAAACACCGCCCCGCAGAGCCCGTAATAGCCCGGTGTCGAACGGCCGTGGCAGCAGCTAATCGGCACGACGACGTCGGCTTCGACCAGGGCGCGATTCAAGTGGATGGCATCGCCCTCGCGCGTCGCGGCCAGATAAGCCAGGTCGCGGCGGCAGTCGGGATCGTGCACCACGTCGTGGATCCGGTCGTTCACCTCGGACGGCAGCCAAGGGCGGGGATCGCCGATCCCCGCGTCGCGGTCGGCCTGCGAGCGCAATACGCTGATGCCGTCGGCGTGCACGCCCGCCGCGATCATCGAGCCGATCACCGCCGAGGCGATCGGGCCCGACTGGGAAAAACCCGCCTCCAGCGAGAGCACGACCCGGTCGCCCGGCGTGGTGCTGCGGGCCAGCGAGGGGTAGTCGAGCGGGGTCGCCAGCGCGTCGGCCACGGCCGAGCGGAGGTCTCGAACCGGCGTGTTCGGTGGGTCGGCACAATCGCAGACCAGCGCGCCCTCGGCAAAGTCGAGGCGAGCCAACGAGTCGGTGCCGTAGCGCAACGTGCAAGACATCGTACAAAATGCACAAACGGGGCAAAAAGGGGAAGCTACGTGCCTCCTTCTGTTATCTTAGCGGCCTCGCGGGCGACGGGTCAAGAAGTCGAGCTTTACGCAGCCATCGAGTTTGCGAATAATCGCAGCATCGAGGATCATGGACAGGGTCCTTTGGCACACAAGGTTCACTCGAGGAACGACTGAATGAACGGGCTTCCACCACGACCCGACCGATCGCCCCGTCTCGCTGCTCTTTCTCCGCTCGCGGCCTGCCTTGCCTTGGTCATGGCCTTTTCCGTCGGATGCCGGCCGAGCGAGGGACCGCCGCCCGCGCCCGGCGAGCTCGACGCCTTGCCCGACGGCAAGCCGGCGACCGGGCTTCCGGATAGCGCGGGCCTGCCTGGCGAGAGCTTGGTCGCGCCGGCCGGTGTGCCCGACGGTCGAGCCGTCCTCAACGACATGGTCGCCGCGTATAAGGCGGCCGCCAGCTACGGCGATCAGGGCTACGTCGAGGTGCGTCACAGCGAACTCGGTCCGCCCGAGCAGTTCGACTACCTGGTCGCGATGGTCCGGCCGAACAAGGTCCGCATCCAGGCGTACGACGGCATCGTGGCCTCGGACGGCGAGAAGCTTCGGGCGATGATCCGCTCGGCCTCGGGGCGAATGCTCGAACAAGACGCGCCGCGGGAGCTCTCGCCGGCAGCCATCTACACCGACTTCCACCTGCTCGACGCGCTGGCCATGGGGCCGACGCAGACGTTCTCGTGGATGCCGATCCAGTTGATCCTGCTCTTGGCCGACGACCCGCTCAAAACGCTCCTGTACGAGTGCCAGGAGCCCGTGTCCATCGAGCCGGCGGCGATCGACAACCGCCTTTGCCACCGCGTCGTGGCCCGGCGCCCGTCGGGCACGTGCGTCTTCTGGATCGACCAGGAGACCTCGGTGCTGCGGCGGTTCGAGTTTCCCGCCGACCTGTTCCGCATGATGCTCGCCCAGGGCAGCCAGATCCCTCCCGAGCAATTGCAGGATCTGGCGATCGTGGCCGAGTTCAAGAATGCCGAGTTGGACGGCGTCATCGACGCGGTCGCCTTCGCCTTTGAGGCGCCGCCCGACACCCGGGTGACCGACGATTACATGGGGGGCGATCTGCTGGGACAGCCGGCCCCGGAGTTCTCGGTCGTCGATCTGGAAGGCAACGCCGTCACGCGTGACGCGCTGGCCGGCAAGGTCGCGGTGATCGACTTCTGGGCGACCTGGTGCGGCCCGTGCCGCCAGACGCTGCCCGAACTGGAAACCGTCTATCAGAAGTACCAAGAGAACGACAAGGTCGCGTTTCTGGCCGTCAGCATCGACGAACCCGACGTCGACGATCCGCAGGTTCAAGCGACCTTCGACGACCTCAAGGTAACCGTCCCGATCGCCCGCGACAAACCGAAGGAGGCGGCCTCGGCGTTTCGGGTGGAGAGCATTCCCTGCCTGTTCCTGATCGGTTCGGACGGCACGGTCGAGTTCCAGAAGATCGGCGGCGCTCCGCCCGGCGCGGCCGCCGAGGAGCTGACGGACAAGATCGAGAAGCTTCTGGCCGGAACCAGCGTCTACGAAGACGCGCTCGCGCAGCTCCGTCGGGCCTACGAGACCCAGCAGAAGTGGTTCGCCGAATTCGTCGACATGTGCGTTTCGCAGGGTCTTTTCCTCTCGCCCGGGATGATGCAGTCGGCCATGCGGCGTGCCGAGATCCTGCCGCGATCGGAGCCCGCCTCGCTACGGCTCACCCCCCTCTGGAACTGCACGGAGCTGGCTCAGCCGGGCAACATCCTGGTCGTGGAGCGTGCCGAGGGCCCGCCTCGGATCCTGGTGCTCGAGCAGGCAAGCTCGATCGCCGAGATCGCCCCGGCCGGTAACGTCGTTTCGCTCAGGCCGCTGGGGGCTCCGCAGAACGAGCCGGTGATGGTCCTCCGAACGGCCGTGGGAGAGGACGGCGCGCGTCTGTTCGCCGGATCGGCCACCGGGGCGTTGCGAGCGCACCTGTGGGACGACGACTTCAAGCTTCGCTTCAGCTTCCCGCCCGACGCGACCGAGAACCGTCATCCCGGCATTGCCGACGTCCGCCTGGCCGATCTCGACGGCGACGGAACGCTCGAAATGGCCCTCAGCTATTTCGGCGAGGTCGGCGTGCAGGGCGTGTCGCTCGAAGGCAAGCGGGTCTGGGCCAACCGTTCGGTGGTCGGGTCGCTCCGCATCGCCGTGCTCGCCCCCGACGACCAGGGCAAGGCGGGGCTGCTCTGCATGGAGAGTCCCGAAGGCATGGCCGAGAGGCTGGTGATTCTCGACGGACAAGGCGAGCGCCAAGGCGAGGTCATTGTTCCCAATCGGGCCTTCGTGTGGATCGAGGCCGCCGATCTGGACGGCGACGGCCGCCCGGAGCTTTGCGGATTCTGTCCCAGCCAGCAGATGCACCTGGATGCCGTCGGTTTCGACCTCGACGGCAAGGAACTCTGGAGCCATCCCATGCCCCGCGGCATGCACCAGCACCAGGTCGAGGCGATCACCCCCGGCCGGTTGCTGGCCGACCAGCCCGGCCAGTGGCTCCTGGCCGGCGCCGACGGAAGCATCCGCATCGTCGACGCCGACGGCAAGCTGATCGACTCGTTCGCCTACGGCGCCACCCTGACCGGCCTGGCAACGGCCTCGTGGGACGGCAAACAAGTGCTCCTGGTCGCCACGACCAACGGGGTCGACGCCTGGCAGGTCGAGCCCTCGGCACAACCGTAAGGGCGTGCCGGGAAGCGCGTCGGAGGAAGCCCTTGGGGGCAGGCGACCCGGCTGCGTTGCCGGGGCCACCCGAGAAGTCTGCATCGTTCGGGCCGGCCAGTGCCCGCACGCCAACTGGCAGGGAACCCGTCGCTGCTACCGGGCGATGACCCTTCCGTACCAATCCAGCATCGCCCGGGCCATGTGCGTCGCGTCATACCGCTCGTGCACCGCCCGCTGCGCGCGGCGGGCGTGCTCGGCGGCGCGGTGGGGGTCGGCCAGCAGTTGCTTCAACGCCGCGGCCAGATCGAGCGGATCGTGCGGC